>Ga0164241_10000188_pt1 | contig 147753 bp, 145 predicted proteins | sample OricomyardsoilBY_FD_108780 | JGI IMG/M metagenome (GOLD analysis project Ga0164241, IMG submission 108780) | Backyard soil microbial communities from Emeryville, California, USA - Original compost - Back yard soil (BY) | ecosystem: Environmental > Terrestrial > Soil > Unclassified | place... | reverse complement strand
TTTTGTCTTGGGCAGATCGACCGGAACGCCGACGGTCAGCATGGGCGCAGTCACCATGAAGACGATCAGGAGCACCAGCATCACGTCCACAAAGGGCGTGACGTTGATCTCCGCCATCGCCCGTCTGCGGCGATCCCGGCTTTGCAGGGTGGCGGCCATCAGTGGGTCGCCTTTTCGTCGAGCTGGCGCGACAGGATGGCCGAGAACTCATCGGAGAATCCGGTGAGGCGGTTGCTGTAGCGCGCCATTTCGTTGACGAAACGGTTGTAGAAAATCACTGCCGGAATGGCGGCCAAAAGGCCCATGGCGGTGGCAAAGAGAGCTTCCGCGATGCCCGGCGCGACCACAGCAAGCGTTGTGTCGTGACGGGCGGCAATGGCCGAGAAGGAATTCATGATGCCCCAGACCGTGCCGAACAGGCCGATAAAGGGCGACACCGAACCGACCGTTGCAAGAAAGCCGAGCTGGCGTTCCAGCCCGTCCATTTCCCGCAGGATGGTGACGTTCATCGCTTTTTCGATGCGGTCCTTGATGCTGGGGAGCAGGGATTCGCGCGGATTGCCGCCTTCAAAGGCTCTGCGCCATTCGCGCAAGGCCGAGGTGAAGACCGATGCCATGGGATGATCGGAGTGCTGGGAGAATTGCTGATAGAGATCGTCCAGCGAGAGACCGGACCAGAAGGTCTTTTCGAAGCTCTCGGCTTTGCGGCGCAGGGTGCGCAGCATCATCCACTTGCTGATGATGATGGTCCACGACCACAGCGAGGCGGCGATGAGCAGGATAAACACCGCTTTGACCAGCGGATCGGCGCGCCAGAACAGCGAGACCATGGAAATATCGCCGACGCCTGCCTGCGTGGCTGAAACATCCACTGTGCCTGCGGGAGCGGCGGTGGGCGCATCCAGCATACCGGAATCCACCCCTTCGCCTACGGGGGCGGCGCGCGGAGTGGACTGTGCCAATGCTGCGGGGACGATCGACGCCGGGCTGAACGTCAGCGCCGTGACCATCACCAATGCCGATGCGGCGACAATGCGTGCGAAACTCATGAACAAACCTCTTCCGCTTGTCGCGCGAACCGGTATGGGCACGCCGTCCTCGCTAAAAGCCTTTGCAAAGTGGCCGAAATTTGGCGCGAATCGTTCATTGCCCTTGGTAAAGGAAAGGGGCCAGCTTGTCGCGCACGTCAGACGGGATGCGGCGGGGCTTGCCGTTAAGGGTCATGACGCAGGCCTCCACAGTTCCCACGGTCAATAATGCTTGCCCTGCATAGATTTTTTGCTCTGCCACCATGCGCGCCCCGCTCAATGCGGCACAGATTGTATGGACTTCGAGATGATCCTGGAGTCTTGCGGGGCGAAAATATTCAAGCTGAACTTTTCGCAATGTCCAGGCGGTGGGCTCTGCATCTTCCAATGCGGCAAGTTTGATGCCGATGGTGCGGAAGAATTCGGTGCGGCCGCGCTCCATATAGCGCAAGTAATTGGCGTGATAGACGACACCGGATAGATCGGTATCTTCGTAATAGACGCGGATGGGCAGGATGTGGACCTTGCCATCGAGATGGCCCAACCCTTTAAGACCTTCTGATTCACTCATCTGGCGACTCCGCAAAGAGGCCGATCTGGGCGGGATCACGCGCCGGTTGCGGCAGGCCGAGATGGGCGAAGGCCGCGCCCGTGAGCATCCGGCCCCTGGGCGTGCGCTGGACGAAGCCTTGCTGCATCAGGAAGGGCTCAACCACTTCTTCAATCGCATCGCGCGCCTCACCCAGGGCGGCGGCAATGGTTTCCACGCCGACTGGGCCGCCGGTGAACGACTCCGCGATCAGTTTGAGATAGCGGCGGTCGAACGCATCGAGCCCGCGACTGTCTACTTCCAGCCGTGTCAGTGTGGCATCGGCTATTTTTGCATTGACGGTTGCGTGGCCGCCGACGCTGGCGAAATCGCGCACCCGCTTGAGCAGGCGGCCGGCGATGCGCGGCGTGCCACGGGCGCGGCTGGCAATTTCCCGCGCGCCATCTGCCGACAGATCGAAGCCGAGGACGCGGGCGCCGCGCGCGACAATCGAGACCAGTTCTTCCGCCGTGTAGAAATTGAGGCGGATGGGGATTCCGAAACGGTCCCGCAAGGGGGTGGTGATGAGGCCTGCGCGGGTGGTGGCGCCGACAAGGGTGAAAGGCTGGAGCGCGATTTTGACCGAGCGGGCGCTGGGGCCCTCCCCGATCATCAGGTCGAGTTCGTAATCTTCCATCGCGGGGTAGAGGATTTCTTCCACCACCGGGTTGAGGCGATGAATCTCGTCGATGAAAAGCACGTCGCGCGGTTCGAGATTGGTCAGGATAGCGGCAAGATCGCCTGCCTTTGCCAAAACCGGGCCGGAGGTCGAGCGGAAATTCACGCCCAGTTCGCGCGCCACGATCTGCGCCAATGTGGTTTTGCCAAGGCCCGGCGGGCCGGAAAACATCACATGATCCAGCGCCTCGCCGCGCTGGCGGGCCGCCTCGATAAAGACGGAGAGGTTTTCGCGCGCCTGCGCCTGGCCCACGAAATCAGCCAGCGTTTTGGGACGCAGGCTGGATTCGATGGTGTCTTCCTCGGCGCGTTCGGGCGTGACGAGGCGCGGGGTCTCTGGCTTCGGTTTTTGTGTGGGTTTGGCCATTGTGTTCATGCCTTCCACGGATTGAGGACTGTCAGGCCATCAAAGGCAAAATCTTTTTCGTTGCGGGTGACGAGCGTGAAGCGATAGGCGAGCGCAGTGGCGGCGATTTGCGTGTCCACGACTGGCGCGTTGTTCGTGGCCGCCCGCAATTTTCCCCATTGGATGGCGCTTATATCATCGAGCACGATCAGGCGTCCGGCGAAGCGGGTGGTGAGTTCGCCCAGCCATTCCAGAAGCGTTGCGCGCCGCTTGCCACTGGACATACGCGATACGCCATAGTGCAACTCGCCCAGACTGACGGTGCTGAGATACAGCGTGTCCGGATTCTGGGCGGCGATCCATGCGGTCACGCCTGCATCCGGCTTTGGTTTGGTTGCTTCGGATACTACGCAAGTATCGAGAAGAAACATCAAAACACTTTCCTTGGCTTTTCGGATTTGCGTGGCGGCAATTCCAGTTCGACGGCTTTGGGGGCGGATTGCCACCAGTCCACCAAGGTTCTGGGTTTGCCGGACGTCTCATCGGTATGGCGCAAGCGCAGTTCGAACTTCGGTTCGCCCCGGAAGGTGATGACTTGCGGTTCTTTTTCGGCGGCGCGCAACAGCTCCGAGAAACGGGCCTTGGCATCCTGAACCGGCCAGATTTTACCCATATATCGCTCCTGACTAGTCAGACTAGTTATAATGGGTCAGCGGGCCAGCGAACGCAAGGCTTCGCGGATGAGGACGCTGACCTCAACCTCCCCCATATCGCGCGCAATGCGTGCCACCACTTCGCTTGCCTGGGCCGCAGAATAGCCCAGGCCCGTGAGGGCGGCGACGGCATCGGCTTCCGGGCCTTTGGGGGCGGCGTGGGGGGTGCCTTCATCGCCCGCATGGCCGCGCAGCATCATGGCGGGGGCTTTGTCTTTTAATTCGGTGGCGATGCGCAGTGCGAGTTTGGGGCCGACGCCGGGGCTGCGGCCGATGGCGGCTTTGTCGCTCAAGGCGAGCGCGCGTTCGAGATCACGCGGGGAGAGGGTGGACAGGACACTGAGCGCTACTCTTGCGCCGACATTCTGCACGGTTTGCAGCAGGCGGAACCATTCGCGTTCCTCAGGCGACGAAAAACCATAGAGTTTGATGGTTTCATCGGTGAGGCGGGTTTCGATCATCAGTGACGCGGGGTTGCCTGCCACCAGTTTGGACAAAGTGGAAGACGGGCAACTGACGAGATAACCGACGCCACCGACATCAAGGATGGCGTGATCTTCGGCTACCGAATCCACGATGCCCCTGAGTTTTCCGATCATTGGATCGCCGCCGCGATACGAGCCCTGGTGCCTGCGAGATGGGCGTGGGCGATGGCGGCGGCCAGTGCATCCGCCGCATCGGCCTGTGTCACCTGCGCGGTGGGTAGCAGGCGTCTCACCATGGCCTGAATTTGCGCTTTATCGGCATGGCCGACGCCGACCACGCATTTTTTGATGTGGTTGGGGGCGTATTCGGCAATGTCGAGTTCAGCCTGGGCTGCGGCGAGCAAGGCGACGGCTCTTGCATGGCCGATTTTGAGGGCGGCTTGCGGGTCTTTGGCCACGAAAGCCTGTTCGACCGCGATGGCGGCGGGCGCGTGTTCGACGATCACGGCGGTGATGGCCACATGCAGAAGGCGCAGGCGATAGCCCAGCGCATGGGCGGTGGTGGTGGCGATCACCCCATGGGCGACATGGGTGAGGCGCGAACCCGACACGTCGATCACCCCCCAGCCCATACGGCTGAGGCCGGGATCGAGGCCCAGGATGCGAAAGCTGACCATGACTCTGCCCGACAAATCAGATGCAGACAGACCAGAAGAACGAACCGAAAACAAGGGTCCCGACCGACTGGGCATGCGCACGATATTCTGTGCCGCGCCGATCAGCCGAGTTTGGCCAGCAGGGCGTCGGAGAGTTCGTAATTGCCGTAGACGGTCTGGATGTCGTCATGATCGTCCAGCACGTCGAGCAGTTTGATGAGGGTTTCGCCCACATCGTCTTTCACCGCGACCATGTTTTGCGGGCGGAAGATTATTTTGGCGGCGTCTGCCGGGCCGAGCTTTGCTTCCAGCGCATCGCGCACGCTGCCAAAATCTTCCACGCTGGTCAGGAATTCGTGGGCATCTTCGGTTGAAACACATTCATCGGCGCCTGCCTCGATGGCCAGATCGAGCATGGCGTCATCGCTGCCCTTGGCTTTGGGATAGATCAGGCTTCCGACGCGGTTGAACATGAAGGCGACGGAATTTGTTTCCCCCATCGCGCCGCCGAATTTTGAGAAAGCGGCGCGGACATCGCCCGCCGTGCGGTTGCGATTGTCGGTGAGGGCTTCGACGATCAGGGCTGTGCCGCCGGGGCCATACCCTTCGTAGCGTATCTCGTCGTAGTTTTCCGCATCCCCGCCTTGGCCCTTTTTGATCGCGCGCTCGATATTGTCCTTGGGCATGGACTCCGCTTTGGCCGCGATGATCGCGGTGCGCAGGCGCGGGTTATAGGCCGGGTCCGCCATGCCCTGTTTGGAGGCGACGGTGATTTCGCGGGCGAGCTTGGAGAAGAGCTTGGACCGCTCCTTATCCTGGCGGCCCTTGCGATGCATGATGTTCTTGAACTGGGAATGACCGGCCATAGGTTCTCCTTCGCGGGCGCTGAAATAGCCGGGGTGAAACCCGTACTTCAAGGGGCACGCGGATTTAAACGGAATTGTGAGGAGGCGCAGATCGTACCGCAGGAGCGTTACGCTGTCAATCCTATTTAGGCTAAATATCCTTCTTTCTCTTTGGATGAGAATAATTCGCAAATGTCGCAGCGATCTGGCTTGACTCAGATTGGAATAGTTCTAAATCTCAATCTCAGAAACAGCGAGAACAGAAGGATTTCGAACATGCTGCGTATTGGTGACCAGTTCCCTGATTTTGCCCTCACGGGTGTCGTTTCGGCCGACCCGAGGACGGCGTTCAAGGATTTTGACAACTCAAGCGATGCCGGGAAGTGGAAGATCGTCTTCTTCTGGCCGAAGGACTTTACCTTTGTCTGCCCGACCGAGATTGCGGCGTTCGGCAAGCTCAATGGCGATTTCAACGATCGGGACGCGGTTGTGTATGGCGCTTCGACCGACAGTGACTTTGTCCACCTTGCCTGGCGGCAGAACCATGCCGATCTGAAAGATCTGCCATTTCCGATGCTCAGCGACATCAAGCGGGAGCTGACGGGCGCGCTGGGCATTCTCGACACTAAGGCCGGTGTGGCACAGCGGGCGACCTTCATCGTCGATCCGGAAGGGATCATCCGCTTTGTCTATGTGACCGATCTCGATGTCGGACGTAACCCGCAGGAGGTTTTGCGCGTGCTCGATGCGTTGCAGACCGACGAATTGTGCCCCTGTAACTGGCAGAAGGGCGACGAGGTTTTGAAACCCGCCGCTTAATCTGCCGACACGCTCTCGCGGCTGGGACGCCCCCTCCTCCCGTGTGCCGCGAGAGCGACTTTTTGAAAGGATGTTCCTCATGTCGATCGAAGTTTTGAAAAACCGTTTGCCGGACTATGCGAAGGATTTGCGGCTCAACCTGTCTTCACTGGCGAGTGAAGCCTCGCTCAGTGAGCAGCAGCGGGCGGGGACGTTTATTGTCTCGGCGCTTGCCAGCCGTAATGCTGAGACGACGCAGGCGATCATGGCCGAGTTTGGGCCGAAGCTCAGACAAGAAGCGCTTGAGGCGGCGTATGCGGCGGCGTCCATTATGGCGATGAACAATATTTATTATCGCTTTGTGCATTTGGCGTCGGCGCCTGATTACAAGACGTTGCCTGCGAAACTGCGGATGAATGTGATCGGCAAGCCCGGTGTTGAGAAGGCGGATTTTGAGCTTTGGTCGATTGCGGTATCCGCGATTAATGGCTGCGGCATGTGTATTGATGCGCATGAGAAGGTGTTGCGCGAGCATGGTGTGACGGCGGAGCAGATTCAGGCTGCCGTGCGGATTGCCTCTGTTGTTCATGCGGTGGCGGCGACGCTCGATGGTGTGGCGGCGGAAGCGGTTGATGTTGCGGTTTGAGTGACTGAGGGGGAGGGTGGTTTGGTTATTGGCACCGTCTGGTGTTGATGCCTGGGTTCCCTTCCCTCGCTTCGCTCGCCGGGAATGACAGGTATGGGTAATCGCGCGGCGAGGGTTACTATGCGGATGGCGGCGGATGTTCCGGTTGTTGGCACCGTCCGGTGTTGAGCACCTGGGTTCCCTTCCCTCGCTTCGCTCGCCGGGAATGACAGGTAGGGGGTAATTCCGCGCGAATGGTGGCGGCTTAAGAGAAGCTGTATGCATCCATTCTCAGCGAGCCGAAGGTTGTGCTTTTGTGCAGCCTTCGGGTTTTTTCTCCGCCCGCGCCGTAGGCGACGAAGAGTGGCATGAAATGTTCTTCTTCCGGCTGGGCCATGACGGCGTTGGGGGCCAGCGTTCTGTAATTTTTCAGATCGTCTTCGCGCCGCTCGTTCACCGCAGCGTCCATCCAGTTTGAAAAGTCGTGGCACCATTGGGGTTCGGGCGCGTTGATGCCACCGCGATCCAGCAGGCGCAGATTGTGGACGAAGCCGCCGCTGCCCATCACCAATATATCGTCATCGCGCAAAGACTGTAGCGCACGGCCCATTTTTATATGATGGGCGGCACCGGCATGGCCTTGCACGGATAATTGTACCACCGGGATGTCCGCTTGTGGGTACATTAATAGCAGCGGCACCCAGGCGCCATGATCGAGGCCGCGTGTGTGGTTGATGTCTGTGGGAAGGTTTGCGGCGCGCAACAAATCGGCGGCGCGGTTGGCGACCGCCGATGAGCCGGGGGCGTTGTAGCGCAATTCATAAAGCGGCGGCGGGAAGCCGCGAAAATCGTGGATCGTGTCGTTGACGGGCACATCGTTGACGATGGGGGTGCCAGTATCCCAATGGGCCGAGGCGATGAGGATGGCGCGGGGGTTGCCGATCTCTTTGCCGAGGCCGCGCAGGAAATCGCGCGCCGGGCAATCGTCGAACGGCAATGTGGGCGCACCGTGGGAGACGAAGATCGCAGGCAACATGGACACCGCCTTGGAATGACCTGTTACGCATCTCGCTAACGGGCCTGATGGAGATCAGGTTCCGCCTTGCTTGCATGACGCAATGATCGACACCGTACAGTATTGACCGCCTGGCTTCCCTTCCCTCGTTTCGCTTCGCTTCACTCGCCGGGAATGACAGCTAGGTCGGGGATGGTTTGTTTTAGTCTGCCGCCGACGCGCACTGGCTCTATGCGGGTGGCGTAGCCTTTGGCGTTTGTTTCCACGAAGACGCCGCACAAGGTTGCTGGGCCGGTGGCGGGGGTGAAGCGGCCGGAGGACATTTTTTTTGTGAAGCGCTGGAGGGGTTCGTATTTTTCCATGCCGATTACGGAGTCGTAATCCGCGCAGGCGCCGGCATCGGTTTGATAGGCGGTGCCGCCGGGCAGGATTTGCGCGTCCGCTGTTGGGATGTGGGAGTGGGAGCCGACCACAAGGCTCGCCCTGCCATCGCAGAAATGGCCCATCGCCATTTTTTCCGATGTGGCTTCGGCGTGCATATCCACCACCACGGCGTCTGCAACCTCGCCCAGCGGGGCGGCGTTGAGTTCGGCTTCCACCGCGGCGAAGGGGCAGTTTTGCGGCTCCATGAAGACGCGGCCCAGCGGGTTGATGACGAGGATGTGCGCGCCGTTTTTGGCCTGAAACAGGTTGGCGCCTTTGCCCGGTGTGCCGGGGGGCAGGTTGCAGGGGCGTAAGACCCGGTCTTCATCGCGGATGAAGGTGAGGATTTCTTTCTGGTCCAGCCAGTGATTGCCGGTGGTGATGCAATCGACGCCCAGTGCGAACATCTCCTGCGCGATGGCGCGGGTGACGCCGAAGCCGCCGGCCAGGTTTTCGCCGTTCAGGATGGTGAAATCGAGTTTGAGTGTGTCGATCAGGCGGGGGAGTTCTGTTCCCACTACCTCGCGGCCCGGCTTTCCGATGACATCGCCGATGAAGAGAATGCGCATGGGCTCCCTCTTAACACGGGGAATGTGGGGAAAAGCCAGAGAAAACGCGCGGGGGCTAGAAGCGGCGAATGTGAAGGATGCCCTGTTCGGTGACGATCATCTCCAGCGGGTGATCGTGCGGTTCTGTGGGGATGTGGGGTAGTTCCTGGCCTGCAAAGGCGATGCCGATGGTGCGGGCAGGGGTGACGCTCAACGTGCGGTCGTAATGGCCTTTGCCATAGCCGAGGCGGCCGCCTTTGGCATCGAACGCCAGAAGGGGGACCAGAAGGACGGCCGGGTGGACGGTTGGCCATGTCGCCGCCGGTTCGAGGATGCCGAAGGTGCCGGGGGTGAGGGCCTCGCCGGACCAGAGGTGGAAGGCGAGTGGGGCGCTGTTCGACACCACGCGGGGGTAGGCGATGGGGCAGGTTTTGGCGAGCGCGCGGACTAGCTCGGTGGGATCCGCCTCCTCGGCCAAGGGGGCGTAGGCGCCGATCAGTGTGCCGGGAGGGATGGCGAGAGCGGCGGCGAAGGTGGCCAGCGTTTTGGCGAAATCTGGCTGGCACGCGCGCAAATTGGCCCGGATTTGGCGGGCTTGTTGGCGCAAGAGCTGTTTGGCTTGGGCGGACATGGCTTGCGAAGAATAAAGTGGACGGGACCGTCTACGCCGTTGGTATTGGGATCCACGAGCCTGCTTGTGCAGGTGGGCACCGTGTGACCGAGGCCAGGGCCCCGGTCAGTGACAGCTCCCGGTGAGTCCATTAAGGCCCCTGGGTGTCGCTACCTGACGCACGAGAAAGTAACCCGTCCAATACCTACGCTAGAGCATGACGCGGTGAATTGATATTCGGCTATGCTCCAGATTCTTTGATTTCGCGCGATTTATCGGAAAAGTTCCGATTTTCCGATCGCGCTTATGCGTGTGCGAAGCGGGCCGCAATGTCTTCCAGACGTTTAGCAGCAGATTCCAGATGATCGACCACAAGTTCCTCGACCTGACTGGGGGGCGTTTTGCCGGTGGCCTGTAATTGCGCCCGTGCATCGAACACTTCATCTGCCAGAAGCAGGCCCGCCATCAGCAAAAGCCGCGCATCGCCCACCTGGCCTACCGATTCCATCAATTCGCGGACTTTCTCGTCCACATAGCCTGCGAGGTGTTTGAGGTGTTCTTCTTCGCCCTCATCGCACGCGATGGTGTAGGCCCTTGCGTTGACCATGACGTTGACGAGAGGCATGGGACTTCCTTCCTGTCAGCGGCCGGAGCGGAACGCTCCGGTTCTTTGTTTGGCGCGCAATTGTGGGAAAAACCGCTTCACACTTTTTCCCATTGCGCTCTAGTTTCTACCGAGAGCGGCGCGGATTTCTGCAATTGCTCCGTCCAGCCTGCCCTGAACGTCCTGCGTCAGGCCGGAAAGGGAGCGGGTTTCATCTTCCAGCTCGGCGATGCGGGCCAGAAGCCTGTCCCGCTCGGCGGAAAGTTCGGTGATCCGGTCGGCGGCGCGTGCCATTTCGGCATTGGCGCGCAGGAGCGGTGCTCCTGATGCTTCGATCTGTTGAAGGGCTGCGGCGAACCGCGCGGCCACTGTCTCCAGCCTCGTCATCGACGCCTCTTTGAAAGATACGCGATGACCTTAGTCGAACGTGGGAAATATGGTCAACGCTTTTGCGTTCCACACTTGACGCAACTGGCTTTGCCTCGGTAAGGCCAAGCCCATTCCGAAGGAAAAAAACGCGATGGACAGCGCTTCAGGCTTGGTTTCGCTCTCTCAGGAGGCTGCTGAAATCCGCCGTCTCGCCAATGCAATTCGGGCGCTGTCGATGGACGCGGTTCAGGCCGCCAATTCGGGCCACCCCGGAATGCCCATGGGCATGGCCGATGCGGCCACCGTTTTGTTCGCCAAATTTCTGAAATTCGATCCTGCCGAACCCAAATGGCATGACCGGGACCGCTTTGTGCTGTCCTGCGGGCATGGCTCGATGTTGCTGTATTCGCTGCTTTATCTCACCGGATATGGCGATATTACGCTCGATAATATCAAACATTTCCGCCAGCTTGGCAGCCCGTGCGCGGGGCACCCCGAATATGGCCATCTGGCCGGAATCGAGACCACCACGGGGCCGCTGGGTCAGGGGCTTGCCACCGCAGTCGGCATGGCGCTGGCCGAGCGCATTTTGAATGCGCGCTTTGGCAACGATCTGGTCGATCATAAAACCTATGTCATGGCCAGCGATGGCGACCTGATGGAGGGAATCAGCCATGAGGCGATTGGTCTTGCCGGGCATCTGAAACTTTCCAAACTCATCGTGCTCTATGACGACAACAACATCTCCATCGACGGCGATACGGATATTTCCGATTCGACCGATGCACGGATGCGCTTTGAAGCATCCGGCTGGATCACCCATCTTGTGGATGGATTAAATGCCGAGGAAGTTTCGCGCGCGTTGATTGCGGCGCAAGTGGCGGACCGCCCGACATTGATCTGCTGCCGCACCACGATTGGATTTGGGTCGCCGAAAAAGGGCGGCACATCCAAGGCTCATGGCGAACCGTTGGGCGTGGATGAAATTGTGGCGACCAAGGCCAATTTGAACTGGCCCTATGGGTCGTTTGAAATTCCGGACGATATTCTCGCCGCCTGGCGCGCCATTGGCGGCAAAGGCAAAGCACCGCGTGAGGCTTGGGCTGCGCGTAAAGCGGGTGCGGCGAAGTCTGCGGAATTCGACGTTGCTGTCTCGCTTGAGCTGCCGAAGGGATTTGCGCCCGCCATCACAGCGCTGAAGAAGAAGATCAGCGCGGAGAAGCCCAGCGTTGCGACGCGCAAGGCTTCCGAAATGGCGCTGGAGGTGGTGAATGCGGAAATTTCCACCACCATTGGCGGATCGGCGGATCTGACGCCCTCCAACAATACGCGCACCAAGGACATGAAGGAGATTGCGACCGGCGATTTCTCTGGCCGCTACATGCATTACGGCATTCGTGAGCATGGCATGGCGGCGGCGATGAACGGGTTGGCGCTGCATCGCGGCGTTATTCCCTATGGCGGCACGTTCCTCATCTTCTCGGATTACTGCAAACCGGCGATCCGGCTTTCGGCGCTGTCGGGCGAGCGCGTGATCTATGTGATGACGCATGATTCCATCGGGCTTGGCGAAGACGGGCCGACGCATCAGCCGATTGAGCAGCTTGCGGGGTTGCGCGCGATTCCGGGCTTGCTGGTCTTCCGGCCCGCCGATGCGGTGGAAACCGCCGAAAGCTGGCAGTTGGCGCTGGAGCACACGCGCACACCAAGCCTGCTGGCCCTTTCCCGTCAGAACCTGCCGACGGTGCGTTTGAACCATACCGATGAGAACCTCACCGCGCGCGGGGCTTATGAACTTGCGCCAGCAGACGGCCTCGCGAAAGTTACGATCCTTGCCACCGGCTCGGAAATCGAAATTGCGCTGAAGGCGCGTGATCTGTTGCAGGCGGACGGGATTGGCACCCGCGTCGTTTCGATGCCGTGCTGGGCGCTTTTTGAACAACAAGACGCAACATATCGTGAAACCACGCTGGGGCCGGGCACCGTTAAGGTTGGTATCGAAGCGGCCTCGCCTTTCGGCTGGGATCGTTATATCGGACGGGACGGCGCCTTTATCGGGATGCATGGCTTTGGGGCCAGCGCTCCGGCAAAGGACGTTTACAAGCATTTCGGCATTACGCCCGAAGCGGCCGCAGAGGCCGCCCGGGCCGCGCTGAAAGCGCAGTGATTTTCGACCCGTTCCAATAGGGGCGCGGGCAAATTTGAGTGTTGAGGAGAAAAGACATGGCACTTCGCGTCACGATTAACGGCTTTGGCCGTATCGGACGTCTGGTCTTGCGGGCGATTGTTGAATCAGGCCGCAAGGACATCGTCGTCGTGGGCGTGAACGATTTGGGGCCGATCGAGACCAATGCGCATTTGCTGCGCTACGATTCCGTTCATGGCCGCTTTCCGGGCGAAGTGAAGGTCGATGGCGATCTGATGATCGTCAATGGCAACAAGATCAAAGTCACCGCGATCCGCAATCCGGCCGAACTGCCGCACAAAGAGCTGGCGGTTGATATTGCGTTTGAATGCACCGGCATTTTCACCTCGAAGGAAAAAGCCTCTGCCCATCTTGCCGCTGGCGCCAAGCGCGTGCTGGTGTCTGCCCCTTGCGATAGCGCAGACCGCACCATCGTGTTCGGTGTGAACGAGAAGACGCTGACCAAGGACGATGTGGTCGTCTCCAACGCTTCTTGCACCACCAACTGTCTTGCCCCGATGGCGAAGGTGTTGAACGACGCCATCGGCATTGAAAAAGGCTTTATGACGACGGTGCATTCCTACACCAACGATCAGCCTTCGCTCGACCAGATGCACAAGGATTTGTATCGCGGGCGCGCGGCTGCCCTTTCGATGATCCCGACCTCGACCGGGGCTGCGAAAGCTGTTGGTCTTGTGTTGCCGGAACTGAAAGGCAAGCTCGATGGCATGTCGGTGCGGGTGCCGACGCCAAATGTCTCCCTCGTCGATCTGAAATTCGTTGCCAAGCGCGCGACCACGGTGGACGAAGTCAACGCCGCGATCCGCAAAGCTGCCGCGGGCGAGCTGAAAGGGATTTTGGAGCTTGTCGAAGCGCCGCTGGTGAGCTGCGACTTCAACCACAATCCGGCGTCATCCAGCTTTGCGCTGGACCAGACCAAGGTCATCGACGGCAATTTTGTCAGCGTGATGAGCTGGTATGACAATGAATGGGGCTTTTCCAATCGCATGGCGGATACCGCGCTGGCGATGGGCAAGTTGCTCTGAGCTCCATGGATTCGTTTCAGACGCTGGATGGCCTTTCTGTTCGGGGCAAGCGCGTACTTGTACGCGCTGACCTGAACGTGCCGATGAAAGATGGCCGCGTGGCCGACATGCTGCGTATCGAGCGGCAGGCCCCGACCATCAAAGAACTCTCCGACAAGGGCGCGAAGGTCATTGTGCTGTCGCATTTTGACCGCCCCAAGGGGAAGGTTGTGCCCTCCATGTCGCTGAAGCCGGTGACATTTGGGCTGGCGTTCGCGCTCTCGCGTAACGTCGGCTTTGCTGAGGATTGCGTGGGGCCGGTGGCGGAAGCCGCGATTGCCGCGATGGCGGACGGCGATGTGCTGCTGCTGGAGAACACGCGCTTTCACGCAGGCGAGGAAGCCAACGACCCTGACTTCGCCAAAGCGCTTGCGGCGCTGGGCGATGTGTTTGTGAACGATGCGTTTTCGGCGGCGCACCGGGCGCACACCTCCACTGAAGCGCTGGCGCGTTTGCTGCCTTCGGCTGCGGGGCGCGCGATGCAGGCCGAATTGCTGCATCTCAATCAGGCGCTCGGTACGCCGCGCCGCCCGGTGATGGCGGTGGTGGGCGGGGCCAAGGTTTCGACCAAAATCCAGCTTCTGGAAAACATGATCGCGCGCGTGGATACGCTGGTGATTGGCGGGGCGATGGCCAACACGTTTTTGGCCGCGCAAGGCATTGGCATTGGCAAATCGCTCTATGAGCCCGATCACATTGAAACCGCGAAAGCGATTTTGAAACGGGCCAGCGACACCGGCGCGGTTGTGCTGTTGCCCGAAGATGTGGTGGCGGCGACCGAATTCAAAGCCAATGCGCATCATCGCACTGTGCCGGTGGGCGAGGTGGCCGATAGCGAGATAATCCTCGATGTCGGGCCCGATACGATTGACGCCTTTGAACGCCGGTTGGAGACAACAGCCACGCTGGTCTGGAACGGACCGTTTGGCGCTTTTGAGACCAAGCCCTTTGACCGGGGCACGGTGGCGGCGGCGCGCGCGGTGGCGGTGCGCAGCAAGGCGGGCAAGCTGCTCTCGGTTGCGGGCGGCGGCGATACGGTGGCGGCGCTCAACCATGCGGGCGTGGTGGGCGATTTTTCTTACGTCTCCACCGCTGGCGGGGCGTTTTTGGAATGGCTTGAAGGGCGGGACTTGCCGGGCGTGCGCGCGCTGGCAAGTTCAAAGCTGGCAAATTCAATGCTGGCGAACACAAAACGGAGCTGAAAATGAATCTCGCGGAACTGAACAAAATCGCGCGTGCGATGGTGGCCGACGGCAAAGGCCTTCTGGCCGCCGACGAAAGCTCGGGCACGATCAAGAAGCGCTTTGATGCGATTGGCGTGGCTTCGACTGAAGACAATCGCCGGGACTATCGCGAAATGCTGTTTCGCACCACCGATGCGATGAAAAACAATATCTCCGGCGTCATTCTGTATGACGAGACCATTCGCCAGAACGCGAAAGACGGCACGCCGCTGGTGAAGCTGATTGAAGCGGCGGGCAGCATTCCCGGCATTAAAGTGGATGCCGGTGCGAAGGCGCTTGTCGGTTGCCCCGGTGAAACGGTGACCGAAGGGCTGGACGGGTTGCGTGAGCGGCTGGTGGAATATCACAAGCTCGGCGCGCGGTTCGCCAAGTGGCGTGCGGTGATCGACATCGCCAAAGACATCCCCACCTACACTGCCATTTCGGTGAACGCCCATGCGCTCGCCCGTTATGCGGCGCTGTGTCAGGAAAACGGGATTGTGCCGATTGTGGAGCCGGAAGTGTTGATGGACGGCGATCATGACATTGATCGCTGTGCCGAAGTGACGGAATGGATTCTGAAAGAGACGTTCCAGCAGCTTTATCATCAGCGTGTGGCGTTGGAAGGTATGATCCTGAAGCCGAATATGGCGATTGCAGGCAAGAAGTCTGCCAAGCAGGCTGGTGTGCAGGAGGTTGCGGATCGCACGGTTGAGGTGTTGAAGCGTTGTGTGCCTGCGGCGGTGCCGGGCATTGCCTTCCTCTCCGGCGGTCAATCGGATGAAGATGCGACGGCGCATTTGAATGCGATGAATGCCAGCCATGATCTGCCGTGGCCGCTCACCTTCTCGTATGGCCGCGCGTTGCAGGCGGCGCCGCAGAAGGCATGGGGCGGCAAGGTGGAGAATGTGGCGGCGGGACAGAAAGCCTTTGCCCATCGCGCGAAAATGAATGGGCTGGCGGCGCTCGGCACATGGTCCAAGGAACTGGAAAAGACGGCTTGAGTGAGGGCTGTCGGCTTTATCTCATCACGCCGCCCCGGCTGGAGCCGGCTGCGTTTTCAGAAGAGCTGAAACGCGCGCTTGGCGGCGGGGATGTGGCGTCGCTGCAATTGCGGTTGAAGGATGTGCCGGACGATGAGATCCGCCGTGCCACCGAGGTTTTGATGCCGGTGGTGCAAGGCGCTGGTGTCGCGTTTATTCTCAATGACCGGCCTGACCTTGCGGCTGCACTCGGCTGCGATGGTGTGCATATTGGGCAGGAGGATGGCAGCTATGCCGCTGCGCGTGCCGCGATGGGGCGGGACAGGATTGTTGGGGTGACCTGTCATGACTCCCGCCATCTGGCGATGGAGGCGGCGGAAGCCGGGGCCGATTATGTGGCCTTTGGGGCGTTTTATCCGACTGAGACCAAGGAGCCGAAGGCGCGGGCGGAGGTGGAGCTTCTGCGCTGGTGGGCCGAGATGATGGTGGTGCCGTGTGTTGCCATTGGCGGGATCACGGTTGCGAATGCGCCAGTGCTGGTGGAGGCGGGGGCGGATTTTCTGGCTGTGTCTGCCGGGGTTTGGGGTTATGCGGATGGGGCGGGTGCGGCTGTGAAGGCGTTTAACGCGCTGTTTTGAAAAATACCTGTCATTCCCGGCTGAGCGATGCGTAAGCGTCGCGAGGGGAAGGGAACCCAGGTGGGAGAGACCGGTCAGGTGTTTGACGCCTGGGTCCCCTTCCCTCGCTGCGCTCGCCGGGGATGACAGATTGGGGGCAGCGCTTCGCCGGGGATGACCAGTGAAGGGCTCGCGGGGTGACAAATCGCGGGACGGTTGGTAGAAACCGCGCGCTCTTTTGACATCGATCTGAACCCCTGCCCCCGCGCCCCCAAGGAGCGCTCCCATCCTATGTCCAAGATTTCCGGCAATGATATTCGACCCGGTACGATGATCAATTATGACAACGGGCTGTGGATCGCGGTGAAGACGCAGAAGGTGAAGCCCGGCAAGGGCGGCGCTTATAATCAGGTCGAGCTCAAGAATGTCTCCACCGGCACCAAGCTGAACCAGCGGTTTCGTTCTGACGAAACGGTGGAGGAAATTTATCTGGAGAAGAAGGATTTCCAGTTTCTCTATGCCACCGGCGACATGCTGACCTTCATGGATATGGAGAGTTATGACCAGATCGAGCTGGCGACGGATTTTGTCGGCGATTCTGCGCAGTTTTTACAGGATGGGATGAAGACGCTGGTGCAGATGTATGATGGCCGCGCCATTGGCATTTCGCTGCCCCTGCAGGTGACGCTGGAAGTGACCGAAGCGGACCCGGTGATGCGCGGCGGTACGGCGGCGCCTTCTTACAAAACCGCTGTTCTGGAAAACGGGATGAAGATTCAGGTGCCGCCCTTTGTGGATGCGGGCACCAAGGTGATCGTTTCGACCGAGGACGGAACCTATATCCGCCGGGCGGAATAACCATGCGCTATCTTTCGCCTGCGTTGAATGTGATGACCGCCGCCGCCCGCAAAGCCGGGCGCGCCTTGATCCGCGATTTTGGGGAAATTGAGAACCTTCAGGTCTCGATGAAAGGGCCGGGGGATTTTGTCACCACCGCCGACAAGCGGACCGAGCGGATTTTGGTGGACGAGTTGAGCAAGGCGCGGCCTGGCTATCCGTTCCTGGTGGAAGAATCCGGGGTGATCGAAGGGCCGGACAAATCGCACCGCTTCATCATCGACCCGCTCGATGGCACGACCAATTTCATGCATGGCATTCCGCATTTCGCCATTTCGATTGCGCTGGAGCGCGATGGGCAGATCGTTTCGGGGCTGGTGTTCAATCCCGTCACCGACGAGCTGTTTGTGGCCGAGAAGGGCGCGGGCGCGTATCTCAACGACAAGCGGCTGCGGGTGGCGGCGCGCAGGCAGATTTCCGACACGCTGAGCGCCACCGGCATTCCCTTTATGGGCAAGGGCGGGCATGCGTTGTTTTTGGCCGAACTGGCCGCTGTGATGGCGCGCAGCACCGGTGTGCGGCGCTTCGGATCGGCGGCTCTGGACCTCGCCTGGGTGGCGGCGGGACGATATGACGCGTTTTGGGAGCGCGACCTCAAGCCGTGGGACATGGCGGCGGGGCTTTTGCTGGTGCGCGAGGCGGGCGGCATTGCGACCGATCTGGAGGGCGGGGAAATGATCTTTGCCACCGGCGAGGTTTTGGCCAGCAATGAGGCGCTGCACCCGCAATTTCTCAAAATGCTGAAAGAGGCAGGTCGCCCAGATTGAAGTGGCGGGTTGAAGCCGGTGCCGGGGCCTGTTTAAGGTCTTGTCGGGTTGGAAAAGGGAACGGCGTCTTGGGCGTTAGCCGCTTGCTTATTGGCGCTGCCGCGCTGGCTTTGTTGGAGTTGGCTGCGCTGGGCGGGCCTGCTCTGTCCCAGGTTGCAACCTCCAGCGGGTCGCGGGTTGTTACCGACCCGGAAACGCGGCGGGCCCGGGTTATCAATCCGGCGCTCGACCGGCCTGATCCCTATGCGCAGGCCGATACGGCCGTGTTTGAGCCGATTGTTCTGAAAAAGCCCAAAAAGAAAAAACCGAAGCCGGTGGTGCACACACCGCCAGCGGACCCCGCGCCAACCGATGCGTCAGCGCCGCCGAGCGAGCCAGAGCCACAGGCAGAGCCACAGAAGCAGGCTGCATCGCCGCGCAACACGTCGTCCTCGCTGGGGGCGGAGGATTATGTTTCGCCCTTTGGCGATGCGCCGGAGCCGCAAGCGGCAAAGCCGGTGGAAAAACCCAAGCCCAAACCTGCGCCCGCGCCAAAGCCTGCGTCTTCGGGAGCGGTGATTCCGTTTTCCTTTGGCGGGCGTGATGACTATGCCCATCCGGCGCCACAGCAGCAGGCAGCCGCATCCAAAACATCCGCCGGCAATATGATGCGCGGCGAAAACGGCAAGACCCGTAATATCCGCATCAACTTCATGGCCGGTGCGGCGGAGCCTTCGGCGGAGGTGGCAACGTCGCTGCAATCGCTCGCGGGCGACATCACCAATGAGCTGCAAGCAAAACCCGGACGGCTGTTGTTGCAAGCCTATGCGGGCGCCAGAAGCGACAAATCTTCGGATGCGCGCAGGCTTTCGCTCAAACGCGCGCTTTCGGTGCGCCAGTTGCTGATTGATTCCGGCGTGCCATCGGACCGGATCGACGTGCGCGCGATGGGTGGGGCGAGCGATGGCGGTCGGCTCGACCGGGTGGATATATCGCTCAGAAGCTGAGATCAGGACACCATCGGATTCACCAAGGAGGGGCTTACAGCGCCTTGGCGGGTGGAGACCGTGATGTTGAAGGTGAGTGGGCGGGGAATCGAGGGGTTGAGGCACCTGGGTTGTTCATACGCTGACGCTATGAACTCCCTCGGCGCGTTGCGCCTCGCCGGGAATGACGAGGGGGTTATCCCGTGTTCAAATCCAGGTCGCGGCCTTCTTTGGCGAAGGGGGCGAGTACGGCGATGACAATTGCTGCGGTGATGGCGACGCCCGCCAGCGCGATGGAATAGCGCCCGCCGAAATGGGCGGCGAGCCCTGCCTGCAACGGCGCGTTGGATGACGCGATGAAATTTCCCAATTGATAGATGGTGCCGGGAAAAGTGCCACGCGCATGGCGGGGCGAAAGCTCGTTGAGATGGGCCGGAATGATGCCCCAGGCGCCCTGCACGAAGAACTGCATCAGGAATGCGCCGACCGCGAGCAGGATGGGGGTTTGCGCAAACGCCCAGAGCGGGGCGACCAGGGCTGCCAGCAACGTGGTGATGACGATCATGCGCCGTCTGCCGAAACGCTGGGAGATGATGCCGAAAGTGATACCGCCGAGGATCGCGCCAACATTATAGATGATGGCGATTTTGCTGACGACCGCGTGATCGAAGCCGTGCTGGATTTGCAGGAAGGTGGGATACATGTCCTGCGTGCCGTGGCTCAGGAAATTGAACGCTGTCATCAACACGATGGCGTAGAGCGCGAGCTTCCAATGGCGGGTGAGAACCTGTTTGACGGTTTCTTGTTGCGCAGCGTGCGCGTCCCAGCCCGGAGATTCCGGCACATGGCGGCGGATGTAGAGAATGAGCAGCGCGGGCAATACGCCGACCGCGAACATGCCGCGCCAGCCGATCAGCGGATAGAGAAAAAAGAACACCAGCGAGGCAAGCAGATAGCCGCTGGGATAACCTGATTGCAGCAGGCCCGAAACGAAACCGCGCGCTTGTGGTTTCACCGTTTCCATGGTGAGGGAGGCGCCGATGCCCCACTCCCCGCCCATGGCAATGCCGAACAGCGCGCGCAAGACAAGGAAGACGATGAGATTGGGCGAGAAGGCTGTGGCGAAGGCGAGCAGCGAATAGAGCGCCACATCGAACATCAGCACCGGGCGGCGGCCAAAACGATCTGCCAGGCGACCGAAGATGAACGCGCCGACAGGGCGCAAAGCCAGCGTGAGAGCGAGCGCAAAAGTAACACTGGAGATGCTCGTGCCGAATTCGGCGGCGACATCTTTCAGCACGAAGACGAGCAGGAAAAAATCGAACGCATCCAGCGTCCAGCCGAGATAGCTGGCGGCGACTACGTGTTTTTGTGCGGGCGTCCAGCCTTTCAATGCGTCGATCATGCCAACTCCCCCGAAGCTCGTTTAAGCTAGTCGTATTTTCAGCCGATGCAAATATCGCCTGTTTTGTGCCGCAAAGATTTGGCAGCATCGCAAGATGTGGAGGTAACGATGGTGGATGGTGCGTTGAACCGCAGAGCAGTGTTGCTTGCGGCAGCCGGAATGATGGCCGCTGGGCCGGTTTTTGGCGGGGAAAAAGCTAGTGCTCCTGCGTTTGCAGCGCTTGAGGCGCGTGGTGGCGGGCGGCTGGGTGTGGCGGTGCGCGATACGCAAAGCGGGGCCACTTTATCCTGGCGGGCGGATGAACGGGTTTTTCTGTGCAGCACATTCAAGCTGCTTGCTGTGGCCGCCCTTCTGAAGCGCGTGGATGACGGCACGGAAAATCTTGATCGCGCCATCGCCTATTCAGCGGGCGATATGGTGAGCCATTCGCCGGTGACAGAAAAACATCTGGCGGACGGGGCAATGCGGCTGCGCGATCTTTGTGCGGGCACAATAATCTGGAGCGACAATACGGCGGCCAATCTTATTCTGGCGCAGCTTGGCGGGCCGCAAGGTGTCACCCGGTTTATGCGCGCGATGGGCGATCCGGTGACGCGGCTGGACAGGAATGAGCCGACACTGAACACATGTATTAAGGGCGACCCGCGCGATACGACGACGCCCAATGCCATGTTGCGCAGTGTGGAGACAATTGTGCTGGGTGCGCAGGCCGGGCCTTCGACGCACCTGTTGATCGACTGGTTACTGGGCTGCCGGACGGCGGACACTAAAATACGGACCGGGCTGAAGCCGGGTTGGCGCGCGGGCAACAAGACCGGCGGCGGCGAGAACGGCACGGCGAATGATGTTGCGATTATTTGGCCGCCGGGGCGCAAGCCTGTTTTGGTGGCGAGTTATTATACGGGCGCCACAGTCCCGCCAGAGGTGGTGGATACGATACACCGCGATGTCGGCAGGCTTGTGGTGTCTATGGTAGAGCGCGCGCCCGGCTAGGATTTATGGCGCGATATATTGATTATCCACGAGAAACCATTTGAGGGATTGCGGGAAGTCTTTTGGCGTCTGCACTTTGCCTTTGCACTGGCCGTCGAGCATTTTGCCGGTGCAGCGGGTGGGATAATCCCAGACCGATTTTCTGTCGTAATGGCTGAGGACGAATTTCCACGCGAGATCGAACGCGCGAGTGCGCGCGGCAGAGGCGGCGTAAGCGGCGCAGGCGCCGTTTGAGCCTTTGCCGCATTCGGTTTTGGATTTTTCCATGTCGGTGCGAAAGAGCGGCGCGTAGCGTTTCTCGGCAGACACATCGACTGCTTTTGCGTTGATGATGTTGAAGATCTGCGGCGGCGCCCAGCTATCGGCATAGGATGCGAAAGTATAGAGGAAGCGATTATCCACCAGCACGAAATCGACCTTGCCATCGCCATCGACATCGCGCGGCAGGCTGGAAATCCCCTCGCCGTTCCAGCCGCCCAGTTCGATCTTCGTCCAACCTTGGCCTTTGGGCTGAAGGATCACGATGTCGGTACAGCAATGTGCGCCGCCGGAAAAGCTGGTGAAGATGACCGAAGGTTTTTCGCCCGACGAAAGCTTCACCGTGCCGAAACCGGCGCGCGCAATATCGCCCGCGGGCTGGCCGTCTATGGTGACGGGTTTCATGCCGGGGCCGTTGACGGTGAGACGCGGGAGCGCCAGGCCATCGGATTTTTTGGCGGAGAGCGTGAGTGTGTAGCCGCCTTGCGCATAGGTTTTCGCCTTGCCGGTTTCGCCGCCATCCCATTGAATGAGCGGCGTTGCGCCATGAGCTTCGGTGGCCACAACAAGCGCGAGGCTCAAGGCAAGGTGGCGGATCATGTCGCTCAGCTTTCGGTCATGGCTTTGCGGCGGGCCTGCATATCTTCTGTTGTGTTGAGTTTTGGGTAGCCTTCATCGGGCACCGGCACACCAAGGAATGCGCACAAGGGCGCCCAGCCATCGGTCGCCTGAAAGACCAGAAGGCGGTCTTTGGGGATGGTGCGCTGCACCTCCTCATTGTGGCGCTGATAGACCGCTATCATGTGCTCTTCGCTGAAATCCTTGCCGAAGGTTTGTTCGCCGATCAGCTTTTCGACAAATTCGCCCGGCGGGCCGACGCGGCGGCCATTGGGCAGCAGGGTTGGGCCCATCATCGCGGGCAGAATCGTTTCGGAGACGCTTTTGTACCAGGATTTTGGATCGCGTAAGCTCAGGATCACCTTCGCGTCGGGATAGCGCAGCGCAAGCTCCTTATAGAATTTGCAGCTCGGCCAATCGAGGCTGGAATTGTAGCCTTCGAACACTGTGTCCCAGTCCACCTGCTTGCCATCGGCCAGCGCCTCCCAATGGACGGCCTGTTCGGGGTGGATGATGATTTCATACATGTGGTGGCAGGGGCCGAAGCCCAGCTTCTCAAGCGCGGATTTGAGCGACGACGTGCCGGTGCGGCCAAAGCCTGCACCAATGACCTTGAGTGACATGGAGTCCCCTTTGGCAAAATTGTGATGGCGCATGGTCGCTCATGGGCAGGCGGCTCGCAAGAGGCGGGGAAAATTGGTTAAGCTGCCGGAAAGATGGATGGGGATGGCCATGACGGGATTTGGGCGCGTGCTGGTTGCGGGGCTTGTGCTGGGGCTGTGTGGCCCGGCGGCGGCGCGGATGACGATCGAGAGCGGCGATCTGGGCGAAGGGGTGCAGATGAAGACCGCCCAGGTGCCGGTGGATTGCCGTATTCGGGGCAAGGAGCGCGGGACCAATACCTCCCCTGCCCTGAGCTGGAGCGGCGCGCCCGCGGGCACCAAGAGTTTTGCCGTGACCATGATGGACCCGAAGGACGATAAGCAGGTGTTCTGGCACTGGATCGCCTTTAACATTCCAGCCGAAGTGACGGCGCTGCCGCCGGGGGCGAGCGGGCAGGAGATGCCGCAAGGCGCGGTGGAAGGCGTGAACGATTATGGCGCCAGCGGCTATGGCGGCCCCTGCCCGCCGCGCGGCCAGGTGCATCGCTATATTTTCAACGTCTGGGCGCTGGATGTGCCGGTGCTGGATTTGCGCCCCGAAGTGACCGGGGCGCAGATCAGGCCGCAATTGCAACTGCATGTGCTCGGCAAAGCGACATTGACCACACGTTATGAAAACTGACGCGCGCCACGCGTTGCTCGGCTTTTTGCGCAGCGAGGCGGCGGGCGGCGTGATCTTGATGGGGGTTGCGGCGCTGGCGCTGGCAATCGCCAATTCGCCTTTGGCCGCGTTTTATTTTCATACGCTGCATCTGCCGCTGGGGCCCTTGCCGGTTCTCGAATGGATCAATGATGGGTTGATGGCGCTGTTCTTTTTGCTTGTCGGGCTGGAGATCAAGCGGGAGATGATGGGCGGCCAGCTTGCCAGCTGGGCGCAGCGGGCGCTGCCGGGCATTGCGGCAGCGGGCGGGATGGTGGTGCCTGCGGTTGTGTATCTGCTGCTCCAGCGTGGTGATGGGCAGGCGCCGCATGGTTGGGCCATTCCGGCGGCGACCGATATTGCGTTTGCGCTGGGGGTTATCACGCTTTTGGGTTCGCGGGTGCCGGTGTCGCTGAAGATATTTCTCACTGCACTTGCGATTATTGACGATCTGGGGGCGGTGCTGATTATCGCCTTTTTCTATGCGGGGGATTTGAATGTCTGGGCGCTGGCGGGGGCGGGGCTCGCGACGATGGGATTGTTCGCGCTGAACAGATTGAGCGTGGCGCGGTTGTGGCTTTATCTCATTATCGGCGCGGTGTTGTGGCTGTGCATGTTGCAATCGGGCATTCATGCGACGCTGGCGGGTGTGATTTTGGCGCTGTTCATTCCGGTTCGGGCGAAAGGCGGGGCGCAGGTGCTGGAGCGGCTGGAGCATGGGCTTGCGCCATGGGTTTCGTTTTTGATTGTGCCGCTGTTTGGTTTTGCCAATGCGGGCGTGGCGCTCAGCGGTGTTGGGCTTTCTGAAATCGCTTCTCCCATTCCGCTGGGTGTGGGATTGGGGCTTTTTCTCGGCAAGCAGATCGGCGTGTTTGGCTCGGCGTGGCTTGCGATCCGGCTGGGGCTTGCGCAATTGCCGTTTGGCGCAAACTGGCGGCAGCTTTATGGGACGGCGGTGTTGTGCGGGATCGGCTTCACCATGAGTCTGTTCATTGGGCTGCTCGCGTTTGGCGATCCGGCGCAGCAGGATTTGACCAAGATCGGGGTGCTCGCAGGCTCTATTGCCTCGGCGGGTTTGGGGTGGATTGTGCTGTCTGCCGCCGCCAAGCGAGAGTGAGGTTTACGCCTTCACATCGTGCAGGCGATCGACATTGCGCAAGGCCGGGAACAGTTTCATCCAGATTGCGACGACGGCCAGCGTGCCGAGGCCGCCGATGATGACGGCGGGCACAACGCCGAACCATGCTGCGGTAATGCCGGATTCAAATTCGCCCAACTCGTTTGAGGCGCCGATGAAAAGCATGTTCACCGAACTGACGCGTCCGCGCATCATGTCCGGCGTGGCGAACTGGATGAGGGTGGAGCGGATGAAGACCGAGATCATATCGGACGCGCCGAGCACGAAGAGCGCCGCCAGCGACACCGGGAAACTGCGCGACAAGCCGAAGACGATGGTGGCGATGCCGAACAGTGCGACGGCCCCGAACATCACTTTGCCGGAATGGCGGTTGATGGGATAGCGCGCGAGCAGAAGCGCGACGAGGGCCGCGCCCACCGCAGGGGCCGCGCGCAATAGCCCAAGACCTTCGGGGCCGGTGTGCAGAATATCGCGCGCATAGATCGGCAGCAGCGCGACCGCGCCGCCGAGCAGCACGGCAAACAGATCGAGCGAGATGGCGCCGAGAATGACTGGGCGGGAGCGCACGAAGCGCACGCCTTCGGCCACACGTTCGAGGCGTGAGCTTTCGGAAACGGTTTCGCTGCGGCGGCGACCGCCCAAGGTGAAGGTGAGTGCGGCGGTGGCGAGAAACAGAACGCAGCACACCGCATAGGTGGTGAAGGCCCCCAGCGTATAGAGAAAGCCGCCGAGCGCGGGGCCTGCGATCACCGCCGTGGTGAAGACGGAGGAGGACAGCGCGATGGCGCGGGCAAGTTTTTCTTCCGGCACCAGAAAGGCGACCAGGGACTGGCTGGATGGCCCCGCGAAACCGCGCGCCGCGCCGAACAGAACCAGACCTGCGTAATAGGGCCAGGGATGGCCGGTGTGAAACACAGTGAGCAGCAGGAACAGGGCGCTCGCCAGCGCTTGCACCGTGATGGCGGCGGCGAGGATTTTGCGCTGGTCGAACCTGTCTGCGATGTCGCCTGCGGGGAGTGTGAGCAGAAACATGGGCGCGAACTGGCAGAGGCCGACAAGGCCGAGCGAGAGCGCGGATCCGGTGAGCGAATAGATCTGCCAGCCGATGGCGACGGACTGGATCTGCATTGCCACGGTGGAGAAAAAGCGACCGGTGACGAAGAAGCGGAAATCGCGCTGGCGATAGAGGGGGGCTGTGGGCATGGGGGGCGCAGATGGCCGGAAGATGGGGGAAAGGTCAATCGTGGGTGGGTGGGGTGAGTTGGGCAGTGGGGTTTGGGATTCGCGCCTGGGTTCCCTTCCCTCAGCGCTACGCGCTTCGCCGGGAATGACAAATGGGGGGCGCGCGCTCACCGGGGATGACAAAAAGAGAAAGGCGCGCGCGTTTGCCGGGAATGGCAATTATTTCGATTGAGCGGTCCATGTTTCACGGCTGATGGACCAGATGTCGACGGCGAAGGTTTCGTCGCGGATGGTGAGGTTCTGGGATGGGCCTTTGGTTTCGCCCAGACGTTTGGCGACGGCTTGTGACGGGAGATTTTCGGCGTCGATGCAGGAGATCAGTCGGTCTACGTTTTGCGTGAGGAAGGCGTAACGCATGGCGGCGCGGGCGGCTTCTGTCGCGTAGCCGTGGCCCCAATAGGGTTTGGCGAGGGTCCAGCCGACTTCGAGGGCGGGCCAGCCTTCGGGGTTGATGAGGCCGACACGGCCCATCATTGCGCCATCGGATTTGCGTTCCACCGCCCACATGCCATAGCCGCGCAAGGCCCAGTGGCCGATGGTGGTGGCAAGGCTGCGCCAGGCATCGCCGCGGCTTTGCGCATTGCCGAGGAAGCGCATCACTTCGGGATCGGCCATGTAGGCGGCGAACGGTTCGAAATCTGCGGGCGTCCAGCCGCGCAAGGTGAGGCGTTCGGTTTCGAGGATGGGGATCATTGTGCGGGCACCGGCGCAGCGTTGTTGCGGTGACACTCTAGCATCGTCTGCTCTGCCAGCCGATGGCAGCGGATTGGGTCTGCGCGGTGGGTGGTGATGTTGAGCGGCAACGGTGTTTAGGATTCTCGCCTGGGTTCCCTTCCCTCGCTGCGCTCGCCGGGAATGACAAAGAGAGAGTGCTGCGTTACCGAAAATGACAGTTAAGTTTGGGTTTAGAACAGCCAGCGCAAGGTGATGGTGGCTTCGTTGGTACCGGGCTTCACCTCGAACTTTGCCTGATCGAAACTTGGTTGCTCGAAGCGGGGTTTGGCGTCGTTGGAGAAGCCGAAGCGTTCGGTCGGGATTCCGAACCAGTCGAAATCCATCTTCTCGTTCTTGTTTTCGTCCTGAAAGGTTTTGATGGCGTAGGTGCCGGGCTTGAGGCCGGTCAGGGTGACGACGGTTTGGCCGGGGATCGCGGGAACGACCGAACCTGCGGCGGGCTTGCCTTCGGTGCCGCCCCAGTTTGAACCGTCATACATTGCGATGCGGATATTGCCGCGATTTTTGGAGACGCGCTCTATTTTGATCGTGAGGGTCGCGTCGTCTTGAGCGAAGGCGGGTGCTGAAAAAAGAAAACCGCACGCGATGAGGAGTGCGGAGAGGCTTTTGAAAATAGGGAATAATTTTTCGGGGAGAAAACCGGCGGCGCCGACCCCTCCCCGAAATTTGCGTTGCAAATTTCGATGTCCGTACGTTGTCACTACTTCCACCCTCAACGGGAGGGTGGAATGTCGTGGTGCGTTTGTTTTCAAGCGAGCCTTGGGTCCAGTTTCTTGCAAGCTTCGATCAGGCCCTTCACGGCATCAGCTGACTTTTTCAGTGCGGCGCTTTCATCTGCCGTCAGGTCGAGTTCGACGATCCGTTCCACGCCCTTTTCACCGATCACGGCGAGCACGCCGACATAAAGGTCTTTGATGCCGAACTTGTCATCGACATGGGCGGCGATGGGCAGGACGCGCTTTTTGTCCCGCAGATAAGACTGCGCCATTTCGATGCCAGCGGTCGCGGGGGCATAGAAGGCCGAGCCCGTCTTCAGCAGGCCAACGATTTCGGCACCGCCATCGCGGGTGCGCTGGATGATCTGATCCAGGCGGTCCTGCGTCAGCCAGCCCATTTTCACCAGTTCAGGCAGCGGCACACCGGCAACGGTGGAGAAGCGCGGCATCGGCACCATGGTATCGCCATGGCCGCCGAGCACGAAGGCCGACACGTCTTCGACGCTGACATTCATTTCCTCGGCGAGAAAATGACGGAAGCGGGCGCTATCGAGCACACCGGCCATGCCGACGATTTTGTGATGCGGCACGCCGGAGAACTGGCGCAGCGCCCAGACCATCGCATCGAGCGGGTTGGTGATGCAGACGATGAAGGCATCCGGCGCATGGGCTTTGATGCCCTCGCCCACGGCGCTCATCACTTTGAGGTTGATGCCCAGAAGATCGTCGCGGCTCATGCCCGGCTTGCGCGGCACGCCAGCGGTGACGATCACCACATCGGCGCCTGCGATATCGGCATAGGAGTTGGTGCCTTTGAGGCGCGCGTCAAAACCTTCAATCGGACCGGCTTGCGAAAGATCGAGTGTCTTGCCTTGCGGCAGGCCCTCCACGATGTCGAACAACACGACATCGCCCAATTCCTTGAGACCGATCAGATGCGCCAGCGTTCCGCCGATCTGTCCACCACCGATAAGCGCGATTTTCTTGCGAGCCATGAAATGAGGTTCCTGTGTTGGGGGCTGGGCCGTTCCTAGCGCGCGGGGGGTGCGGGTGCAAGCGGCGCGAAGATGCGCCCTATTCCAGCAGCAAGCGGGTAAAAACCATGGTTCCTGTGGGGTTGCCGTCATAGGCGGTTTTGAGCGGGCGGCCCACAAGTGCGAGGTCGCCGGAGACACCGAGACCGAGTTTGACCCCTTCTGCGAGCTGGAAATCCCGGATCGCGCCGAGGGTGATTTTTCCGGCGCGGGTGACGCTGTGGCCCGCCAGAAGTTCGGCGTTTTCCACCCATTCGGCGCGGGTGAAGACAGTCCAGAGATCGGCGGGCTGCCATTCGGCTTCCGCCAGCAGGGCGTTCAGGTGATCGCCATGGCCGGTGCGTTTGAGGCCCCAGGCGGCGGTGGCGGCGATGTTGCCCCAATCGCCCAGCCCGGCGACATAGGTGGCGCTGGCGCTGAAGCGGGTTTCGTTGTCATGCGGCGCGAGCTGTTCGGGGCTTTTGAGGAAGGCCCAGGAGGCTTGCAGCGACCAGTTGGGGCCGGGATTGAAGCTGAGGCGGGCGGCGGTGCTGTCAAACCGGGCGCTGTCGAAATTGAAACGGAACTGATCGGGCTCGCGGCCGGTGAAGCGGGAGAGTTCGAGCTTCCAGTTTTCGTGCACCACGCCTGCGGTAACCACGCCGAAGGTGATGTGGGTGGAATCGAGCCAGTGATGGGTGATAGGGGCCGCCGGATTATCCATGCCCGAAGCGCGGTGCATGAAGGCGCTGGGGCCGAACGCCGGTTCACCGGGATAGCCGAAATAAATGAAGGCGCTGGTCTGCCCATCGAAGCGATGGCTGGCGGTGGCGGATAATTCCATCAGCAGATCGTGCGGGTGTTGGCGGTCGATCAGATGGGTTGTGCCATTTGCGGTTTCGCCGCTGGCGAGCAGCAGCGGATAGCCGCGTTTGCCCATGAAGGGATCAGGGCTGAGCATGGCGCGGAACATCAGTGTGTTATCGCCGAAATCGCGCTGCGCCATGCCCATCGCCATGCCGGCGAGAAAACCCATGTCGTCGCCGCGCGGGCCGCTTTGCCAATCATAGATTGCATCGAGCCGCAGGTGGCCCATCAGCATCCAGTCGCCCGCGCTTGCGGAGAGGCCCGCATGAGATGCGGCATCGGGTTGCCAGCTTGTGCCGGAGGCATCGCGCGTTGCGGGATAGGTGCCGAGCAGGCCGTGGGACATGTCCATATCCATGCCCGCCATGTCCATCCCCGCCATGTCTTCGTGGCCGTGATGCTGCGCGAACGCGGCGGTAGTGACGAGAAAACCTGCGAGAAAAATTCCGGCGCCGCGCATTTGAACTCCCTTTGCACTGCGGCCTTGTCAGGCCAGCGGCGGGACCCTATTATACCCCCATGGGGTATGCAAGGCAGGTCATGAAAAAACACGATCCAAAACTCGTCGCGCGGCTTGCCCGCATTGAAGGCCAGGTGCGCGGCATTGCCCGCATGGTGGAGGAGGATCGTTATTGTATCGACATCCTCACCCAGATGCAGGCGATCAAGGCGGCGTTCAAGCGGGTGGAAGAGCAATTGCTGAAGGATCACGCCGCCCATTGCGTGGCCCATGCGATCAAAAGCGGGGATGTGAAAGACCAGACCGCGAAATTCAGCGAACTTGTGGAGTTGTTCAGCCGCTATGGAAAATAACACCGATCCTGTTTGTGGGATGACCGTCGATCCGGCTACCGCCAAACATCATGCGGCGCATGGCGGGCTGGATTATTATTTTTGCAGCGGTGGGTGCGCCGCGAAGTTTGTGGCGGGCCCTGAAAAATATCTTTCGCCGCGTGGGCCTGCGAAACCTGCGGATGCGCAGGCGATTTATACCTGTCCGATGCACCCGGAAATTCGCCAGCAGGGGCCGGGCAGTTGCCCCATTTGCGGCATGGCGCTGGAGCCGTTGGAAGTTTCACTGGACGGCGCGCCGAACCCCGAACTGAGCGATATGACGCGCAGATTCTGGATTGGGCTTGCGCTCACTTTGCCCGTGTTTGGTTTGGAAATGGGCTCGCATCTGTTTGGCTATCGCGGATCGCCCTTTGTGCAGTTTGTGCTTTCGACGCCGGTGGTGTTGTGGGCGGGTGCGCCGTTTTTTGTGCGGGGTTGGGCGTCGCTGGTGAACCGGGCGCTCAACATGTTCACGCTGATCGCGCTGGGAACAGGCGTTGCTTATGGCTTTAGCGTGGTCGCGCTGTTCGCGCCTCAATTCGTTTCTGCACATGGGCATGTGCCGGTCTATTTTGAGGCGGCGGCGGTGATTACCGTGCTGGTGTTGCTGGGGCAGGTGTTGGAGTTGCGCGCGCGGCAAAAGACCGGCGGGGCCATTCGCGCACTGCTTAATCTCGCGCCCGAAACGGCGCGGCGGTTGCGCGATGATGGCAACGAAGAAGACGTGCCGGTTTCGGACGTGCGGGTCGGTGATCGGTTGCGCCTGCGCCCCGGAATGCGCGTGGCGGTGGATGGTGTTGTGCTGGAGGGGCAAAGCACTATCGACGAATCCATGATGACCGGGGAAGCGATGCCGGTGGAAAAAGCGCCCGGCGATGGGGTGCGCGCGGGCACGATCACGGTGCAAGGCAGTCTGGTGATGCGGGCCGAGCGTGTGGGCGCTGACACGTTGCTTGCGCGCATTGTGCAGCAAGTGTCTGAAGCGCAGCGCAGCCGCGCGCCGGTGCAGCGTTTGGCGGATCGGGTTTCGGCGATTTTTGTGCCGGTGGTGATTGTGGTGGCGGCGCTCACCTTTGCCGGATGGATGGTGCTTACGCCCCAACATGGTTTTGCGCCTGCGCTGGTGGCTGCCGTTTCGGTGTTGATTATCGCCTGCCCTTGCGCGCTGGGGCTGGCGACGCCGATGTCGATTGTGGTGGGCATGGGCAAGGGGGCGGCGGCGGGTGTTCTGATCCGCGATGCGCAGGTGCTGGAGCGGTTTGAGCGCATCGACACGCTGGTGATCGACAAGACTGGCACGCTGACCGAAGGCCGTCCGCGTGTGACGCAAGTGATTGCGGAAGGTCTTCCGGAAAATGAGCTTCTGGCGCTTGCGGCAAGCGTTGAGCGGGGCAGCGAACACCCGCTGGGGCACGCGATTGTGGTGGCGGCAGGTGGGGACTTGCGCGCGGCGACGGGGTTTCGCGCGTTGACGGGCAAAGGCGTTGTGGCGGAGGTGGACGGGAAACGCGTGGCGGTGGGCACGGCGCAATTGCTGGCGGAGTTGGGCGTTGATGTGCGTGCGCTGGAACCGCGCGCCGATGCGTTGCGCAAAGGTGGGGCGACCGCGATGTTTGTGGCGGTGGGAGACCGCGCGTGCGGGATTATTGCCATTGCCGATCCGCTCAAAGCCACGACTGAAGCGGCACTGGGGAGGCTGCGGGCGCAAGGTCTTCATCTTGTCATGCTGACGGGCGACAATGCGACGACGGCACAGGCGGTTGGTGCGAGGCTGGGGCTCGATGACATTCGTGCCGGACTGTTGCCTGAGGACAAGCACAGGATTGTGCAGGAGCTGCGCGGGCAGGGGCGCGTGGTCGCGATGGCGGGCGATGGGGTGAACGATGCCCCTGCCCTTAGCGCCGCCGATGTCGGCATTGCCATGGGCACCGGCACCGATGTGGCGATGCAAAGTGCGGGCGTGACGCTGGTGAAGGGTGACCTTTCCGGCATTGCGCGGGCCCGCGCGCTGAGTGCCGCGACAATGGGCAATATCCGCCAAAATCTTGTGCTGGCCTTTGGCTATAATGTCATCGGCATTCCGGTGGCGGCGGGGGTGCTTTATCCGGCGTTCGGGATTTTGCTGTCGCCGGAAATCGCGGCGTTGGCGATGAGCCTTAGTTCGGTTTCGGTGATCGCCAATGCGCTGAGACTCAGGGCTGTGAAGATATAGCCCTGCGCCAACGGGTCGCGCCATGGGCGTTGCCCGGCGCAGTAGGATTTGGGCGTCCGGGTTCTTTTGCGGAAAATGGGTCGATGGCGAGAAAGAAGATTCTGAAATCGGAGCGTGGTGTCACGCTGACGGAAGAAGTTCTCTTTGGCGGCGAGCCGCGCCGCAAGATTGAGATTGCCTATACCGTGCATTCCAGGCGCAAGCCCGAAGGCAAGACCTTCGATAACAAGGCCGCGGCCACAAAATATTTCAAGGTGCAGGTGTCGTTCAGCCCGGCGGAGTAACGCGAGGGGCCAATTCCCGCCAATCCAAAAAGAAAAGGGCGGCTGCGTTTTGCGCAACCGCCCGTTTTTCGCTGATGAAGCGTTTGGTCTGTTAGACCGCTTCTTTCAGTTCTTTCGAGGCGCGGAAGGCAACCTTCTTGCTCGCCTTGATCTTGATCGCTTCGCCGGTCGCCGGGTTGCGGCCCATGCGGGCGGCGCGCTTGCGGACCTGAAGAATGCCAAGGCCATTGAGGCGAATGCGAACGCCTTTTTTGAGCTGCTTGGTCACGATGGCGGCGAAATCTTCCATAATGGCGTTCGCGGCTTTGTTGGTCAGCTCATGGTTTTCGGCCAGTTGAGCGGAGAGCTGACGGGTGCTCATCGTCTCGGTTTTGACTTTCGCAGCAGCGCCGGCAGCTTTTGCTTTCGGGGCGGCTTTGGGTGCGGCTTTCGCAGATGCTTTTGCCATGGTGGCTCCTGTTGGCGAATCACAAAAGATGGCTGAATTTACTGCTTTTCAGCGCCTTTACGACAGGGGCACGCAACAAAAGGCCCGATTTAAGGGGATTATTGAGGCTATAAGGCACGATTTTGCTGGCAAATCGTCCAATTCGATACAGTGGTGGGCCGCGAACGCCTTATTTCATGGGCTCAATCACACATGCGCCTCTGACTGATTCTGCTGGCTCAGCGCATCGGGCAAAGAAAAACCGGCGAAAGCGCAGAGCCTTCGCCGGTGATTCAAAATGGAGACTAAACTTACGTTCAGGCTTTGGCCGCGATTTCCGAGGCGCGATCGGCGCGTTCGGCGATGCGTGCACTTTTGCCGGTGCGCCCACGCAAGTAATAGAGCTTCGCGCGGCGGACACGGCCCTTGCGCACGACAGTCACGGCATCGACCAGCGGGCTATAGACCGGGAACACGCGTTCCACGCCTTCGCCATAGGACAGCTTGCGAACGGTGAAACTTTCGTTGAGGCCTTCACCCTGACGGGCGATGCAGACGCCTTCAAACGCCTGAAGGCGTTCGCGGGTTTTGACCTGCTTGGCCTTTTCGTCATAGCTCGATTCAACGACCTTGACGGAAACCTTCAGCGTGTCGCCGGGGCGGAATGCGGGCAATCCCCTGCCGCCGCGGACGGCTTGCATCTGCTCGATTTCGAGCTGCTTCAACAGGTTCATGGTGATGTCTCCGGCGGCAAATTTGACAGAAGGAGGGGGCCTATAACCTAGCTTTTTGGCTTTTCATAGAGGGTCCAGAGGTCTGGACGGCGCTGTTGGGTGAGGCTTTCTGACTGTGCCTTGCGCCATTTGGCGATTTCTGAATGATTTCCGCTGGTTAGAACCTTTGGGATGTCATGCCCCTCAAAACTCTGGGGGCGGGTGAATTGCGGATATTCGAGCAGGCCGTTTTCAAAACTCTCTTCGCTGGGCGAATCCTCGGCCCCCAATACGCCGGGGATGAGGCGCATAGTGGCTTCCAGAAGCGCCATGGCGGCGATTTCGCCGCCTGCCAGCACGAAGTCCCCCAGACTCACCTCCTCTATCGCGCGGGCGTCCAGTGCCCGCTGGTCGAGCCCCTCAAAACGGCCGCAGAGGAGGATCACGCCGGGACCGGTGCTCAGGTCCCGCACGCGGGCCTGCGAAAGCGGCTGGCCACGGGGGGAGAGATAAATAGCGGGGGCCGGATTGGCGGCTTGCGCCGCATCCAGCGCTGCGCAGGCGACATCGGCCCGCATCACCATGCCGGGGCCGCCGCCCGCGGGCGTATCGTCCACGGTGCGGTGTTTACCGAGGCCATGCTCGCGGATGTTGCGCACATCGAGCGACCAGAGGTTTTTTTCCAGCGCCTTGCCGAGCAATGACACGCCCAAGGGACCCGGAAACATTTCCGGGAACAGGGTCAGCACGGTGGCGCGAAAGCTCATGTAACAGTCGCCGTTTCTTGCGGTCCGTAAAAGTCAAAATTCAAACTGATTTTCAGATTGGCAAGTGCAAGCAGAAGGCTCCATTCAAGACGCTCTCCAGAATTGAGGTCGTCTGAGAACCAACCAATGGAGAAATGCAGACACGCACCTTTTTCTGCAAGCTCATTCAAGAATGCAGCGTGGGGATCGAGTATTCTGAGCGCGGCTGTCAATGTTTCTGACAGAGTGGCTTCTGTGTTGTCCGCGAACTTAATGCAGCAATAAGAAGATTTACGGTTGCCGACTAATAGCCGACCTTTTGGCGTAGTGCACGGTTCCCCGGTTTTCCAAAGCCTACTCGCAGTCATGTCGAGTCGCTCAGGCAATATCGACAGGTCCATACTATCGTGTTTTGCCGAAAGAGACAGTGAGTGCCGATATGTTCCCATTCACATTTTCATAGGTCGAGCTTGAAGCCTTCATGTGTCTGAAGGAAGCCGAGGCGGCGATAGAACAGATGGGCGCGGGTGCGGCGCTTGTCGGAGGTGAGCTGCACCAGTTTGCATCCGGCGGCGCGGGCGCGCGCTATGGCTTCCTTCATCAGCAGCGTGCCGGTGTTCTGGCCACGCGCTTTGGAAGATACGCGCACCGATTCCACGATGGCGCGTTTGGCACCCTGACGTGACAGCCCTGCGATGAAGACAAGCTGGAGTGAGCCGATGATCGCGCCATCCTGTTCAGCCACCACAATGCGGTTGTCGGGATTTTTCGCCATGTCATCGAACGCGGCGGCATAGGCGGGCAGCAGATCGCCCTTGGCCTGTTCGCGGCCCTCGGCGATATCATCATCGGCCAGCAGCGCGACCAGTGTGGGCAGGTCGTCCTTCACGGCGTTGCGGAATGTGATGTCACTCATTCGACAGATCCTTCGCGCGTGGCGTCGATCTCTTCAGGGAAAGCGATAATAACGCGGCCTGCGGAAATTTCGATGGCGGGCACCACTTCGTGGGTGAAGGGAAGCATTACCGCATCCCCATCGTCGCGCGTGATTTCGAGCACGTCCCCTGCGCCAAAATTGTGGATCGCGGCGACGGTGCCGAGCACGCGGCCCTCTGAATCTTCGGCGCGCAGGCCAATGAGATCGGCGTGGTAGAATTCTTCCTCTTCGGCATCTGGCAGGGTCGCGCGGGCGACATGGAGCCGGGTGCCTTTGAGTTTTTCGGATGTGCTGCGATCCCCCACCTCGGCAAAGCGGATCACCGCTTCGTCCGTTTTGGTGACGCGCAATTGGGCGATGGTGAAGTTTGTGCCGTCTTCGCTGTGCAGTGGGCCATAGGAGGCCAGCGCATCGGGCGTGGTGGTGAAGGTTTTCACCCGCACCTCGCCCGCGAGGCCGTGGGGGCCAATGATGGCGGCGAGAAAAATGTCACGCGACATCGGTTTATCCTGTGTCATTTCCGGCGCGATGTGAGGGGAGTGATCCGGGCACAGCACCGACACGGTGTTGATGCCTGGGTTCCCTTCCCCTCGCTACGCTCGGCCGGGAATGACAATCTATTACTCGGCAGGCGCTTCGCTGGCGGCTGTTGCGGCGGCGGCAGCGGCTGCGCGTTCCTGGGCCTTTTTCTTCGGCTTGGACTTTTCCGGGTTCGACCTCACCAGCGGCTTCACCAGACCGGCATTGGCCAAAAAGCGATGCACGCGGTCGGTCGCGGTGGCGCCCTTGGTGAGCCAGGCTTTGGCCTGATCCAGATCGAGCTTCAGACGATCGGCATGATCCTTCGGCAGGAGCGGGTTGTAGAAGCCGATCTTTTCGATGAAGCGGCCATCGCGGGCGTTACGCGAATCCGCGATCACGATGTTGTAATGCGGGCGCTTTTTCGTGCCGCCGCGCGCCAGTCTGATCTTCAAGGCCATAGACGTGTTCCTTCTTCTGTAAATCGTTTACTTGCGACCCGGCATGAAGCCGGGCGGAAGTTGCGGCATGGCGCCGCCCATCAGGCCGGAAAGACCGGCGGGCAATTTTCCGCCCATCTTTCCCATCTTCTTCATCATGTCCGCCATCTGGCGGTGCATTTTCAAAAGCTTGTTCACATCGCTCACCTCGACACCGGCGCCCGCTGCAATGCGCTTCCTGCGCGAGCCGTTGATGATGTCGGGTTTGACACGTTCTTTTTTGGTCATCGACAGGATGATCGCCTCCTGACGGGACAACAGCTTGTCGTCCAGCCCCGCCGCGCTCAGCTGATCCTTCACCCGGCCAACGCCGGGCAGCATGGCAAGCACGCCCTGCATACCGCCGAGTTTTTTCATCTGGCGCAATTGATCGGCCAGATCGTCCATATCGAACTCGCCCTTTTTCATCTTGCGGGCGATTTTTTCGGCTTTGTCCTTGTCCAGCGTTTCGGCGGCGCGTTCGACAAGGCTCACCACATCGCCCATGTCGAGGATGCGGCCCGCGACACGTTCGGGGTGGAAGGCTTCGAGTGCGTCCAGCTTTTCGCCGACGCCGAGGAATTTGATTGGTGCGCCGGTGACCATGCGCATGGAGAGCGCGGCGCCGCCGCGCGCATCGCCATCGGCGCGGGTCAGGATGATGCCGGAGAGCGTCACACGCTCATTGAAGGATTTGGCGATGTTCACCGCATCCTGACCGGTGAGCGAATCTGCCACCAGCAGGGTTTCATGCGGCTTCACCGCATCGCGCACGGCGGCCACTTCGGCCATCAGCGCTTCGTCGATGTGCTGGCGGCCGGCGGTGTCGAGGATCAGCACGTCGTAGCCGCCGACACGGGCGGAGGCGAGCGCGCGTTTGGCAATATCAACCGGGGTTTGATTGGCGACGATAGGCAGCGTGGCGACACTCGCCTGTTCGCCGAGAATTTTGAGCTGCTCCATGGCGGCGGGACGGCTGACGTCGAGCGAGGCCATCAGCACGCGTTTTTTCTCGCGCGTCTGGAGCATGTTGGCGAGTTTGGCGCTGGTGGTGGTTTTACCGGAGCCTTGTAGGCCGACCATCAGGATCGGCGCGGGCGGTGAGCCAAGATCGAGGGCCGCGTTTTCGGCGCCCAGAATTTCCACCAGCACGTCATGGACGATTTTGACGACCTGCTGGCCGGGCGTGACCGAACGGATGACTTCATTGCCAATGGCGCGCGGGCGCACCTTGTCGATGAAGTCTTTCACCACCGGCAGAGCGACGTCGGCATCGACCAGCGCGGTGCGCACTTCGCCCAACGCTTCCTCGACATCCGCTTCTGACAGCGCGCCACGGCCGCGTAAGCGGTCGAACACGCCACCCAGACGCGACTGTAAGGATTCGAACATCCAACACCCTTTCATGGCCGGGTGTTAACCCGACCGGCCAAAGCAGTTCAGCCCCAGGGGGCGCATCTGCGCTGCCTGGGGGCGATCCTTGGCCGAGCCAAGGACCGGAAAAGACGAAGCCTTTCCGGAAGCGGGCGTGATTTAGGCCCTGAACGGCGACGAGTCAAACTTTGAGGCTTAAGGCCAGAAAGGCTTAAAATCAGCGTAACCATACCGGGCAAGGCAATCTTAACGCCGATGGGGACAATCTTGGTAAAAGCCAAGACCGGGGCCTCAACTGCTGGACGACGCAACACGTCTGACCGCGCCGCTGGAAAATCAGCCGCTGGGAGCCAGAAACCGGTTCCTGCTCGACTATTGGCAATCGCTCCGCCGCACCGGGCCGAATGGGACTTTGCTGTTGCCCAGCCGGTCGGACTTCAACCCCAAGCAGGTTTCGGCGCTGCTCCCCACCCTCTTCATGTTTCAGGTCTGGCCGGACAGGGGCGTTTCGTGCCGGGTTTCGGGCACCGCGATTGTCCGCACGCTGGGGGTGGAGATTTCGGGCAAGGATTATCTGGAAATGACGCCCGCGCATTTTCGCGCCGAGCGGCTCAGGCGCTACACAGCCTATGTGCATGGCATGATCGGGCGCTCTTATCGCCAGATCGACCTCAATTCCGGGCAGTCTGTGCTGGTCGAGGAACTCGCTTTGCCCTTCGGCGACATGCGCGAGGACGGCTCGTTTCATGTCCTGCTTCAGTGCGACGGGCTGGAGCCGCCCCCGGAGGCGCGCGCCACCAACCTGCCGCGCGTGTTTGACGCGCCGGTGATCCACGAGTTGTTTCAAGTCTGAGCGGTCAGTCCAGCCCCAGTTCTTTCGCCAAATAGACGAAGGACAGCCCCCACATTTCGGCAGCTTGCCGGTGATCGGCGGCGGCGGCGTGGCCGCCTTCGGTGTTTTCGTAGAACAGCACCTGATGGCCTTGCGCCTCCATTTTCGCCGCCATTTTGCGGGCGTGGACCGGGGTGACGCGGTCATCGCTGGTGGCGGTGACGAAGAAGACCGGCGGGTATTTTTTATCCGCGCTCACATTCTGATAGGGCGAATAGGTGAGGATGTAGTCGCGCATCTTCGGATCGGCGGGATCACCATATTCGGCGGCCCAGGAGGCGCCCGCGCCGATCTGTGTGTAGCGGATCATGTCGATCAGCGGCACCTGGCAGACGACGGCGCCGAACAGGTCTGGGCGCTGGGTCATCACGGTGGAGACTAGAAGCCCACCATTCGATCCGCCCATGATGCCGAGTTGTTTGGGCGTGGTGAACTTTCGCTTTTCGAGATCTTCGGCCACGGCGGCGAAATCGTCGAACGCTTTTTGGCGGTTGGTGGTCAGCGCCGCATCGTGCCAGGCGGGGCCGAATTCGCCGCCGCCGCGAATATTGGCGAGCACATAGGTGCCGCCTTTGGTGAGCCACAGCCGGCCGAAATTGGCCGAATAGCTGGGGGTGAGCGAAACCTCGAAGCCGCCATAGCCATAGAGCACTGTGGGGCGCGGGCCGCTTGCATCCTTCTGGCGCACAACGAAATAGGGGATTTTGGTGCCGTCTTTCGAGGTGGCTTCGAACTGTTCGCTCACAAGGCCGCTGGCATCGAAGCGCGCGGGGAGAGATTTGATGGCGTGCGGTTTGTCATCGCCATTGTCGTGATAGAGCGTGGGCGGGGTGAGGAAGCTTTCATAAGCGAACTGTGCTTCGGGTCCGAAAGTGTTGGCTGAGACAATGGAGGCGGTGCCACCCTCCGGCAGGTTGAGTTTGGTATCGCTCCAGCCATCCGCCGTGGGGCGGAAGGCGTGCACGCTGGAGGTGACGTTGTGCAGGATCGCGACATAGGCGGCATCGCGCCCTGTCGCCACCTGCTCGATGGAACTGCGCGCATCGGGCGTGAACAGCACTGCCGCGCGCGGGAACATGCGGGTGCGTAAATAGCTTTGGATCGGGAAGGCGATCAGCGAGCCTTTGGGAATTGCGGTTTGACCCTCTTGTTGCACCCAGTCCTGCCGCAGCGTGACCAGCATCTGGCCTTTGGTGATGCCCTGCACTTGCGCTGACAATGGCAGCGGGATTTTGATCGCGCTGAAATCGGGCAGCAGGGTGTAATATTCGGTTTCAAAGAAGCTCGGCGCGTTGAAGATCACCGGCACCGTGCCATCCGGGCTCTGGAAGGACGCAAGCTCGACGCCGACATCGGTTTCCTTACCTTCAAACACGGTTTTCGCCGTCTCCAGCGTCTCGCCGCGCCGCCACAGTTTGACGATGCGTGGATAGCCGCTGGTGGTCAGCGAGCCTTTGCCAAAATCGGTGGCGAACAGCACGGTGTTGTCATCCACCCAGGCGGTGCTGGATTTGGCTTCAGTCAGCGCAAAGCCGCCTTTCACAAAACTCTTTGTCGCCATGTCGAATTCGCGCACCACCACCGCATCCCCGCCGCCGGGCGACAGCGAGACCAGGCAGCGCGAAAGATCGGGCGTGCAGGCGCCGCCTTTGAAGACCCAGCTGATGCCTTCGTCTTTCGAGAGTTGGTCAACATCGAGCAGGGTTTCCCATTTCGGGTTGGTGCTCTGGTGTTCGGCAATTGTGGTGCGCCGCCACAGGCCCTTGGGATTGGCGCCATCCTGCCAGACGTTGAAGACAAAGGTCTGCTTCAACGCGCCAAAGGGAATGCGGTCCTGCGCATCCATCACTTCGAGGATCTGGTTGTAATTGCTCTGGTAGCGCGGGTCGGCTTTGAGGGCCTTGGCGCTGGTGGCGTTTTGCTCGGCAACCCAGCCAAGCGCTTTGTCGCCATGCACATCTTCCAGCCAGAGATAGGGGTCTTTCTGTTCCAATTCTGCTCCCAGGGCAGGCGCTGCCGCCAAAACCGCCAAAATTATACCTGCCGCCAGCCGCATCGCTTGCTTCCTTCAGCCATCGCCGCCATTTGGAAAGGTGGCGGGCGAGAAGGTCAACCCGCCACTGGCAGGGGGGCACTGGACCCCCTATAAGGCGGCCCCATGACGACGTTTCTGAAAATGCACGGCCTCGGCAATGATTTCGCGGTGTTTGACGCGCGCGAGCGGGCCATTGCGCTCGATGCCGCGACCGCCCGCGCCATTGCCGACCGCCGCCATGGCATTGGCTGCGATCAGGTGATTGTGATTGCCCCACCCGCCAATGGGGCCGATGCGGCGATGCGGATTTTCAACTCCGATGGCAGCGAAGTGGAAAGTTGCGGCAATGCTGCGCGCTGCGTGGCGCAATTGCTGATCGCCGAAAAAGGCGGCGCGACCGTGAGCCTGGAAACGCTTGGCGGGCCGCTTTTGTGCGCGCAAGGCGAAGACGGGCTTGTGACCGTGGATATGGGCGCGCCGCGGTTTGACTGGAAGGATGTTCCGCTTTCCTCCGCCGTTGACACCAATCAGTTCAGCTTTGCGGTGGATGGAGTTTCCATCGAAGCCTCTGCCGTCTCGGTGGGCAATCCGCATTGCGTGATCTTTGTCGGCGATGCGGACAGCGCGCCGGTGGAAGAAGTGGGGCCGTTGATCGAGACCCATCCGCTGTTCCCGCAAAAGGCCAATGTGGAATTTGCCACCGTGCGCTCGCGCAACGCGGTGCGGATGCGGGTGTGGGAACGTGGTGCGGGCATTACGCAAGCCTGCGGGACAGGCGCTTGCGCTACCGCCGTTGCTGCCGCCCGGCGCGGGCTGACGGACCGCATTGTCGATGTGGAACTGGATGGCGGTACTTTGCGCATCGAATGGCGCGAGAGCGACGGGCATATTCTGATGACCGGCCCGGCGAAACTCGCCTACAAGGGCGAAATCGACCTTGGTGAGGGCGATGAGCGTTGATGTCGTCACCTTTGGCTGCCGGTTGAACGCCTATGAGAGCGAGGCGATCAAGCTGCGCGCGGGGGACGCGGGCCTCAAGGACGCCATCGTCTTCAACACCTGCGCGGTAACGGCCGAAGCGGTGCGCCAGTCGCGCCAGGCTATCCGCAAGGCACGGCGCGAACACCCGGACGCACGGATCATCGTCACCGGCTGCGCGGCACAGGTGGAGGCGGACACCTACTCCGCCATGCCCGAAGTCGATTTTGTGATCGGCAATCAGGAAAAACTCGAAACCCGCTCCTATGCCGATTTCATCGGCGGGGCCGAGCGGGTGCGGGTGAACGACATTATGGAATTGCGCGAAACGGGCGCGCAATTTGTCGACTCTTTTGAGGGCCGCGCGCGAGCCTTTTTACAGGTGCAGAATGGCTGCGATCATCGCTGCACCTTTTGCATCATCCCCTTTGGGCGCGGAAATTCGCGCAGCGTGCCGATGGGCGCGGTGGTGGATGAGGCGCGGCGGCTGACCGAGAACGGGTTTCCCGAAATCGTGCTGACCGGTGTGGACATGACTTCCTATGGCGCGGACCTGCCGGGGGCGCCGACACTGGGCGCGCTGGTGCGCAAGATTTTGAAGCTGGTGCCAGACCTGAAACGCTTACGGCTTTCTTCCATAGATTCCATTGAAGCGGATGCGCAGTTGATGGAGGCGATTGCGCAAGAAGACCGGCTGATGCCGCATTTCCACCTTTCGGTGCAATCGGGCGATGACATGATCCTGAAGCGGATGAAGCGCCGCCATGGCCGCGCCGATACAATCCGCTTTTGCGCGGAGGTGCGGGCGCTGCGGCCCGATGCGGCGTTTGGGGCTGATTTTATTGCGGGCTTCCCGACCGAGACGGAGGAGATGTTTGCCAACACTTTGCGGCTGGTCGATGAGGCCGGGCTTTCGATGTTGCATGTCTTCCCCTTCAGCGCGCGCAAGGGCACACCTGCCGCGCGGATGCCGCAACTCGAAAAGCCGCTGGTGAAGGAACGTGCTGCCCGGCTGCGCGCCCGTGGCGAGGCGGCAATGGCGCAGCGCATGGGCGCACTGGTGGGCAGCGAACAGGCTGTGCTGGTGGAGAAATCCGGCATGGGGCGCACGGGCTGTTTTGCGCCGGTGCATTTTAACGCAACGCTCGGCGCGGGCGCGATGGCGCGGGCGCGCATTACCGGGGCGGGCTTAGGCTTTGTGACGGCAGACATTTTGCAATGATCAAAACGTTTGGGCAGGCCCCGCCGCCCCCGACATTTTTCGAAAAGCTGAAGGCCGGGCTTTCCAAAAGCACGGGCGCGCTGGGCGAAAACATCACCGGCATCTTCACCCGCAAGAAGCTGGATGCGGGGACCATTGCCGAGCTGGAAGACGCGCTGATCCGCGCCGATATGGGGGCGGCGCAAGCGGCCAGCCTGTCCGCCGCTGTGGGCGCGGGCCGTTATGACCGCGAAATTTCGGACAGCGAGATCAAGGCCATTCTCTGCGCCGAGATTGGCAAAGTGCTGACGCCGGTGCAGCAGCCGCTGGATATTGATGAGGCCAAAAAGCCCTTCATCATTCTGGTGGCGGGCGTGAACGGCACGGGCAAGACCACCACCATCGGCAAGATTGCCAAACGGCTGAGCGATCAGGGGCTCAAAATCGTTCTGGCGGCGGGCGATACGTTCCGGGCCGCCGCGATTGAGCAGTTGCAGATCTGGGGCCAGCGCACCGGCGCGGAGGTTGTGGCGCGTGGCGCAGGCGCCGATGCGGCGGGGCTTGCCTTTGATGCGATTGAACATGCCCGCACGGTAGGCGCCGATGTGGTGTTGATCGACACCGCGGGTCGCTTGCAAAACAAAACCGGGCTGATGGCCGAATTGGAAAAAATCGTTCGCGTGATCAAGAAGCTCGATGCCTCCGCGCCCCATGCCTCCCTTTTGGTGCTGGATGCGACCACCGGGCAAAACGCGATTTCACAGGTTGAAGCGTTCAAGGCGATTGTGCCACTGACCGGGCTGGTGATGACCAAGCTCGATGGCACCGCCAAGGGCGGTATTCTGGTGGCGTTGGCCGCGAAGTTCGGCCTGCCGATCCATTTCATCGGGGTGGGGGAAGCGGCGGAAGATTTGCAGCCCTTTGTGGCCGCCGATTTTGCGCGTGCACTGACAGGGGCATCATGAACTCGGCGTCTAAAAAACAAATGTTGCGGCTGGTGCTCGATCTGGGGCCGTTGCTCGTGTTCTTCGCGGCGTTCAAATACACCAACATCTATATGGCGACCGGCATCTTCATGACCGCTGTGCTGGTGGCGCTGGGCGTGGGCTATTGGCTGGAGCGCAAAATTTCGCCCATGCCCGCCTTCACCGCCGTGCTCGTTCTGGTTCTGGGCGGGCTGACGATCTATTTGCAGAACGACGCTTTCATCAAAATGAAGCCGACCGTGCTCTATGCCTTTTTCGGCGTGCTGCTTTTGGGCGGGCTTTTCGTCAATCGACTTTTTATCAAATATGTTTTCGGCCAGGCCTTTGATCTGACCGAACAGGGCTGGCGCAAATTGACGGTGCGCTGGGGGCTGTTCGCGTTTTTTCTGGCGATTGCCAACGAAGTGGTCTGGCGCCATTTCTCCACCGACATTTGGGTGGATTACAAAGTCTGGGGCACCTATCCGCTGGTCTTCCTTTTCGCGATGGCGCAGATGCCGCTGATATTGAAGCACGGCGTCGAAACCAAAAAAGACTAACGCGCGTTACCCAGTTCGCCAGCAGGATTGCCGGACGGGGAAAAGCCGCTTTGATCGCGCGATTGACGCCAGTGGTGCAGCGCCCAATGCACGCTGGGGAATGCAATCTCCGTCCACGGAATGTCGTCCCAGTCAAATAGCCGCACCTCCAGACTTTCGGGACCGGGCGCGATGTGTGGTGTGGCAAGCGTTGCGCGATACATCAGTTGGATTTGGGAAATCCGCGCGATTGCATAAATTGCGAGCAGCATCTCAAGACGAATGTCCGCACACGCCTCTTCCTGCGCTTCGCGGATGGCGCCAGCCTCCGGCGTTTCGTGCAATTCGAGGTAACCAGCGGGCAAAGTCCAGTAGGTCTTTCGTGGGTCTATGGCGCGCCGACACAACAGGATGCGGTTTTCATGCACCACAACCGATCCTACGACGATTTTGGGGTTGGCATAGGAAATGTGCCCGCATACGTCGCAGACGTCGCGTTCGATTGTGTCGCCATCGGGAATGCGTCGCACAAAATGCGGGCACTGGCCGGGCGGTGCTGTAAATGTTTCGTTTGCCACGCGGGAAACTTGCCGCATATCGGGGGGCAAGCGGAAGAGAAAAAAATTTCGTGGTCAGACCGGCTCTGAGGTAGTTGTCCCTGAGATTTGGTTTGTCTAAAGTTTCCTGGGCCTCGCGCAAGCGTGGCTTCGCGAAGGCCCGGCGTGACGCGGGAAGTGTCTCAGATCATCGGCGGGTTACAAACGAAGGCGGACGCGAGTTGGGTTGGCTCGATTGTTCGGCGGCTAGGGGTAGTTCTATGACGTCTAAGGGTCCGCGAAGGACGAACGGGGGGTTCGAACTCGCAGATGCACCATCGCATCTCATTCGACGTTGCCAACAATATTATGGCGATCTGTATGCGCGCGAAGCCGCGGCGCACGATCTCACCAAACAACAGTTCACCGTGCTTGCCGCGCTGGAACACAATGAAGGCGTGAGCCAGACAGCACTTGTCGAGATGACGGGTATTGATCGGTCTACGCTGGCCGAAATGGTGCGGCGGATGCTGGAGAAAGACCTCATCAGCCGCGAACGCACCGAAGAAGATGCACGCGCCAATTCGGTATCCATCACCCAATTCGGGCGCAAATCGCTGCGCGGCGCGCGTACCGCATCGGACCGCGCGGAACGTGCGCTGCTGGATGCGCTGCCCGCTGCCGAACGGGCGCGGTTTGTGAAATCGCTGGCGACAATCGCGGAAGCGGCCAGCCTGATGGAACAGAATGGCGAGCAGCGCGTGCGCCGCAAAGTGCGCCGCCGTCCGCGCTAAAAACTAAATCCGGATATCAAGTGTGCTGCCCGGCGCGCGGAAGCCCATGGGCGGCATGTCTGCCGGGGCGGCTGGCGGTTGTTCCGGCTTGGCCGGGGTGGCGCGGGCAAATTGCGCTGGTTCAAAGGCGGGCTTTGCCGCCTCTTTGGTCTGCTCAGGCGTGCTGGTGTTGAGGAACGCGCCGAACGCACTGGACTGCCCCGCCGGTTTGGGGCTTGGCATCTGCTGCTGGGCAGCTAGAAGGCTGGCGGTGCTGATCTGCATCCCGCTATTTGTTCAGGAATAGTTTACCAAAAACTGAAGATGGGGCGCTCAATGCGCCGCACGGGCCGCAGCGATAGCGGGCAACAATTTGCGGCGGTATTTATCGCCATCGGTCAACGCGCCGGTGATGCGGGCCCGCACGATGCCGCGTCCATCAATCACGAAGGTTTCGGGCACGCCGCTGACACCCCATGCGATCCCCACATCGCCATCGGCCTTTGCAATGCGGGAAAAGGGATTGCCGACCTCGTTCAGGAAGCCGCGCGCATTGGCCGGTTTGTCCTGATAGGCGATGCCGAAAAGCTGGATGGTTCTGTCGGTCGAGAGTTGGGTCAGTGCGGGCGCCTCGGCCCGGCAGGGCGCGCACCAGGAGGCCCAGATATTGACCACCGTGACACGGCCTGACGCGAGGTCTGCGGGGCCGAAGCCTTGGGTCTTGTCATCCAGCGCGGGCAGATTTTGCGCGGGCGCGGGCTTGCCGATGAGGGCGGAGGGCAGTTCGCCCGGCTCCTGCGGCTGGGAAAGCTGGTAGAACAGGATCAGCGCCAGCGCCGCGAAGGCCAGAACCGGCACGATATAGATCAACCGTTTCATGGCGTGCCTTTTTCAAGCGCTGCAAGCCGGGCACGGGCGCGCGCATAAAAGCGCCAGCACAGCAGTGTTGCGACGGTGAGCCCGCCAAGGCTGATGCCATAGGCAGGCCAGATGTAAGCGGCATAGCCGCCCATGGCGAAGAACGCGCTCATGACAGGCCCATCATCAAGGTGCGGGTGCGCCGCTCAAGGATTTCCGTGCGTATACGGACAACCCACAATGTATAGAACAGCAGCGTATAAGCGAGCGCCATGGCGAATAGCGGCCACAGGAAGACCGGCGCAATCGCCGGGCCGCCGCTGCGCAGAAAGCTGGAGCTTTGGTGCAGCGTGGTCCACCAGCGCACGGAAAATTCGATGATCGGCAGATTGACCGCGCCAACCAGCGCCAGAATGGCAGTGGCACGGGCGGCGCGTGTTTCATCTTCAATCGCGTTCCACAGCGCGATGTAGCCGAGATAGACCAGGAACAGGATGAGGAAGGAGGTCAGCCGTCCGTCCCACACCCACCAGGTGCCCCACATGGGTTTGCCCCAGAGCGAGCCGGTGATGAGCGCGAGCGCGGTGAAAAGCGCACCCAGCGGCGCTGCCGTTTTGGCCGCCGCATCGGCCAGCGGGTGACGATAGATGATGCCGATGGCGGCAGAGAATGCGAGGACGCCATAGGCCATCATCCCCACCCAGGCGGCGGGAACATGGATGAACATCATGCGTACGGTATCGCCCTGCTGATAATCGGGCGGCGCGGTGAAACCGAGATAAAGCCCGATGCCAAAGAGAAGCGCGGTCGCGCCGCAGAGCCATGGCAGGGCCGCGCCGCTCAGATCCATGAACCGTTTGGGGTTGGCATATCGGAGCATGTGCGGGGCTCTAGGCTTTCAGCGACTGTGCGGCAAGCATGAGGCTTATCCTGCGAGGTTGAGCCGCACGCCCGCCGCCGCCGCAAAGGGGGCCAGAAAGACGGCGAGCAGCGAAAAAGCGCCCAAAAGGCCCATCGCCCCGTTGGGCATCCCATCGAGCGCGGCAAGGACTACGCCTGAGCCAAAAATGACGGCGGGGGCCAGCAGCGGCAGCACGATCAGCGGCAGGATCAGCCCGCCCCGGCGGATGGAAAGGGTGAGGCCCGCCCCTACCGCACCGATGGCGCTGATCGCCGGGGTTCCGATGAGGAGGGAGAGGAACAGCGCCCCGCATACCGGCAAAGGCAGGCCGAACAGAATGCCGAACAGCGGCGAGGCCAGTGTCAGCGGCAGGCCGGTGGTCAGCCAGTGGGCGGCGATTTTTGTGGCGGCCACTACTTCCAGCGCGTGCGGGGACAAAGCGATCAGATCGAGCGCGCCATCCTCGAAATCGGATTGAAACAGCCGGTCGAGCGACAGCAGCGTTGCGAGCACGGCTGCCACCCACAACACCCCGCCCGCGATGCGTGCCAGAAGTTTCAGGTCGGAGCCGACGCCCAAGGGAACGAGCGCGGTGACGCAGGCGAAAAACGCCAGCGCCAGCATGGCCCCGCCGCCCGCGCGAAAGGCGAGGCGAATATCGCGGACAAAGAGCGCGCTCAAGGTGCGGCCCCCACTGTCAGTTTTTCCGCGTTCAGCGCGAGTGCTTCGTGCGTGGCGATGATGGCAATGCCGCCGCTGGCGCAATGTTCCGCCAGCATCTGCTCGACAAGGTGTTTGCCTGCCACATCGAGAGCCGCGAACGGTTCATCGAGCAGCCAAAGCGCGCGGCCGCTTGCCTTGAGGCGTGCAAGGGCGAGGCGTTTTTTCTGACCGGCGGAAAGATAGTGGGTGGGAAAATCCGCCGCGCGGGCAATGCCTGCCCAATCGAGCAGCGGGGCAACATCGGCGCGCCTGCCATAAAGTTGCGCGGCGAAGCTGAGATTTTCTTTTGCGGTGAGCTGCGGTTTCAACCCGTCCTGATGGCCGAGCCAGCCGACATGCTGGCCACGTTCTTCGGCATCGGTGAGGACAGTGTTGGAGGTTGAAAGAAGAATTTCGCCCGCGGCGGGGGCGAGAAAGCCGCCGAGAATGCGCAGCAGCGAGGTTTTGCCCGCGCCATTGGCGCCTTCGACAACCAGCGCCCTGCCCGCTGCAATACTGAAATGCACATCACGGAACAGCACGCGGACCCCGCGCACGCAAGTAAGGTTTTTGACCTCAAGCTTTGCGAGCGCGGGCTGCAATTTATCCCGCGATATATTGCGCGCCGTTCACCGTCATCGTCGCGCCGGTGATGAAGGCGGCGTCGTCGCTAGCGAGGAAGGCGGTCATTTTGGCGATTTCTTCCGCCTTGCCCAGACGGCCGACCGGAATCGTCGCGATGATGCTTTCCAGCACTTTCGGCGGCACGGCCTGCACCATTTCGGTGTCGATATAGCCGGGGCAGATCACGTTGACGGTGATGCCCTTTTTCGCCGTTTCCTGCGCCAGCGCCTTGGTGAAGCCGATGATGCCAGCTTTCGCGGCGGAATAGTTGGTCTGCCCCATTTGGCCCTTTTGGCCGTTGATGGAGGAGATGTTCACGATGCGGCCGTGATTGCGCTCGCGCATCCCGTCGATCACGTTGCGGCACATGTTGAACATAGAATCGAGATTGACATCCATGACTTCGCGCCATTGTTGCGCGGTCATTTTGTGCAGCATTCCATCGCGGGTGATGCCCGCATTGTTCACCAGCACCGCTACCGGGCCAAGCTCGGCTTCAACGGCCTTGATGCCTGCAACGCAGGAGTCGAAATTGCCGACATCCCATTTGAAAACAGCAATGCCGGTTTCGGCCTTGAACTTGGCGGCGGCTTCATCATTGCCGCCATAATTGGCGCCAACCGTATAGCCCGCATTCTTCAGGCCGATGGAAATGGCAGCGCCGATTCCGCGCGTCCCACCTGTAACCAATGCAACTTTCGACATGACGTATCTCCCCCTATTACGTGGATTTTTTTAGCGTTCAACACACTCTAGCGTTCAACACACATGGCAATACCCATGCCGCCGCCGATGCAGAGCGTGGCAAGGCCCTTTTTCGCATCGCGCTTCTGCATTTCGTGCAGCAGCGTGACGAGCACGCGCGCGCCCGATGCACCGATCGGGTGGCCGATGGCGATGGCGCCGCCATTCACGTTCACCTTGTTCGTGTCCCAGCCCATGTCCTTGTTCACGGCACAGGCCTGCGCGGCAAAGGCTTCGTTGGCTTCGATCAGGTCGAGGTCTTTGGCATCCCAGCCCGCTTTTTTCAGCGCGGCGCGTGAGGCCGGAATGGGACCGGAGCCCATCACCTTCGGGTCAACGCCGACGCTGGCCCAGGATTTGATTTTGGCGAGCGGGGTCAGCCCGCGCTTCTTCGCTTCCGACGCCGTCATCAGCACCACGACGGCTGCGCCATCATTGATGCCGCTGGCATTGGCGGCGGTGACCGAACCGTCTTTCTGGAAAGCGGGGCGCAGGCCGGAAATCGCGTCCAGCGTCACGCCATCGCGAATGAATTCATCGGTATCGACCACCCGTTCGCCTTTGCGTTCCTTCACGGTGACGGGGGTGATCTCATCTTTGAAGCGGCCGGATTTGCGCGCTGCTTCCGCCTTGTTCTGCGAGGCGACGGCAAAACTATCCTGCTGTTCGCGGGTGATCTGCCATTCGCGGGCGACGTTTTCTGCGGTCACGCCCATGTGATAGCCGTTGAAGGCGTCCCACAAGCCGTCCTTTATCATCGTGTCGACAAAGCTGACATCGCCCATCTTGGTGCCGCCGCGCAGATAAGAGGCATGGGGCGCCTGGCTCATGGATTCCTGGCCGCCCGCAACCACGATGGTCGCATCGCCATTCAAAATCTGCTGATAGCCAAGCGCGACCGCGCGCAGGCCCGAGCCGCAAAGCTGGTTGATGCCCCAGGCCGGTGTTTCGACCGGGAGGCCCGCATTGATGGAGGCTTGCCGCGCCGGGTTCTGGCCCTGACCGGCAATGAGAATTTGGCCGAGGATCACTTCGGAAACGTCTTGCGGCTTCACATCAGTGCGCTTCAGCACGTCGGAAATCACCGCTTTGCCGAGATCATGGGCGGGAACATTGGCAAAGGCCCCATTGAAGCTACCCACCGCTGTGCGCTGGGCCGCTACGATCACTACGTCTTCCATCAAATTCCTCCCACCCAAAGTCTTTGTTGCGACGCCGCCAAAATGACGCGAAAGCGAAGGCACGTAAACTGCGGCGAATCGCGCTTTTCGATCAGATAGTTACTGGCAAGCTCCTGCCCTTTTCTTGGGTGCACTTGCTCAAAATGGACTGGACAGGCCGCAAAATGGGGTGTGAGCTAGGAAACGGGCTGGCGGTCCGAGAACCGCGAAATCTAACATTCAGGGTGGGCTGTGGCAGACGAGAAACAAGACGAAGGTCCGGTTATTATCAAAAAATACGCGAACCGGCGGCTCTATAACACGCAGACATCGAGCTATGTGACGCTCGACCATCTGGCGCAGATGGTGAAAGAAGGCACCGAATTCGAGGTGCGGGACGCGCGCAGCGGCGAAGAAATTACCCGCTCGGTGCTGACCCAGATCATTTTCGAAGAAGAGGCCAAGGGCCAGAATCTTCTGCCGATTCAGTTTTTGCGCCGCCTGATCCGCTTTTATGGCGACAGCCTTCAGGCCTTTGTGCCCGGCTATCTCGACATGACGATGGAGAGCTTCACCAAGAATCAGGGCGCCATGAAGGACCGGATGGCCGAAGCCTTTGGCGGCGGCAACCAGACCCTCGAAGCCATTACGCGGCAGAACCTGGCGATGTTCGAGCGGGCGATGAAAATGTTCACCCCCTTCGGCCTTGCGGGCGCGGCAGCGTCCCAGAAGGCGGAAGATGCTTCGGGCAATAGCGGCGCATCGGCAGCAGCAGCAGAGCCGCGCGCCAATGAAGACATCAGCGAGTTGAAAAGCGAGATGGAAGCGATGCGCAAGCAGCTCGCGGAATTGGCCAGAGAGCGGAAGTAACGCGAGCGGAAGTAATCAGCTCGTCATCCACACCGGCTTCAACGCTGGCTCGCCAAAGTGGAAGCCCTGGAAATAATCGACGCCGAAGCTTTCGAGCAGGGCGGCGTCTTCGTCTGAGCTGACCCATTCGGCGACGGTCTTGAGATTGAAGTTCTTGGCCAGATCCACGAGCGTGCGCACGAAGATCTGGTTTTCCGGTGATTGGGAAAGATCGCGGACGTAAGCGCCGTCGATCTTCACCGTGTCCACGCGCAGCATTTGCAAGTTGCGGAACGAGGTGTAGCCCGCGCCAAAATCATCAATCGCCACGCGGCAACCCATGTCGCGCAATTGCGAGACGAAGCGGGCGTTATCCTCGAAATGGTGCAGGGCCGCGGTTTCGGTCAACTCCACGATGATGCGGTTGGCGATGGCGCTGTTGGATTGCACATAGCGGATGAAGGATTGCAGCCAGGACGGATCGCCCGCCGTGGTGCCAGACACATTCACCGCCAGGGTGATTTCAGGATGCGCATGAAGCTGTGAGACGGCAAGTTCAAGTGCGTGCCGGTCTACCAGCCGCACAAGACCGAGTTGCTCGGCGGCGGGCACAAACTGGCCTGCTGTCGCCACGCTGCCATCGAGTTTTATCATCCGCAGCAGACATTCGTAATGCACCGGCTCTTTGGTGTGCGCGTCGATGATCGGCTGATAGGCAAAGGTCAGCCGGTCTTCCTTCAGCGCCGCCACCACCTCATCGGCAATGCCCATGAGCCGCAGACGCGCGGTTTCGAGCTGGGGGGACTTGTTGTAGAGCGCAAAGCCATCGCGCCCGTTGGAGCGCGCGCGGCCCAGCGTTTCCTCGGCGCGCAACATCGCTTCCTGGCTGGAGGAGGCGCCGGACGGCAGCCACACCGCGCCCGCCGATATGGTGGCAGACACCATGCCGGAGCGCGTATCCACCACCTGATCGCGCACGATGGCGCGCAAGCGTTCGGCGACTAGCGCGATTTCGCGCTCGCTGCAATTGGCGAGAATGACGCCCAGCTTGTTGCCCGCGATACGGCCAATGATGTCGCTGCCGCGTAAAGAACGGGCAATGCGCTCACCCACCGCGACGATCACTTCATCTGCCGCGTCGAAGCCATAGGCATCGTTGATCATCGCCAGACGGTCGATGGAGGCAACGAGAAAGGCGCAGGCGCGGCTTTCGGCACGCGCCGCTTCAATCGCCTGCGCAAGTTCGCCGCGCAGGGCATTGCGGTTGAGATGGCCCGTCAACTCATCGCGCGTGGCGAGATAGACGAGGCGCTGCATGTTGCGCTTTTCCTCGGTAATCACGCGCATCGAGCCGGTGAGCCGTTCGGCCCTTCCATGCGCATCCGACACGCGCACACCGCGCAGCATGAACCAGACCGAGCCCATGGCGGAGGCGGCTTCGAACTCGATGTCGAAGGTTGTGTCGCCCGTGCTCTGAGTGTCGATGATGGTGGCGAGCTTTTGGCGGCCTTCCGGGTTCATCCAGCCGCGAAAGATTTCGCCATTTTGCAGCCGGTCGGCAGCGGGGTGCATGGACAGAATGTCAGTTGCGCCATCCCAGACGATGTGGTCGTCCGCGATTGTCCAGTCGAAGGTGGCGGCGCGCGCGCCAGCCAGCGCCAGCCGCAGCCGTTCGGCATCATGGCGTAACGTCAAGGACCGGACATCCGCCAGCGGTCTGAAAACACGCGGTTCGCTAAGCACTCTGGCCACCATCTGTTGCCGGTGTTCCGGCGTTGAAACGATGATGGGTGGGTGGGCCTTAAAAAACCCGTAACTGTTGCGCCCAAAGCGCAAGTCCTGCGAACCGGCTCGGTCTTTGCCTAACAAGGGGTTATGACCAGTTCAGGCCCCTTTTCCGCAAGCCCCGCCAGCGCGCTTTTTTATGCGCGAAAGCCCAGCGCGCGCGTGGAAAAAAGCGTGGGCTGCGGGCAATTAAATGGTGAATCCGGGTACGAGCCGCCGCCGTCGCACCATAGTTACGCCAGTGCTGAGCGGCGAAAACTGTCCCACGCTGAAACAAAAGAGACTGCCCCACTTTGGTACGGCCCGCGATTGCGCGCGCCTTTTGTGGCGCAATTCATTGGGCAGGTGTTGGGCACATCGCACACGATGCCGGAAAAAACCTATGCCCCGGCGCCAGACATGCGCGGCCGCGTCATCGACAAGCGCGCCTAATCGCGGCGCAGCAGAAGCTTTTTGATGTCTTCAATACCGCGCTCCAATCGCTCGACACGGCTGAGCAGATTTTCGAGTTTTCCCGAAACCTCACCGAGGTCGGCGGCGGCGCGCGGGACCGGCGTGGCGATGCCTGCGCGTTCGGCAATCTCTTTCACATCGGTGCCGAGCAGCGCCGCCAGAAGCCGCACATCCTTCACCGAAAGTTCGCGCTGGTCCTTCCACATGTCGGCCAACTGTTCAGGTGTGAGGCCGAGGGCGCGCGCCACATCGCTATGGGACAGGCCCATCGCGGACAATCGCGAATCAAACCATTGGGTATCGAAGAAAAGCGCCATGCGCCCATCTTAAACCGGCCTTGCGCGGGCGCGGAAGTGGGTGGCTGGCCGCGCTGGCCAAAGGGCGATAGTTTGGGGGCCACATCGCCATACAGGATTTCTCATGACCTCCAATGATTGCGTTCTGGTCGGCTGGTCGGACAAGGCTGAAACATTGCTGCTCAACCGCGCCAACCGGCACGGCGTGGTGGCGGGGGCCACCGGCACGGGCAAAACCGTGACCCTTCAGGTGCTGGCGCAGGGCTTTTCCGATCTGGGGGTGCCGGTGTTTGCCGCCGATGTGAAGGGCGACCTTTCGGGCATCGCGCTGCCGGGGGACCGGCTGGAGCGCTTTGCCGAGCGGGCGGGCCTGATGGGGCTGGAGCTGAAACCCGCAGCGCCCCCGGTGATGTTCTGGGATGTGTTTGGCAAGCAGGGCCAGCCGATCCGCGCCACCGTTTCCGAAATGGGGCCGCTGTTGCTGGCGCGGATGCTGGGTTTCAACGAGGTGCAATCCGGTGTGCTCAACATCGTCTTTCATGTTGCCGATCAGGAAGGGTTACTGCTGCTTGACCTGAAAGACCTTCAGGCCGCGGTGAAATATGTCGGCGAGAACGCAGCCACCATTGGCACCCAATATGGCAATGTCGCGCCCGCCACCATTGGCGCGATCCAGCGCGCGCTGCTGACATTGCAGACGCAAGGGGCGGAGAGCTTTTTTGGCGAACCCACCCTGCAACTGGCGGATCTGATGCGCACCGACCTTTCGGGCCGGGGCTATGTGAATATTCTGGCGGCGAACCAGCTTATTGAATCGCCCGCGCTTTATTCGACCTTTCTGCTCTGGCTGATGTCGGAACTGTTTGAGCAATTGCCTGAGGTGGGCGATCCCGACAAGCCGCGCCTGGTGTTCTTTTTTGATGAGGCGCATCTGTTGTTTCGCGATGCGACCAAGCCATTGCTCGAAAAGATTGAACAGGTGGTGCGGCTGATCCGCTCCAAGGGTGTCGGGATTTATTTCGTGACGCAGAACCCGGCGGATATTCCCGATTCTGTGCTCGCCCAACTGGGCAACCGTGTGCAGCACGCCTTGCGCGCCTATACGCCAGCCGACCAAAAGGGCCTGCGGGCGGCGGCGCAATCCTTCCGTGCCAATCCGCAGTTCGATACGGCAGAGGCTATTCAAGGGCTTGGCGTGGGTGAAGCGCTGGTCTCCATGCTGGATGCGAAAGGCGCGCCCAATGTGGTGCAGAAAACCATGATCCGCCCGCCTGTTTCGCGGCTCGGCCCCGCCACGGCGCAGGAACGCAGCGACACCCTCGCCAAGAGCCCGGTGAAGGGACTGTATGAACGCGAGATCGATCGCGAATCCGCCTTCGAGATTTTGCAGGCCCGCAGCGCCAAACAGAACGCCGCCAAACAGGTGGACGCCGATGCCAAGGCGCAGGCCAAAGCACAGGCGCAAGCCGATGCGCAGGCGCGGCGCGATGCACCCCGCCCCTCCAACCGGCAAAGCATGACCGAAGCCTTCACCAAATCGCTGGTGCGCGCAGCGGCAAGTTCAGCCGGGCGGCAACTCATTCGCGGCGTTCTGGGCAGCTTGCTGAAGCGCTAGGTGGAATCGTTTTCGAGTTGATCCCTAACCCAGAACCACACCTTACCCTCCCCTTGAGGGAGGGTCGAAAAATCCGTTTCGATTTTTCGGGGAGGGGTCAGGTGGCTGCCGCTGGCAACCCCTCCCCGAAATTTGCTTCGCAAATTATCGATGTCGGCACGCTGTCGCTACCTCCGCCCTCAAGGGAGGGTAAACGGTACGCAAAAACACTATCGGCGAAGTCCGAGCGATCAGAGTCAGGCTGCCTTGTTCGGGCTGTCTTTCAACAGTCCCAACCGCACAAGGCTTTCCGCCGTCGCGACAATCGCCTCTTCCGGGGCGCGCGGGTTCCAGCCGAGCAGGCGGCGCGCTTTTGCGTTGGTGGCGTTTTTGTACTTGCCGAGTTCGGGCGTGATCTGGCGCACTGCCGGATCGCGCAGGGCCGAAAGGCGCACCAGCCAGTTGGGAATTTCGCGCGTCGGCACGCGGCGGGCGGCGTCTCCCATGCGGTTTTTCAGCACCAGCGCGATTTCGCGGATGGTTAGAAAATCGCCGGAGGTTGCGATGAAACGCTCGTCCTTCGCCGCTGGGTCGGTCATGGCGCGGATGTGCAGATCGGCGACATCACGCACATCGACCGCGCCGAACGCGAGTTTGGGCGTGCCGGGCATCGCGCCATCGAGCAGGCGCTGCAATAGCAGGATCGAGGTCGAATAATCCGGGCTCAGCACCGGCCCGAACACGCCTACCGGATTGATGACCGACAATTCGAGACCGCGCCCTTCGCTGCCAATGAAATCCCACGCCGCGCGTTCGGCGATGGTTTTCGATTTCACATAAGGGGTGAGGTGGCCATCGTTCAGATTGGTCCAGTTGTCTTCGGTGAACGGTGCCGTCTGATGCGGCTGGCCATAGCCGACCGCCGCGAAAGACGACGTCAGCACCACACGGCGAACACCCGCATCGCGCGCTGCGCGCAACACACGCAAGGCGCCCTCACGCGCGGGCACGATCAGCTCATCATCATTTTTCGGCACGGTTGCGGGAAAGGGCGATGCGATGTGCAGCACATAGTCCGTGCCGCGCACGGCCTCGTCCCAGCCTGCATCGTGTTCGAGATCGGCGGCGAAAAAAGAAAGGCGGCTACCTGCCTCGGTGCCGCCTTCTTTTAGCATCGCGCGTACATCGCTCTCACGAGACAGATTGCGCACCGTGGTGCGGACCTCATGGCCCGCCGCCAGCAATTGCACAATGGTGTGGCTCCCGATGAACCCGGAACCGCCTGTGACCAGAACCGTGCTCATCGAAAAACCTCCATTTTGCAGGCCTTACGCGGCCATCAAATTCCGCAACACATATTGCAGGATACCGCCATTTTCGAAGTAGCCCACCTCGTCCGCCGTGAGGATCATCAGGTTCAGCGGCAGGTCGCCGGTTGTGCCATCCGCATAATGGATGGTGGCATTCACCTTCATGCGCGGGGTGAGTTTGCCGGACAGCCCCGGAATGTCGATCACCTCACGCCCGGTCAGATTGTAATCCTTGCGTGTCTTGCCCGCATCGAAAACAAACGGCGCAACACCCATACCGACAAGGTTGGAGCGGTGAATACGCTCAAAACTTTCGGTGATGACGGCGCGCACGCCCAGGAGTTTCGGCCCTTTCGCCGCCCAGTCGCGCGATGAGCCGGTGCCATATTCCTTGCCGCCGATCACGACCGCAGGCACGCCATCGGTTTCGTACCGCATGGCGGCGTCGAAGATCGACATTTCCTCGCCATCGCCTTGCGGGTCCGCATAATAGACGGTGTTGCCGCCTTCGCGGCCGCCCATCATTTCGTTGCGGATACGGATATTGGCGAAGGTGCCGCGCACCATCACTTCATCATTGCCACGGCGTGAGCCATAGGAGTTGAACTCCGCCACCGGCACACCGCGTTCGATCAGATATTTTCCGGCGGGGCCGTCTTTCTTGATCGAGCCGGCTGGGCTGATGTGATCGGTGGTGATGGAATCGCCGAACAGCGCCAGAATGCGCGCGCCCGTAATCTCGCTGCGCGCACCCGGCTCAGCAGTCATCCCATCGAAATAGGGTGGGTTCTTCACATAGGTGGACGCCGGATCCCAGCTATAGGTGTTGCCTTTGCGGACTTTCACCTTCTTCCAGTTCTTGTCGCCTTCAAACACCTTGCCGTAGCGGGCGCGGAAGCTGGAGGCTTTCAGCGACTTGCGGATGGTGGCGGCGATTTCCTGCGGGCTCGGCCAGATGTCGGCGAGATAGACGGGCTCATTTTCCTTGTCATAGCCGACCGGCTCTTTGGTGAGATCGAGGTTGATCGAGCCTGCCAGCGCATAGGCCACCACCAGCATCGGGGAGGCGAGATAGTTCGCCCGCACCAGCGGATGAACGCGGCCTTCAAAGTTGCGGTTACCGGAGATCACTGCGGCGGACACAAGATCGCCTTCGTTGATCGCATGGGTGACCGGATCGGGCAGCGGGCCGGAATTGCCGATGCAGGTGGTGCAGCCATAGCCGACAAGCTGGAAGCCGAGCTTGTCGAGATATGTGTCGAGGCCCGCTTTTTCGAGATAATCGGTCACGATCTGGCTGCCCGGCGCGAGCGAGGTCTTCACCCAGGGGCGTACTTTCAGGCCACGTTCCACGGCCTTTTTCGCCATCAGGCCAGCGCCGACCATCACGTTCGGATTGGAGGTGTTGGTGCAGGAGGTGATGGCGGCAATCACCACATCACCGTGACCGATGGAGACTTCGGAGCCTTCCAGCTTCACGCGGCGATGCGCATCGGCTTCCTTGTCGAAGGTGTTGATGAGGGCGGAGGCGAATTCGTTCGCCGCATTGGCAAGCGACACCCGATCCTGCGGACGACGGGGCCCGGCAAGGCTCGGCTCTACACTGTTCAGATCGAGCGCCAGCACATCGGTGAACACCGGATCCGTGCTCGTCTTGGTGCGGAACAGACCTTGCGTTTTGGCGTATTTTTCCACCAGCGCCAGACGGGCCGGTTTGCGCGCGGTGGCCTTGAGATAGCGCAAGGTTTCCACATCAATCGGGAAGAAGCCGCAGGTGGCGCCATATTCTGGGGCCATATTGGCAATGGTGGCGCGGTCTTCCAGCGTCAACTCATCAAGGCCGGGGCCGAAGAATTCGACGAATTTGCCGACCACGCCTTTTTTACGCAGCATTTCGGTGACGGTCAGCACCAGATCGGTGGCGGTGACGCCTTCACGAATTTTGCCGGTGACCTTGAAGCCGATCACTTCGGGGATCAGCATCGAAATCGGCTGACCCAACATGGCGGCTTCCGCCTCGATCCCGCCGACGCCCCAGCCAAGCACCGAAAGCGCATTGACCATGGTGGTGTGGCTGTCGGTGCCGACCAGCGTATCGGGGAAGGCATATTCGACGGTTTTCTTGGCTTCCTTGATTTTGCGCGACCACACGGTCTGGGCAAGATATTCCAGATTCACCTGATGGCAGATGCCGGTGCCCGGCGGCACAACGCGGAAATTCGCGAAGGCCTGCTGGCCCCAGCGCAAAAAGGAATAACGCTCGCCATTGCGCTCATATTCGATGGCGACGTTCTTTTTGAACGAATCCTTGCGGCCGAAATTATCCACCATCACCGAATGGTCGATGACGAGATCAACCTCGGCGAGCGGGTTGATCTTTTCCGGATCGCCGCCAAGATTCTTCATTGCATCGCGCAAGGCGGCCAGATCGACCACTGCGGGCACGCCGGTCAGATCCTGCATCAGCACACGGGCGGGGCGAAAGGCGATTTCACGATTTGAGCTTTTGGTCCGCAACCAGATCACCACGGCCTTCACATCGGCGGCGGTGACAGTTTTTCCATCTTCGTGGCGCAAAAGATTTTCGAGCAACACTTTCAGCGAATAGGGCAGACGGGAGACGCCTTTGAGGCCGTTCTTTTCGGCGGCAATCAGGCTGAAATAGGTATATTTTTTACCGGCCACAGTCATGGTGCGGCGGGATTTGAAACTATCGAGGCAGCGCGTCACGGAGGATGCCTTTATATTAAGGTGGGGGGATCGCGCCGTGGTTTAGAACATGATCCAGCAAAGGGGAAGCCGTTTTGCGCCAGAGTGGCGCCCTCCGGCGTTTTGTGAATCAGTCGCAACTGAAAAGGTAACGCCCATGGACTCGGTTCTGGTGGAAAAAAACGGTCCGGTGACCACTGTCATCCTGAACCGGCCAGATGTGCGCAACGCGGTAGATCGCCCGACGGCGGAAGCCCTTGCCAGCGCCTTTCTGGTCTTCGAACACGATCAAGACGCGAAAGTCGCCGTGTTGTGCGGCGCAGGCGGCACGTTTTGCGCGGGCGCCGATCTTAAAGGCGTGTCGGACGGGCGGGGAAATCTGTTGACGCCTCCCGCTCCCGGCTTTGAGCCGCTGGCCGCCGATGCGCCCATGGGGCCGACGCGGATGCGCCTCTCCAAACCGGTGATCGCTGGAATTTCGGGTTTTGCCGTGGCGGGCGGACTTGAACTGGCTTTGTGGTGCGATTTGCGGGTGGCCGAAGATGATGCGGTGCTGGGCGTTTTCTGCCGCCGCTGGGGCGTGCCGCTGATTGACGGCGGGACGGTGCGCCTGCCCCGGCTGATCGGCCAGTCGCGCGCGCTCGACATGATTCTCACTGGCCGCCCGGTGGGCGCGATGGAGGCCTTTGCCATGGGGTTGGTGAACCGCGTGGTGCCAAAGGGGGCGGGCCGCAGCAGCGCCGAGCAGCTTGCGCTGGAGATTGCGCGGATGCCGCAGCTTTGCATGATGGGCGACAGGTCATCCGTATACGAACAATGGGATCTGCCGATGGACAAGGCCATGGCCAACGAATTCTCTCACGGGTTGAAGCCGATTTCGGCGGGCGAGACGCAAAAAGGGGCGGCGGCCTTTGCCGGGGGCAAGGGCCGAAAGGGGCGTTTTGACGACATCTGACCGCAAGCGGCAACCGCAAAAAGCAGGCTAGAGCGCGATTCATTTGGATTGAATCGATTGCGCGCTCTAGAGTCTTGAATTGTCGCTCTCTCTGACGCCGAACCGGATCCACTTCGGCGGAAAACGCTCTAAAGTTCACTCCATATTATTGCCTGATTCGCATTCATATATGGCCGTCACGGAAAGGTCCGGGCGGCGCATTTGCCGGATACGCAACCAAGATGAGACGACATTCGGTCCTTGGGATATTTCTTGTGCTCGGGCTTGGCCTCGGCACCACCGCGCCCGCTTTGGCAGATGCCTCGCTCGCCACCAAGCTCGAAGCCCAGCGCATCGGTTTCATCGAATCCGGCACCTATCAGGCGGGGGAGGATGTCACCTTCACCCTCGCGAACTGGAACGGCAAATATCTCTTACGTTTCAACGGCGATCCTGAAGTCTATGTGCTCTATCCAAGTTCCACGGTGATGGGCGGGCGCATCCTGAAATATGATACAAGCCGCACCGCGATTTCGGTGTCCGGCTGGGGCGGTATCACCGTCTATACCGATAAGCACCCTTCCGGCCTTCCCGCGGTGCGGGCCGATGCGCATGATCCGGTTTTTCCCGCCATTCAGCCCACGACATTTCGCGAATTGCGCAATGCCGCAGAAGATGAAAGCGCGCACCTTGCTTATGCCCACACCGTGCGCATCACCTTTCTGGCCGATTGGGCGCGGCTGGCGCAGCGCCCCAAAGCATGGGCACAGGTTTTTCAGGCCATAGAAAATGCCGGACGCGGCATCGAACAATTCACCGCCGACGCCAAGGGACGCGATATTGTCTCGCGCAAATTACAAGCCGTGCGCCTGCAAGATGGGATGCGTCCGGCCATCGCGATTTCCGGCAAAACGCTGCTGGTGACGTTTGACGCCAACAAGACCTATGCGGGTCGTCCATCCTCCCGCGCCATTCAACGCGCGCTTGGCCACATGCTGGGCCAGGAAAAACCTTAAACCCTCACGCCTGCTCATGCGGCGAAAAATCTTTTTCCGCCAGTTCGAACTGCGCAAATTCAAAACCCGGTGCAACCGTACAGCCGACAAGCGTGTAAGCGCCCAGGCTGCGGGCCGATTGCCATGCGCCCGGCGGGACGACGATCTGCGGCCGCTCACCTTTTTCAAGGCACGCGCCCAATACCAGGGACTGCACCACGCCATCCTGCGCTATTTCAATCTGCAGACTTGACCCGCGATAAAAGTGCCATATTTCAGCGGCATCTATGCGATGCCAGTGTGAAATCTCACCGGCCTGCAATAAAAAATAAATCGCGGTGGAGCGCGCGCGCCCCGCAACATCGGGGCAATCGCGAAATGTCTCGCAATAATGGCCGCCTTCAGGATGCGGGACGAGCCCCAATTGGTGGATAAGGCGTTCAGCTTCAGTCATGTTGTCCCCGATACATTACGGCGCCGGTTTGTAACATTTGCGCAAATCCTGTGTGAGACTATTTTGTCTGCATCGTCTCGGCCTTTTTCCATGGAAAGGTGCATGGCATGACCATCGTGGACTCAAGCGACGCAGCCCTCATCGCGCGTGATGACGATGCGCTCGCCGCCGGGCGCATTGCGGATACCGCAGCCCTTCTGGCCAAAGACCCACAAGCCTTGCGCGATTTTTTCGCTGCCCTTACCGCCAATGCTTCTCCCGACGATGTGACCCGCCTGACCTCGCAAGGGCTGGCCGCGCTCACACGGCAGCTATTCCAAAGGCTGCAAAACCGCCGCCCCGGCAAAACGCTGGTCGAGATTTTCGAGCCGCAGGCCGCAGCGGCCGATTACCCGCGCCACGAAACCGCATTTCTTGCCGTCAATGACGACAGCCCCTTTTTGTTCGATTCCACATTGGGAGAGGCCAATCAGGCAGGTGCACGCATCCGCGCGGTGTTCCACCCCATTCTCACGCGGGAAGGCCGCCGCGAAAGTGTGATCGTTCTGGTGCTGGACCCGATGCGTGCGCCCCAGGCCGAAGCGCTGAAAGACGGGGCGTTGCGCATGTACGCCCAAGTCCATCTTGCGGTGCGGGACTGGCGTAAAATGCTGGGTCACCTCACCGACACCATTCAAACGCTGAAATCCAACCCATCGGATGTTGCGGGCGATGAGCTGGCCGAAAGCGTCGCCTTTCTCGAATGGCTGGTGGACGATCATTTCACCTTTCTGGGCGCGCGCGATTACATCTATGCCGATGCTGATGGCGGCAGCCTGACGCCAGTGGCCCATTCCGGCCTGGGCCTGCTCTCGGATGCTGAGGCCCGCGTGCTCCGCCGCGGACCGGACAGGGCGATGCTGACGCCGCAGGTGCGCGCCTTCCTCACCCAGCCCGCACCGCTTATCATCACCAAATCCAATGAACGCAGCCGTGTGCACCGCCATGTCCATATGGATTATGTCGGCGTGAAGATTTTCGATGAACGCGGCGGGCTGAAAGGTGAGCGCCGCTTTGTCGGGCTGTTCACCTCCGGCGCCTATAGCCGCCGCCCACAGGATATTCCGCTGCTTCGGCTCAAAGTCCATCGCGTGCTGGATCGCGCCCGGTTTGATCCGGCCAGCCATGACGGCAAGGCGCTGGCCCATATTCTCGATACCTATCCGCGCGATGAGTTGTTTCAGGTGAGCGATGATGAACTGTTCGCCACCGCCATGGGTATTTTGCGGCTGGGTGAGCGGCCCAAGGTGCGTGTGTTCCTGCGCTTCGACCGCTTCGACCGTTTTGTCTCCGCCCTCGTTTATGTGCCGCGTGATCGCTATGACACGGGAGCCCGCGAGAAAATTCACGCCATCCTGGCACGCGCCTTTCATGGCCGCATGTCGGCGGCCACGCCGCAGCTTGACGATTCTGTTCTGGCGCGGGTGCATTACATTATCGGGCGCAACGACGGCGCGCGCCCCCATGTGCATGTTCACGCGCTGGAAGATGAGATCGCCCGCGCCATCCGCACCTGGGAGGACGGTTTTGCCGAAGCGCTGGCCAGCCTGCATGGCGAGAGCGATGGCGCGCGCCTGTTCCACAGCCAGCAGCACAGTTTTGGGGAACGCTACCGCGATACATTCGCGCCCACAGAAGCCGTCACCGATCTCGATGAGCTGCTTGCGCTTTCGCGCGCCAAGGATTCGATCAAGCTGAAAGCCCGCGTCTGGCGCCGTCATGACGATGCGCACACGGTGTTGCGGCTGAAGCTCTATGTGCTGGGGCCGGTCTTGCCGCTCTCCGGCTCGCTGCCGATTTTCGAAAATCTCGGACTGAAGGTGATCGCGGAAGATTCCTATCCCGTCACGCTGCACAGTTCGGATGACTGGTCGGGCGATGGCGCGGTGCTCGACTTCCTGATGGAGCGGGCCGATGAAGGGCCGGGCGATCTGAGCATCGTCAAACAACCGCTGGAAGATGCCTTTCACGCCATCATTTCCGGCGCGGCGGAGAGCGATGGCTTCAACCGTCTGGTGATCGGCGCGGGGCTTTCCTGGCGCGATGTCACGCTTTTGCGCATGATCGCAAAGTTCATTCGTCAGGCGGGCTTTGCCTTCAGTCAGGATTATCTGGAACTGGCGCTGTCGCGTAACCCCGATATTGCGGGGCTTCTGGTTGCGCTGTTCCACGCCCGCAACGATCCCAATTCCGCCGACGAAAGCGAGGCGCAAAGCATTCATGCCCGCATGGATGCAGCGCTGCATGACGTGCCGAGCCTTGATGACGACCGCATCATCCGCCGGATGCGCAACATCATTGATTGCACCTTGCGCACCAATTTCTATCAGCCTGATGAAATGGGTACAGCCAAACGCAACATCGCGATCAAGCTCGATTCCAAAAGGCTCGATGAATTGCCCGCGCCGCGCCCGCTGGTGGAAATTTTCGTTTACGCGCCGGAGGTCGAAGGCGTGCATTTGCGCTTTGGGCGGGTGGCGCGCGGCGGCATCCGCTGGAGCGACCGGCGGGAAGATTTCCGCACCGAAATTCTCGGCCTCGTCAAAGCGCAGCAGGTGAAGAACGCGGTGATTGTGCCGGTCGGTTCCAAAGGCGGCTTCTATCCCAAGCTCCTGCCGCTCAATGCCACGCGCGATGCGGTGCAGGCAGCCGGTATTTCCGCCTATCGCGTGTTCATTGGCGCATTGCTCGACCTGACGGACAACATCGCCGCCGATGGCCGCATCGTGCCGCCCGCCCATGTGCTGCGCCACGATGGAGATGATCCCTATCTCGTCGTCGCCGCCGACAAGGGCACCGCCAGTTTCTCCGACATCGCCAATGCGATTGCGCAGGCGCGCGGCTTCTGGCTGGGCGATGCGTTCGCCAGCGGTGGCAGCCATGGTTATGACCACAAGAAAATGGGCATTACCGCGCGCGGCGCGTGGGAGGCGGTGAAACGCCATTTCCGCGAAATGGGCCGCGATATTCAGAACACACCCTTCACGGTAATCGGCGTGGGCGACATGTCGGGCGATGTGTTCGGCAACGGGATGCTGCTTTCGCGGCAGACACGGCTGCTTGCCGCTTTCGATCATCGCCACATCTTCATCGACCCCGACCCCGACGCGGCAAAGAGTTTTGCCGAAAGGCAGCGCCTGTTTGAACTGCCGCGTTCAAGTTGGGAGGATTACACCACGTCCCTCATCAGCGCGGGCGGCGGTGTGTTCGCCCGCAGCGTTAAGGAAATTGTGCTTACCCCCGAAATCAAGGCACTCACCGGCCTCGCCACCGAAACAACAACCCCGACCGAGCTGATCCGCGCGCTGCTGAAAGCGAAGGTCGATCTGTTGTGGTTCGGCGGCATCGGCACCTTCATCAAATCCGCCGATCAGACGAACGCAGATGTGGGGGACCGCGCCAATGATGCCGTGCGCATCAATGGCAGCGAGGTTGGCGCAGCTGTGGTGGGCGAAGGGGCTAATCTCGGCGTCACACAAAAGGGGCGCATTGAATATGCGTTGGCGGGCGGGCGCATCGACACCGATGCGATAGACAATTCGGCGGGCGTCGACACCTCCGACCATGAGGTGAATCTGAAAATCCTCTTCAGCGGCCCCATGCGACGCGGCGAAATCACCATACAAACACGCGATGCGCTGCTCAGCGAAATGACCAATGACGTCGCCGCCCATGTGCTGAAAGACAATTACGACCAGACGCTGGCGCTGTCGGTGGCGCAGGCGCGGGCAACGCGCGATCTCGATGCCTATGCCCGCACGATCCGCGATCTGGAACGGCGCGGCAAACTCGACCGCGCGGTCGAGTTTTTGCCCGATGAGGATGGTTTTGCCGAACGCCACAAACAGAACAAGGGCCTCACCCGACCCGAACTCGCCGTGATGCTCGCCTATGCCAAGCTCGATCTCGATGCGGATTTGCTTGCCAGCACGCTGCCGGACGATCCCTATTTCGCAAGCAGTCTGTCGAGCTATTTTCCGCCCCCCGTGGTGCAGCGCCTGCCGCAGGAGCTTGCGCGCCACCGGTTGAAACGCGAAATCATCTCCACCATGCTCACCAATCGCCTCGTCAATCTGGGCGGGCCATTGCTCTTTGCGCGGCTGAAGGAAGTTTCGGGCGCGCCGTCCTTTCGCGTCGCGCGTGCGGTTGCGGCGGTGGATGGCGCTTTCGGCCTCTCCGCCCTGAAAACGCGGATTGATGCGCTGGACTTGCGCATGGACGCGCAAGTGCAAACCGGCATGTATGGCGACATCGCCGAATTGTTGCGCCGACTTGGGCTGTGGTTCCTTGCCAATGTTCGCAGCGATGCGCCGCTGGCCGAAACAGTTGCGCTATATCGCGGCGGGGTGGAAGCCTTGCGCGGCCAATTCTCCAGCCTGATCTCCGACTATGAGGCGCAAGGCACTGAAGCGCGCATCGCCGATCTTCAAAAAGCGGGCGCGCCGCTTGATGTGGCCGAAGATGTGGCGGTGTTGCCGTTGCTGGGTTCCGCACCGGAAATCGCGCTGCTTGCCCATCAGCGGCAATTGCCGATTGATCTGGTGGCGGGTGCTTATTTTGCGATTGGCGAAACGGTGGGGCTTGATCGCCTGCGCGGGCTCGCCGCGCGGATCAATTCTCCCGAACATTGGGACAGGCTGGCCATCCGGCGCATTGTGGATGATCTGTTTGCGGGCCAGCGCGCGCTCACCGCCAAGGCACTCACCACCGCCATAAGCGGCAGGCGCGAAGACGGCATCAAGGCGGTGGCCGCATGGGCGAAAAGCCATGACGAAGCGCTCAGCGCTGCGCGGGTGTTTCTGGCTGAACTCGAACGCGGCGGCGAACTTTCCATCGCCAAACTCACGCTCGCCAACAGCCAGATACATCAGCTCGCGGGATTATGAGCTACTGCCGCGGCGGCGGCCTTAAAATTTACTGCGGCGGCGGCCTTTTTTCGCCCCGCCGTGGAATCTCCACCGCGAAGACCCAGGCATAGGCGATGGACAGATAGCCCGATGCCAGCATGGAGGGCACGACAAAATACATTGCATAGGGCGCGCCCGCGATCAGCAGCACGCCCGCCACCACCGGCGAGAGCGTGGCGACCGAGGTGACAAATATCCGCCCCGTGCGCCAGGTGCGCCCGCCCATAAAGTCAGCGGAGGTTTCGCGGAATTTGCGCCCGAATAAAGTGATCGCGACGAAGAAAGACAGACCGGCGGCGATGAACTCCAGCCCCAGCACCCAGGCAGGCTGGCCCGGTATGAGCGCCGATACCGCAATGATCAAAAGCTCGAACTGCACGAACAACGCCGCAAAGGCGCGTGCAAGATACCCATCAGCTTTGAGAATGTAATTGAGGGAGATGGTGAGGCCGACAAAGATCAGCCCCGCCAAGGTGGCGCCCACTTGCGCCACCGTATCGAAAAAGCCGGACCAGGCGAGAATGTCTTCTGCTGTCATCCTCGCCCCCCGGCTGTTTTGTGAAGCCTAGCGTGGGGCCATTCGAATTGCACCGTCAAGACGCACCGTCTCGCCGTTGAAATAGCCGTTGCGCAGCATTTCGAGCGCAAGGGAGGCATATTCCGGCGGATTGCCCAGACGCGGCGGGAACGGCACCTGCGCGCCCAAGGCTGCCTTCACCTGTTCGGGGGCGGCGGCGAGCAGCGGGGTGTTGAAGATGCCCGGAAGGATGGTGTTGACGCGAATGCCTTCCTGCGAAAGATCGCGCGCGATTGGCAGGGTCATGCCCACAATACCGGCCTTGGAGGCGGAATAAGACGCCTGGCCAATCTGCCCGTCCTGCGCCGCCACCGACCCGGTGTTGATGATCGCGCCGCGTTCGCCGCCGTCCAGCGGATCGAGGCTGAGCATGCCTTGAGCGGCATGGGCGATGCAGCGGAAGGTGCCGACCAGATTGATCTGGATGATGAAGTCGAAGGATTCGGTCGGGAAGCGGCGGATCTCACCGGTCTTGCGGTCGCGGCTCGCGGTCTTGATTGCGTTGCCGGTGCCGGCGCAGTTCACCAGAATGCGTTCCTGGCCATTGGCGGCGCGGGCTTTGGCAAAGCCTTCGACGACGCTGTCTTCGTTGGTCACGTCCACGCGGCAGAACACACCGCCGAGTTCGGCGGCCACCGCTTCGCCCTTGGAGCTGTTGAGATCGAACAAAGCGACCTTCACGCCGTGGGCGGCAAGCGCGCGGGCCGTGGCTTCACCAAGGCCGGAAGCACCGCCCGTAATGACGGCAGAAATTGACGAGTTCAGTTCCATGGGTCTTCCTCTCCTGAAATGACAGATTGTCGGGACTCTTAGACCGGGAGGTAGCCGCCCGCCTAGAGCACCATCTGGGTCTGCGTCACCACGGCCACCAGTTTGCCATCGGCCCGCGTGATCCGCGTGACCCAGACAGAGCTGCGGCGGCCAATATGCAGGGGGGTGGCTTCACCCTCTACCGTGCTGCCCTCTTTGGCCGCGCCGATGAAATTTGTTTTGCTTTCAATGGTGGTGGTGCCACCCGCCCCTGCGGCCAGATTGAGAAAGGCGCCCGTGGCTCCCAGCGCATCGGCAAAAGCCATCACCGCCCCGCCATGGAGGATGTTTCCGGCGGTGCAGATGTCGGGGCGCACCACCAGCCGCCCCCGCACCCGGTCTTTTCCGGCCTCCAGAATCTCCACCCCCATCAGGCGGGGGAAGGGTTGGGCGGCCAAAATCGCCTCCAGATTCGCGGTGCTGTCGGTCATGGGCTCGGTCATGGATTCCTCATTTTGCCCGCAGAATTCCAGCATTGGCCGAGTTCCACAACTCTCCCTTTCTTATTGGCCCATTCTCAATGGCCCTTTTCATTGCACCTCCCCCACCCGATATTAGACCAATGGACAGCGAAACCGACATCGCCGCCGCGCGCGTGCTTCTTCCCGCCATCGTCGCACGCAATGAACGCATTGTGCGCGATGGTTTCTGGAAAAAGCTGCTGAAGAAAGCAGGTCGCGTGCCTTTCGCCGAAGAACTGGCAACGGCCTATTACTGCGTGGCCGATCCGACAACGCCGCCGCGTGTGCGGGGGATATTGCTGGCGGCGCTCGCCTATTTCGTGATGCCGCTGGATGCCATTCCCGATTTTGTGGCGGGCGTCGGCTTTACCGACGACGCCACCGTGATCGCGGGTGCGATTGCACTCGTCTCACGCTACATCACCGCCGATCATCACAAACGTGCGCGTCAGGCGCTGCACCTGCCCCCGCGCGAGGCCTGATGCGCTGGGCCGATGTGGAAGCCTTCTGCCTGGCGCTGCCGGGCGCCACGCTGGACCACCCGTTTGGCGATTCACATGTTTTCAAAGTTGGCGGCAAAATGTTCGCGCTGATCGCGATGGATGGCAAAAGGCCGAGCGGGCTGTGGTTCAAGGCCGGGGAGGCGAGCTATCACATCCTGATCGAGCAGGAAGGCATTTCGCCCTGCCCCTATCTCGCCCGCGCGCATTGGGTAGCGGTAGAGCCGCTGAAAGTTCTGAAGCCGAGCGAGATCAAAACCTATCTTGCCCGCGCGCACGGGTTGATCGCAAACAGATTATCGAAAAAGAAGCGCGCCGAACTTGGCATCGTTCAATCGCTCAGAGATGAAATATTCGATCCGTTCGCTTGACCAAGCGCAATCGGGTGAAGTGTGAGCGGTTCACCCGTCAAATTGCCCGCCAAATAAAGACTCAGCGCACCGCGACGAGCTTGGCTTTCAGCTTGTCGGCGCTTGTTTTGTCATTGCCATGACCGGCGACAAACTCAACGCCGATGCCATTTTCGTGGATACGCGCGACCCGGCCCGCCATTTGGCCGATCAGCACGAATTCGCCGATCGGCGGGCGCACATGGGTTTTCAGCGAAACGCCCGAGAGCGACAGATCCAGCACCTCGCATTTCACCGTCTCGCCATCGGCGCGGGTGAAGCGGGTAAAACCTTTGGCGGGGGCGCGGTCATGGCGGCGCAGATCGGCATCGTCGACCAGCGATTTGTTGGCGAACAGCATGAGCTGCTCGGCCACCCGCTCGCGCTTCAGTTGCGTGCATTGAAAGCGCACGCCAAAACCACCGGCTGCGCGCGCGACGGCGGTGCCTTCGAAGCGGCCAAAACCGTCTATGTAGATGATCACCTGCGTATCAGGCTCCATGCCGCCTTCACAGTCGATGGCGGCGCCACCGGGCGACAGGTCGAGCACGGTGCAGGGAGCTTCGCGATTATCGGCCGGTACAAACAGCTTTCCCGGCAGGTCGACGCGCACGCGCTTATAGCGCCGACGTTCGGCCTTTGCCTTTTGTAGCACTGGCTCAAGGTCTGCTTTCATTGCCAGCGTGAGGGCCTCCCCGGCACCTGTTACAGCTTTGCAAGGTTCAGTATGGCCCATGAGGGTCAACCAATCGTTTACGCCGGAACACTTTACGGGATTTCTTTGCGCGGCAGCTTGGCTTAACGTCGCCCAAACCACGCGCGCGGGGACACGTGCGCCGCAAAGGGGAATTTCAGGAAATGAAACGGTTGGTGCTGATTGTCGTGGCGGGTTTGTCTTTGTCTGCCTGTTCCTTTCTGGGTCTGGGCGGAGGCTCGGTGATGGACGATCTGGCCGATGCGCAAGCCCAGGGCTCTGCCTTTAACCGGGCGCTGTTCGCCAATTATTCCTACCTCGCCAAATCTTTCGGCGATGTGGAAATCCCCGATAATGATGGCGACAACCAGTACGTCTCCTCGACCGGGAGCCTTGCCGGGGCCTATGCGCGCAAGGCGCTCGATACCGCCAAAGGCATTGATGTGGCACCAGAACCCGCCCGCACCCAGGCGGGAGATCAGGCCCGTACCCGGCTTGTGCGCGCCCTGATGCGGGGCCGGGACTATGCGCCGGAGGCCGCCGCCCGCGCCCAGGCCGACTATGATTGCTGGACCCTGAATGCCCGCGTCTCCCAGCAGCTCAGCGCCTCGGACCAGTGCAAACACTCCCTCGACATCACCCTGCCGCGCCTCGAACGCACGGTGCAGCAGGCCCGCTGAGATCAACCTTTTATTAAGCCCGAACCACTACCCTAGGTAGCATAAAACAAAAGAACAACCTCGGCCGGGGAATAGAGGCCGACGATGGGTGCGGGTATTTGGAATTTGCGCTGCCGCTTACGCGGCAGGCGGTACGCGTTGCGCAATTGCACGGGCAACGCGGCTATAGAGTTTGCGCTGGTCGCGCCGGTCTTCCTCCTCTTTCTGATGGGGATCATCTCGTATGGCGGCTATTTCTGGCTCGCGCACAATATTCAGGAGTTGGCGAATGATTCCGCTCGTGCCGCTGTCGGCGGGCTGACCGCGACCGAACGCTCCAGCCTTGCCGCGTCCTCCTTCACCAGCCAGGTCGGCGCGTATGGTGTGCTGACACCGGCCAAGGCCAATGTCGTCTATAGCGGCAGCTTGCAGAATTTCACCGTCAGCATTTCCTATGACGCTTCATCCTCCGGCTTCTGGGCAATCTCCGGCCTGATCCCGATGCCCTCCTCCACCATCGTGCGCAGTGCCGCGATTCGTCTGGGGGGCTATTGATGCGCCCGCGCTTTCTTTCCAAAGCCCGCGCGCTCATTAAAGACAAACGCGGCGCGATTTCGATCATCACCGCCCTCTCGGCCTTTGTGCTGATTGGCTTCACGGCGGGGGCGGTGGATTTTGGCAGCGTGTTCCTGCGCACACGGCAATTGCAGGGCATGGCCGATCTTGCGGCAATGGCGGCGGCGAGCGATCTGCCCCGCGCGCAGGCCGCCGCCCTTGCCACCGCCAAAGCCAATGCGTGGACAGAACCGCTGAACGCCGAGGTGAAGACCGGCATCTACCAGCCCCAAATCCAACTTCCCGTCGACAAACGCTTTGCACCAGTGAACGGCTCAGCGGTGAACGCGGCCCGGGTGACATTGAACTCGCAGGCCGAACTCTTTTTCGCCTCGGTCTTTCTGGGCCGCTCGTCACTGCCGATCTCGCGCACGGCCACGGCCGCACAGGCGCAAGCCGCGAGCTTTTCCATCGGTTCGCGGCTGCTCTCCCTTCAGGGCGGGGCGGTCAATGCGGTGCTCAGCGGCCTGACCGGCAGCACGGTCAATCTGCAACTGGCCGATTACAATGCGCTCGCCTCCACGCAAGTGGACCTGTTCCAATATTGCAATGCCCTGAAGACGCGCCTGGGCCTGAAAGCAGGCTCGTTCAACCAGACACTCTCCACCCAAATGACCACAGCCGAAGCGTTGAAAGGCATCGCCGATGTGCTCTCCAGCGATGGCAAGACAAGCGCCGCTGAGGCCATGACCGCGCTCGCCGCCGCCGCCACGGGCAATCAGAAAATCGCCCTCGGCAATCTGATGAATCTTGGCCCCTATGGCGATCAGGATTATCTCAACCCCAATGGCGGCACAGGAGTCGCCGTGAGCGCGCTCGATCTGGCAACAGCGGCGCTCGGCATTGCGCAAGGCGGCCATCAGGTGCAGTTCAATCTCACCGGCTCCCTGCCCGGCCTGACCAAGATCACCGCCTATCTCGCCATCGGCGAACGCCCCGCCAATTCGCCATGGATCGCCATCACCGATCGCAACGATGTGATTGTGCGCACCGCGCAGGCCCGGCTCTATATCGAGGCGCAAGTGCTGCCGGTGGGCAGCGTGCTGTCCAGCCTCGCCAACATCACCGTGCCCGTCTATGTCGAACTCGCCTCCGCACAGGCCAAGCTCGCCAACATCCAGTGCGCCATTCCGCGCGCGGATTCGAGCGTTACCCTGTCGGTCGCGCCCAGCATCGGGCAGGCGGCGATTGGCAGCATCAAAACCAGCCAGCTATCCAACTTTACGAGCGCGCTTGCCGTGAGCGATGCCAAGCTGGTCGATACAGCCCTCATTGATGTGACGGGAAAGGCCAATATCCAGCTTGGCGGACTGACCTGGAAACAGGTGAGCTTTAGCGACAGCGAAATCGCGGCGGGCACGCTGAAAACCGTCAAAACCACCGATCTCATGCAGTCTCTCTTTTCCAGCCTGCTTTCCTCGCTCGATCCGCAGGTCAAATTGTCTCTTTTGGGGCTGGGCCTTGGGCTCGGCCCTGTGAAATCGGCGGTGAACGGCACGCTTTCGGCAGTGGCAAGCCCGCTGGACGGCGTGGTCAACAGCCTCACCGGCACTTTGGGGCTGGGATTGGGCGAGGCCGATGTCCGGGTTAATGCGGTGCGCTGCAATGCTGTCGCGCTGGTGCGTTAAGTGGCGACGGAGCGCCCATCGAAGCTGACGCGGGAAAAAATATGATATAATGTCAGTCTCAGGAAACGCACGATCCGGGGAAACATGAGCAACTACGATTATATCATTGTGGGCGCAGGCAGCGCCGGTTGTGTTCTGGCAAACCGCTTAAGCGCCGATTCGAATGTCTCGGTCCTGCTGCTGGAAGCGGGTGGGCGCGACAAATCCATGATGATTCACATGCCCGCGGGCGTGCCCCAGCTTTTGGGCAAGCCAAACCCCTATAACTGGTATTTCGACACCGAGCCGCAGGCCAACCTCAACAACCGCAAGCTCTATTGGCCGCGCGGCAAGGGCTGGGGCGGCTCCTCCTCGATCAATGGCATGATCTATATTCGCGGCCATGCCCGCGACTATGACAACTGGCGCCAGCAGGGACTGGAAGGCTGGTCCTTCGCCGATGTGCTGCCCTATTTCAAACGCTCCGAAAACAACGAGAATGGCGGCGATGATTTTCATGGCGGCGCAGGCCCGCTCAACATCTCCAGCGGCCGGTCGAAGAACCCGCTTTTCCCCGCCTTCATCAAGGCCGGTGAGCAAGCAGGTTACCCCACCACCAAAGATTTCAACGGCTATGCGCAGGAAGGCTTTGGCCCCTATCAGTTCACCATCCATGAAGGCAAACGCTGGAGTGCGGCCTCGGCCTATCTGCGCCCCGTACTCGACCGCCCGAATTTAAAAATCGAATCCAACGCGCTTGTTTCCCGTGTGCTGTTTGAAGGCAATCGCGCCACCGGCGTCGAATTCGTGCAGAAGGGCAAAACGCTTCAGGCGCGCGCCGACCGCGAAGTCATTCTTTCCGGCGGCGCGGTCAACTCGCCGCAAACGCTGCTGCTCTCCGGCATCGGCCCAGCCGAGACTTTGCGCAAATTCGGCCTTCCGGTGATCGCCGATCTCAAGGGCGTCGGCCAGAACCTTCAGGATCATCTGGATTGTTCGATCCAGTATGAATCCACCAAGCCGATCACGCTGCACAGCGCGCAACAGCCGCTCAACATGCTGAGAATCGGCCTGCAATATATGCTGTTCGGCACTGGCCTTGCGACCAGTCAGGGCCTGGAATCTGGCGCCTTCCTCAAAAGCCGCCCCGATCTCGAAACGCCGGACTTGCAGTATCACTTCATCGCGGCGCTGATGTTCGATCACACCCGTCGAAAAGCGGATCGTCATGGCTTCATGGCCCATGTCTGCCAGTTGCGCCCACAAAGCACCGGCTATATCTCGATCAAATCGGCCAATCCATCGGATGCGCCACTGATCCAGCCCAATTATCTGGCGACCGAAGAAGATCGCCGTGCTTTACGCGAGGGCGTGAAGAAGGCGCGCGAAATTTTCTCCCAGCGGGCTTTCGATGACTTCCGCGGGCCCGAACTGATGCCCGGTGCGAAGGTGCAAAGTGACGCGGAGTTCGATGAATTCGTGCGGCAGAATTCCGAAACCATCTATCACCCCGTCGGCACCGCCAAAATGGGCGTGGACGATATGGCCGTGGTGGATGGGCAGTTGCGCGTGCGCGGCGTGGAAGGCTTGCGGGTGGTCGATGCCTCGGTGATGCCGTCGCTCGTGTCCGGCAACACCAATGCGCCGACCATCATGATCGCCGAAAAAGCATCCGACATGCTCTTGGGCCGCAAGGCGCTGGCGCCCGAAGAGGTGCGCGTTGCCGAAGACAATCAACGCACCATCGCCGCAGAATAATACCTAATAAAAACACCAAACGGGGGGACGACATGCAGAGTGAGATTTTGTTTCCAATGGGGGCGCTTGCCTTCCTTACCTTCACGGTCTTGCTGTTCGTGCCGGTACGCCGCTTCAGGGCCGCCTTTGCCGGGAAGGTCACCCCGGCGGACTTTCGGTTTGGCGAATCCGAAAATGTGCCGCCATCGGTCTCCATCCCCAACCGCAACTATATGAACCTGATCGAATTGCCGGTCCTGTTCTATGTCGTCTGCCTGATGTTCTATGTCACCAACAGGGTGGACGAGACGATCATGCTCGTCGCCTGGGCCTATGTTGGTGCGCGCATCATCCACAGCCTGATCCACCTCACCTACAACAATGTGCTGCACCGCATGTCGGTCTTTGCCATCAGCAATCTGCTGCTGATCTGGCTGTGGCTGATGTTTTTCACCAAAGGGGCGTGAGCGCGCCCTATCGCGCTCACGCTTTGGATTCTCTGATTATCGCGCAATTTGTCGGAAAACCGCTTCGCACTTTTCCGATTGCGCTCTATGCTCGCGCCATGATGACAAAAGCTGCCCGCGCTGTTTCGCTGGTTTCGACCGGCATCGTTCTGGCGTTGCTTGCTGTTGCGGGGGGCGCGCCCCTTGCTGCGGCACAGCCCCTTTCTCCCGCCCCTGCCGATGGCGGGCGGTTGAAAGTGCAGACCCTCAATTTCGATCTCTGGTGTCAGGAAACCGAAAAGCTCGCGCCCGAACGCTGCGACAAGCGGCTGCCGGAAGATGATGCGGCTTTTGAGGCCTATCGCGCCAAAGTTGAAAAATACGAAGTGCCCTATCTCAAAAACAAGCAGCGCGAGCAAAGCCTGAACCGGACGCTGATGCATTCGGAGCCAACCATCAACCCGGTCAACAATCCGCAGCAGCCGCCAGCGCCCAATCCTTAAACCCTAAAGCTCCACCGCAATGCCGGAGCCGAACACATCGAGCTGCCGGGCAACTTGCTCAACGGCCTGCAATGGAAGCGGCTGGCTCTGACTGACCTGACCCTGATTGACGACAAGCCGCAGATGCGGCGCGCGCGGATGGCCCAGCCGCGTCTCAAACATCACCGGCGGCGGCAGATCCGGCACGGGAATGGGCTCATCCTCCCGCACCATGTAAGAGCCGATCAGCCGCTCAAAGGCGATGGGCTTGCCGCACAGCGCGTTCACATCGGTCAACATCTGGGTCATGCCCAGAAAGCGCGTCGGCGCGGCGCCGTTGAAGGTGATGGGAACGAGCACGGTCTCCATTTCGACCATGCCGCACTCCGTCGTCGCCCCGATGGACAGAAGACACAGCGGCTGACAATCCACCAAAGCCTGTTTCAACAGGCCGGATAGCGCGACCCGGCTCTGGCTTTCCCAGTGGGACAGATAGCTGATACCGCGCAGCTCGGCGCCAAAGCGCTCGCACAACGCCGTACCCGCAAGGCGGTAGAGCGGGCGTTCAACCTCGCTCGCATCCAGAATGAAAGTGGCGGAGAGCAGCCGCTTGATGGAGCGCGGATCAATCTCGGTCTGATCGGGCACGGCGCGCCCACGGCGCAGACGGCTCCAATAGCCGACGAGAAGATGACTGTTCCTGTGCTTCATTGTCATTAACCCCAAACGCCTTGTTGCGCAGCGCTGAACCAGTTCGGAACGCGCCATCCTTGCTGAGGGGTTAAGAGCATGAGCCGTGCCAGTTTTCGGCGGGCTCCAAAGGCGTAAACAGGCATTAATCATGACAATCCGTCCCCATGCGGGACAAATTGAATTAGATCGCTCTTTGCTTACGCCGAACCGGCTTCCACTTCGGCGCAAAGCGCCAGAGTCTTAAAGGGTCGCTCTTTCTTACGCCGAACCGGCTTCCACTTCGGCGGAAAACGCTCCTAGTCCCAAGGACCGCGCCGGACATCGCCAAACAGCGACACATGACTCGATTTGAGAAAGGGCGTCATCACTGCGCCAGCCGCAAAGCCGCCCAGATGTGCCCACCAGGCCGTGCCCGGCTGGCCCGTGTCGCTGAACAGCGCACCGCCAAGCTGAAGCACAAACCAGAACCCCACCACCCACATCGCCCCAACCCGCAACGGAAAGGGAATAATGCCGAGTGGCACGATCACCCGCACCCGCGCCCGTGGATAGAGCAGCACATAGGCCCCCAACACCCCCGAAATCGCTCCCGACGCGCCCACCATCGGAAACAGCGAAAAAGGGGTGATGAGCACCATGGTCAACGCCGCCGCGATGCCGCTGAGGAGATAAAAGAGCAGATAGCGCCCATGGCCCATCGCCTCCTCGATATTGTTGCCGAACACCCAGAGGTACAGCATGTTGCCGCCCAGATGCAGGAAGCCGCCATGCAGAAACATGGAGGTGAAAATGGTAAGCCAAGCCGGATAAGCGGGGATCAGCGCCTGCACGCCTTTGCCATGCAGCACCATGGCGGGCATGAAGCCGAGGCTTTGGAGCCACGCCCCATTGGCCCCGCCTTGCACCAGTTCGACCAGAAACACCGCCACGCACAGCCCAATCAATAACCAGTTCACGAAAGCGGTGATGCGAACGGGATTATCGTCCGAGAACGGGATCATCCAACCCTGCCAGCGCCGCCATGCGGCCCGCTCTGTGCCGCATTGGGGCACTTATTGTCTTTGTCGGGTCGCTGCCATGGCATGTTTCGTGAAGTCTCCACGCTGAATGTTAAGGCTCGGCCCGCACTTCGACATGCGGGCTTAGCCCGCAGAATGCACAGATCAAGGAGCGTTCACCATGTCGGCGAGGCCAAATTCCGTTCTTGCCACCACGCTGGCCACGATACTGGCGACTTTGCCGATGGGCGAAACGCTGGCCGCAACGGCGTCCCCTCTCGGTCTCTCCTTCGGCACGCGCGCCTCCGGCCCAACGTGTGCCGCCCCGGCGCCGCCGCCGCCCAAAGACCACCATCACAAGCCGGGCAAGACCATCAATTTCAACAAGACGATCAACATCTACAAGCCAGTGACCATCAATAAACCTGTCACGATCAATAAGCCGGTTACCATCAACAAAACGGTCACGATCAACAAACCCGTGACGATCAACAACACCGTCAACGTCACCAAAAACATCGACGCGTCCAAGACCATCAACATCGACAAATCGGTGGTCATCAACAAAACCATCGACAATTCAAAAACCATCAATGTCACAAAAAACATCGACGCGTCGAAGAACATCAATATCGAGAAGAATGTCACGATCAACAAATCGGTCGTGATTAACAAAGGTAATAGTGGCGGCGACAGTGCCTCAGCCAACGCTTTTGCAGCAGCAAGTGCCTTTGCTTCGGCAAGCACCACTGCCAGTGCACAGGTGATCTATTATGGCGGCAGCCAATACGTCACCATAGTGAATGGCGGCGGCCGCAATGTCGGCGGCGATGTTTCGGTCACCGCCGAAAGCCGCTGCGTCGAGCAGGACGCCAATGTCATCAAATCCATCCACGCGACCTGCGTGGATCGCAATGGCCGGGAATATCCCGCCTCCCACATGCTCCCCGACACCTGGATCGAAGGCTCGTTTGAAGGCGAAATCGCCCGCTGCATCCCCGGCGCTTCGGTGCGCGCCAGCGTCGGCAATGTTTCCCAGTCAGATCAGGGTCTGGCAGGCACCTTCGAGGGCGGACAAACACTCGCCTGCGGGCCAAGCGAGGCCCTCGTCCACCATCGCGGCGGCATGTTGAAATGCGCCCCGGCCAAGCCGGTGAAAGACTGCACGGAGCGGGATAATCTGCGCCGCTGGGGTTCGGGGGACTTCTTCTTCTCCTACCGCGCCCGCGTCTGCGTCGCTCCCACCGCCCAGAACGGCGGCGAGGACCTTTCCGGTATGACACTGGAAGGCGGCGTTGGGGCCGAAGACAGCGGTTACTGAAAACCTCCGCACCCACGATTTATTAAGCGCCCCGCCGCCATAGTGGCGGCATGACCGAAGTCCGCCTGAAAATCGCGTTGACGGCGCTGCTTGTCGTGATCGACACGCTGTGGATTGTCGCGCGCGGCTTCACCTTCGATCTTCCGAGCCTTGGCCTCTGCCTTGGCATGACGGCGCTGATGGTTTCACTCGCCTTCGTCTATACGAAGCTCCGCCCTGATGTGCGGCTTGCCACCATGGGCACCGAGACCGGCTTTCTCATTGCCTATTCGGCGGCGGCCAGTGTTTTCAGCTTCCTCGTCACCACGCTCGATTTTCCGCTGATCGACAAAACCCTTGTTCACATAGATAGCGCGCTCGGCTTTGACTGGTATGCCTATGTCGGCTTCGTCAATGCGCGGCCCTGGCTGGGCGGGCTTTCCTCTCTCGTCTATCAGACAACGCTGGCGCAGATCGCGCTCTCGGTCGTTGTGCTCACCCTTCTGGGCCGCACGGACCGCACGCGCGAACTCACCCTCACGGTGATGGTGTCGTCTTTTTTCTGCGTCGTGATTTCGGGGTTGCTCCCTGCGGCGGGGGCGCTTGCCTACCACCACCCGCTTGAATCCTTCTACATGCAGAACCACCCCGTGGTGGATCTGGCTTACAAGCAGGTCTATTTCGACATCCGCAACGGCCTGAACACGCACCTGGGCCTCACCGATGTGCATGGGCTGATCGCCTTCCCGTCCTATCACGTCGGCCTGTCGGTGATTCTGATGCGGGCCTTTCGCGGCATACGCGGCTGGTTCTGGCCGATCATGCTGCTCAATATCGCCGTAATTCTATCCACACCCATCGATGGCGGGCATCATCTCTCGGATGGGCTGGGCGGCATTGTGCTTGCGCTCGCCACCTCGGTAGCCGTGGTCAAGTTCCGCGCCCGCCTTGAAAAATCCGCTTGCCGCCCTGCTGACAGCGAAGAAGGTTACAGCGATCTGGCGGGACAAAAAGCCTGAGCGCCATTTTCCCACTGTTCCCTTGCACGAGGGGTTTCGACTGATATTGTGCGCCCGCGCCGGGTGCACCCGGCAAAATCCTTCCCCCTCATCATCCGGGACCGCACATGAACATCCATGAGTATCAGGCCAAAGGCGTGCTGAAAGACTTCGGCGTGCCGGTGCCCCAGGGCAAGCCTGCCTTTACTGTCGAAGAAGCGGTGGCTGCCGCAAAAGAGCTGCCGGGCCCGGTCTGGGTCGTCAAAGCGCAAATCCATGCCGGTGGTCGCGGCAAGGGCGGCGGCGTCAAAGTCGTCAAATCCATCGAAGATGTGCGCAAGGAAGCCGAGCGCATGTTGGGGATGACACTGGTCACACACCAGACCGGCCCACAGGGCCGTCTGGTGAAGCGGCTCTATATCGAAGACGGTTCGGCCATCGAGCGCGAACTTTATTTGTCCGCCCTCGTGGATCGCGCCACCAGCCGCGTCGCCTTCATCGCCTCCACCGAAGGCGGGATGGATATTGAAGAGGTCGCGCATTCAACGCCCGAACGCATCCACACCTTCCAGGTGGAACCGGCGGCGGGTTATTCGCCCTATATCGGCAATGAAATCGCCACCGCGCTGAAGCTGAAGGGCGCGCAGGCCAAGCAGTGCAGCGCCGTGATCAAGTCGATCTACGAAGCGTTCATCGCCAAAGACATGAGCCTGCTCGAAATCAATCCGCTGGTCGTGACCAAGGATGGCAACGTCATCTGCCTCGACGCCAAGATCAATTTCGATGACAACGCGCTCTACCGCCACAAAGACATTCAGGGCTTACGCGATCTCGAAGAAGAAGATCCCGCCGAAGTCGAAGCCTCGCAATACGACCTCTCCTACATCAAGCTCGATGGCACCATCGGCTGCATGGTGAACGGCGCGGGCCTTGCCATGGCGACGATGGACATCATCAAGCTCTATGGCGAAGAACCGGCCAACTTTCTCGATGTCGGCGGCGGCGCGACCAAAGAAAAAGTCACCGCCGCGTTCAAGATCATCGTCTCCGATCCGAACGTGAAGGGCATTCTGGTCAACATCTTCGGCGGCATCATGAAGTGCGATATTATCGCGGAAGGCATCATCGCCGCCGCGAAAGAAATCTCGCTCGCCGTTCCGCTGGTGGTGCGCCTTGAAGGCACCAATGTCGAACTCGGCAAAAAGATTCTCGCGGAATCGGGCCTGCCGATCCTCTCCGCCAGTGATCTTGCGGATGCCGCACAGAAAATCGTCGCGGCTGTGAAAGGCTCGAAATAATGTCCATTCTTGTAGATAAAAACACCCGCGTCATCTGCCAGGGTTTCACCGGCAATCAGGGCACGTTCCATTCCGAACAGGCCATTGCCTATGGCACCAAAATGGTCGGCGGTACCTCGCCCGGCAAAGGCGGCTCGACCCATCTGGGCCTGCCGGTGTTCGACACGGTGCGCGAAGCGCGCGAAGCGACCGGCGCCGATGCATCGGCGATCTATGTACCGCCGCCATTCGCGGCAGATGCGATTCTCGAAGCGATTGATGCGGAAATTCCGCTGATCGTCTGCATCACCGAAGGCATTCCGGTGCTCGACATGGTGAAGGTGAAACGCGCGCTGTCAGGTTCCAAATCGCGTCTCATCGGGCCGAACTGCCCCGGCGTCATCACGCCCGGCGAATGCAAGATCGGCATCATGCCCGGCCACATCCACAAACGCGGCTCGGTCGGTATTGTTTCGCGTTCGGGCACGCTGACCTATGAAGCGGTGGCGCAGACCACGGCGGTCGGCCTTGGTCAAACCTCCTGCGTCGGTATTGGCGGCGATCCGGTGAAGGGCACCGAACATATCGATGTGCTGGAAATGTTTCTGGCCGATCCCGAAACCACGTCGATTATCATGATCGGTGAAATCGGCGGCACCGCCGAAGAAGATGCTGCCGATTTCATCAAACACAACAAGGTGAAAAAACCGACCGTCGGCTTCATCGCCGGTGTCACCGCCCCTCCGGGCCGTCGCATGGGTCATGCCGGCGCCATCATCTCCGGCGGCAAGGGCGGCGCGGAGTCGAAGATCGAGGCGATGAAAGCCGCTGGGATTCGCGTCTCGCCAAATCCGGCCGCGCTCGGCACAACGCTGGTTGCGTTGCTCGGCGGAAAATAAAACTTTTGCGTGCATGGGCGGCGGCGGCCACACATCGGCATCCGCCGCCCATGATCGCGACACCTGTCGCTCATGTTTACATACCAGACAGCACGCCAGAGAAAACGCGCAGCTTTCCTCACTTTTCGCAAACGGCGCGGTAATTGCTTCAGCAGGTCATAACCTCGGAGCAGTTATTATGAAATTTTTCAAAACCGCACTCCTGACCGTCGGCTTTGTCGGCGCCATGACGCTGTCAGCGCAGGCGGACTATGTTTTCAGCGGCACCGGCAACAGCGGAACGCTGTCCGGCTCGACGCAAAACTGGTCCTTCAACTACAATGGCACTGGCAACTGGGGTAGCCCCGGCGTCGAAGCTGGCGTTCGTCAATATGGCCTGGGCGACACCGCTTACGGCTTTGTGATTACCTTCACAGGCCCCGGCACGATCAATGCCAACTCTATCACTATCGGCAACAATGCGGCTTGCGCGGGCAGCCTCGATGGCGGCAGCACCTTCTGCACCATAGGCCCGAATAACATCTGGGAAGCCTCGCTGGTCGGCCCGTCCTCAATCCAGTTTCTCGCGCAGGATGCGTCGTATGCTCTGGACACCAACCAGGACTACTTCGTGAATATCTTTTTCGATGGCGGCACGCCGACCGGTTTCACCGGCAGCTGGCTGACCAGCTTCTCTCCCAACGGCCCCGGTTCGGACGTTCCCGAACCTGCCACGCTGGCCTTGCTCGGCGCCGGGCTTCTGGGTCTTGGCCGTTTTCGCACCCGCCGCAAAGCCGCCTGAACTTTTCGTCCAAACAGGGAAAACGGCGGCTTCGGCCGCCGTTTTCTTTGCAAAGCTGCTTTCGCACTACAGACGGCCCGTACCCTTCGTGCCATATTTCTCCCGCTTCGGGTTTGGGGAAAAATATGAATCGGTTGGTTGCGGGTCTCGTCCTGTCTGGCGCTGCGTTTGCGCTTTTGGCAGGTTGCCAAGGCCTGAAGGATCAGGGGGTGGAAAACACCGCCGCCCCGCCGCCCACCTATATCGTGTTCTTTGAAGGGCGCAGCACCGAACTGACTGAGGACGGCCACAAAATCGTCGCCGCCGCCGCCAAAGAGGCGCGCGGCCCCGGCGTCACCATGGTGCAGATTTCCGGCCCCAGCACCCAGGTTACCCCCCGTTACGATCCCGGCCTTGCCGAACCCCGCATCAAGCTGGTGGAGGACGAATTGAAGGCCAAGGGCGTTGCGAAAAACCTGCTGGTGCGCACCTCGCTGCCGACCGACAAGGTGCTGACCAACACCTCCGGCGCCCAGCGGGTCGAAATTCGGGTGCTGAAATAGCCGAAACCACCGCCGAAACCTGCGTATCGAAAGGGTTTTGTCACAAAGGGGCCGCTATTATGCTGGCAGATAGAGGCCAGGCTCTCGAAACTTCATTGTGTTGACGCCATATTAACCTTCGTAACCCAAATGTTTCAGGCTATTGGGCGTGCATTCGGCACCGGAATGCGCTACAGGCCTCCCGCCTCGCCGGTGTGCGCACGCAAGACAGCGGCTAAACCCCGCCCCCAGTGGAAATGACCAGCCAAACCACCCCAAACAGACTGAACCGGGCCTCCAACGAGGTTCTGGACGTGACGTCGTTTCTCAACGGCGCCAATGCGGCCTTCATCGAACAGCTCTACGCCCAGTATCAGCAGAACCCTGATGCCGTGGATGATAGCTGGCGGGCGTTTTTCGCCGAGCTTGGCGAGAACGGCCTGAACCCCACTCAGCTTGGGCGTGGCCCCGGCTGGCGCCGCGACAGCAAGCTGAAGCTGGACGGGGACGAAATCACCTCCGCCCTGACCGGCCAGCTTGGTCAAAGCGCCATCAAAGGCACGACCAGCGAAGATGACATCCGCGCCGCCGCGAAAGATTCTGTGCGCGCCATCCAGCTTGTCCGCGCCTATCGCGTGATCGGCCATCTGGAGGCCGAGCTTGACCCGCTGAACATCACTCCGCGCGAGCCACACCCCCAGCTCGACCCGACCTTTTATGGCTTCCACGACCAGGACATGGACAAGCCGATTTTCATCGACGGCGTGTTGGGGCTGGAAACCGCCAGCCCGCGCCGGATGGTGGAAATTCTCAAGCGCACCTATTGCGGGCGCATCGGCTACGAATTCATGCACATCACCGATGCGGAGCAGAAAGACTGGCTGCAACGGCGCATCGAAGGGCCGGACAAGGAAATCTCCTTCACGCCGGAAGGCAAGCGCGCCATTCTCAACAAACTTCTCGAAGCCGAAGGCTTCGAGAAGTTTGCCGGTGTCCGCTTCCTCGGCACCAAGCGTTTCGGCCTTGATGGCGGTGAAGCCACAGTCCCCGCCCTTGAACAGATCATCAAGCGCGGCGGCCAGTTGGGCGTCAAAGAAATCGTGCTCGGCATGGCCCATCGCGGCCGCCTGAACGTGCTCGCCAATGTGATGGGCAAGCCCTATCGCCAGATCTTCCACGAATTCCAGGGCGGCGCATCCAAACCCTCCGAAGTCGAAGGTTCGGGCGACGTGAAATACCATCTCGGCGCATCAAGCGACCGGGAGTTCGACAACCGCAAAGTTCATCTGTCGCTCACCGCCAATCCGTCCCATTTGGAAGCGGAAGATGCGATCGTGCTGGGCAAGGCCCGCGCAAAACAGAACCAGCTTGGCGATGTGCAGAACCGCACATCTGTCCTGCCGCTGCTGCTGCATGGCGATGCGGCGTTCGCAGGCCAGGGCGTGGTGGCCGAATGTTTCGCCATGAGCGGGACCAAAGGCTTCCGCACCGGCGGCACCATTCATTTCATCATCAACAACCAGATCGGCTTCACCACCGCGCCGATCTATTCGCGCTCCTCGCCCTATCCTTCGGATGTGGCGCTGATGGTGCAGGCCCCGATCTTCCATGTGAACGGGGACGATCCGGAAGCGGTGGTACATTGCGCCCGCATCGCGACCGAATTCCGCCAGCTGTTCCACAAGGACGTGGTGATCGACATGTTCTGCTATCGCAGATTCGGTCACAACGAGACGGACGAACCGGCGTTCACCCAGCCGCTGATGTATCGCGCGATCAAGGATCATCCTTCAACGCTCGAACTCTATACCGCCAAGCTGATCGCCGAAGGCACGCTGACCGAAGCCGACGTGAAAGACATGATCGCCGACTTCGGCAAGCGGTTGGATGAAGAATTCGAAGCCTCCAAATCGCACCGCCCCAACCATGCCGATTGGCTGGATGGACGCTGGAGCGGTCTTGCCAAAGCGACCGAAGGCGACCGTCGCGGCACGACTGCGGTGCCAACCGAACTGTTGCAAAAAGTCGGTCATGCGCTGACCACCGCGCCCGAAGGCTTCAATCTACACAAAACCATTGCCCGCCAGCTTCAGGCCAAAGCCAAGATGTTTGAAACCGGAGAAGGTTTCGACTGGGCCACGGGCGAGGCGCTGGCCTTCGGCACGCTGCTGGACGAAGGCTATCCGGTGCGCCTATCGGGTCAGGATTCCTCGCGCGGCACCTTCAGCCAGCGCCATTCCACGCTGGTCGATCAGGAAAACGAAGATCGCTACATCCCGCTCAACCATATCCGCGAAGGTCAGGGCGAATTCGAGGTCGTCGACACGCTGCTCTCCGAAGAAGCAGTGCTCGGCTTTGAATATGGCTATTGCTCCGCAGAGCCCAAAGCCCTTGTGCTGTGGGAAGCCCAGTTCGGCGATTTCGCCAATGGCGCTCAGGTCGTGATCGACCAGTTCATCGCATCCGGCGAAATGAAATGGCTGCGCATGAATGGCCTGGTGATGCTGCTGCCCCATGGCTATGAAGGCCAGGGCCCGGAACATTCCTCCGCCCGGCTGGAGCGTTATCTCCAACTCTGCGCGCAGGACAATATGCAGGTTGCCTGCCCCACCACACCGGCGAATTATTTCCACATCCTGCGCCGTCAGATGCATCGGCCTTTCCGCAAGCCGCTGATCCTGATGACGCCGAAGTCGCTGCTGCGTCACAAGCGCTGCACATCTTTCCTGTCGGATATGGGCCCCGGCTCGTCCTTCCATCGCGTGTTCCGCGATCAAGCCGAGGAAGTACACGGCGCCACCACCATCAAACTGGCACCAGACGAGCAGATCAAACGGGTCGTCCTGTGCTCCGGCAAGGTCTATTTCGACCTGATGGAAGAACGCGAGAAGCGCGGCGAAACCCGCATCCAACTGCTGCGCCTCGAACAGCTCTACCCCTTCCCGCAAGCGGCGCTGGCCGATGAACTGCGCCGCTTCCCCAAAGCGGAGGTCGTGTGGTGTCAGGAAGAGCCCAAAAATCAGGGCGCCTGGAGCTTTGTCGAACCACGCATCGAGGACACGGTTCAAAAACTCGGCGGCACCGCGCGCCCACGCTATATCGGCCGCCCCGAATATGCCTCGACCGCCGCGGGCCTGATGAGCCAGCATTTGGCCGAACTTAAAGCATTCCTCGACGAGGCTTTGAGCCTATGATGAACCCGGCGGCGAAAGCTGCCGGGAATCCTTTTGCGCTCGCACAGTTTTCGCGCAGGCGCGCAGCCACCGCCCTCATCCGAGGGATATGAATTGAGAGATTGCAGATGAGCATCGACATCCAGGTTCCCGCCATGGGCGAATCCGTGACCGAAGCCACGGTCGCGCGTTGGTTCAAGAAAAAGGGCGACGCGGTAAAGCGCGACGAGCCGCTGGTGGAGCTTGAGACCGACAAGGTGACTGTGGAAGTGCCAGCCCCCGCCGATGGCACGATTGCCGAAATTCTGGTGAAGGACGGCGATACCGTGCAGGTCGGCGCGATCCTCGGCGCAATCACCGAAGGCGCCGCCGGTGCTTCAGCGCCTGCGCCGCAAGCCCCCAAGCCTGCCGCGCCAGCAGCGCCACAACCCGCACCGCAGCAACCTGTGGCGCAAGCTCCTGCTCCTGTCGCGCCCGCAGCGCCGAAAGCCGATGCGCCGGTCATGCCGTCGGTGCGCCGCATCTCCGAAGAAAGCGGCCTGTCAGCCGCCACCGTGTCCGGCAGTGGCAAGGATGGCCGCGTGCTGAAGGGTGACATGCTGGCCGCGCTGGAAGCGCGCGCCGCTGCACCACGCAGCCCCGCCCCCGTTCACAGCGGCCCGCGCCCGCGCGCCGAACGCGAAGAACGCGTCGCCATGAGCCGTCTGCGCAAGACCATCGCAACCCGGCTGAAAGAATCGCAGAACACCGCCGCCCAGCTCACCACCTTCAACGAGGTGGACATGACCCATGTGATGGACCTGCGCGCCGAATATAAAGGCGACTTCGAAAAGAAGCATGGCGTGCGCCTTGGCTTCATGGGCTTTTTCGTCAAAGCCTGCGTGGCCGCACTGAAGGAACTGCCCAACGTCAATGCCGAACTTGAGGGCGACGATATCGTCTATAAAAACTACTACGATGTCGGCATCGCGGTTTCGACCGAACGCGGATTGATCGTGCCGGTGGTGCGCGATGCGGATCAGCTTTCGCTGGCGCAGATCGAAAAAACCATCAATGATTTCGGCCTGCGCGCCCGCGACAACAAGCTGAAGCTCGAAGAACTGCAAGGCGGCACCTTCTCCATCACCAATGGCGGTGTCTTTGGCTCATTGATGTCCACGCCCATTCTCAACACCCCGCAATCGGGCATTCTGGGAATGCACAAAATCCAGCCGCGCCCGATAGTGGTGGACGGCAAAATCGAAATTCGCCCGATGATGTATCTGGCGCTTTCCTACGATCACCGCCTGGTCGATGGCCGCGAAGCCGTGACCTTCCTCGTGCGGGTGAAAGAAAATCTGGAAGACCCGCAACGCCTGTTGCTGGACATTTAATACTCTTTGTCATTCCCGGCGAGCGTAGCGAGGGAAGGGAACCCAGGCGTTCAACACTGATCGGTGTTGAACGCCTGGGTTCCCTTCCCTCACAGCGCTGACGCGCTGTTCGCCGGGAATGACAAGAAATAGAAAATTCGTTTAAACGAGCTTCTGCTCAGCCTGTTCGAGCTTCGCAAGCTCCACCTTCGCGCGTAGCTCAATCTCATCGAGCACGACCTGCAATTTCGGGTCTGCAAACCCTTCCTGCCGCTTAGCTACGGCATGGGCGAGCCGGTTCAGCGTGGCGCGCGGGATTCCGCCGCCGAGCAGCCCGTCGCGAATATCATCCAGCATGTCGAGCAGATCCTCGCCATGGGCAAGGCCCTTGGAGCGGCCGGAGAGGGAATCGTCCACCCCCTGCAACATCAAAATATTATCGACAGCGGTCAGCGGCCCGGGGCTGGACACCACCTGCCCACGCACCGTTTCCGCCGCATCGGACAGGCTGAAGGTCGAGCTTGCCCCGCCACCGCTGCGCGCTGTGCGGCGGATGCTGGTGCTTTCGACCTTGCCGGGTCCTTTGATATCCAATCGGCCAGTCCCATTGCGACACACACATCATGCGCCCCCATGGTTAAGAACTGGTTGCGGCCCCGTAACAGAGCAGACTAGCGTAGGCGCGCGGCAGGCAGATAATGGCTCCCATGCTCAACCCGGCCCTCGATCTTGGCGCGCTCGCGCGCAGCTATCAGGCGAAACAGCGCATCGCGATTCCCGATCTGCTTGAGCCCACGCCCGCCGAAGACCTTTATAATGTGCTGCTGCACGAGACGCCGTGGAAGCTCGTCTATTACGATCAGGGCAAGGTCATCACACTCTCGCCAGAAGAGATGCAGCGCCTTGCGCCTGAAGAACGGGCACGCCGCATCGCAAAAGTCTATGCCGATGCGCGAGAGAAATTTGGCTTCATCTATCAGGCATTCCTGATGGCCGAGCACTACGCGCGCGGCGACTATCCCGGCCATCCGCTGCATGGCGTGTTCGCTTTCATCAACAGCGCGCCGTTTCTGGATCTGGTGCGCAAGGTCAGCGGCATCGACAGCATCACCCGCGCCGATGGTCAGGCGACCCTGTTTGTGCCCGGCCATTTCCTCAACACCCATGACGATTCCATCACCGGCCACACGCGGCGCGTCGCCTATGTGCTGAATCTTTCCAAAGGCTGGAATCCGGATTGGGGTGGGTTGCTACAGTTTTATGGCGCAGACAGATCCGTCGATGCGGTCTTCGTGCCGCGTTTCAATACGCTGACCCTTTTCACCGTGCCGCAGAGCCACGCTGTTACCGCCATCGCCCCGTATGCGCCGGTAGGCCGCTTTGCGATCACCGGCTGGTTTGTGGATTAACCCGCCTGTGAATTAGCCGGGTGGGGGACCGTGCATATAGCTTTCGACCAGCGCTCCGGCGACCAGCCGCCAGCCATCGACCAGCACAAAGAAAATCAATTTGAACGGCAGCGAAATAATCACCGGCGGCAGCATCATCATGCCCATCGACATGAGGATGGAGGCAACCGCCATGTCGATCACCAGAAACGGCACAAAAATCATGAAGCCGATTTCAAATGCGCGTTTCAATTCCGATAACATAAAGGCTGGCGCAATCGTGGTGATCGCAATATCGGCAGGTTTCGCGGGCGGCTTGGCGCGGCTCATATCCAGAAACAGCTTCAAATCCGCCTGCCGCACATGCTGCAGCATGAAGCCTTTGATCGGGACCGCTGCCCGATCCAACGCCTGTTCGGTGGTGATCTGATTGGCCATCAACGGCTCGACACCGACCTTATAGGCTTCCTGAAAAGTCGGCGTCATGACGAAGAAGGTGAGAAACAACGACAGGCTGACAATCACTGTATTAGGCGGGCTCTGCGCCACGCCCAGCGCCGTGCGCAGAAGCGACAACACCACCACAATGCGCACAAAACTCGTCATCATGATGAGAATCGACGGCGCCAAACTCAGCACCGTAATCAACGCGACAATCTGTACGATCCGGTCGGTAAAAAGCCCGTTGCCCGACAGATTTATAGAAAGTGAGTTCGCAGCCGCCGCCCCCGCTGCCGGATCGGCCGCAAATGCGACGCTTGGCAAAAAGACCAAAGCAAACACAAACGACGCAAGTAAAACCGCAAACCCTTTACCTCCCACTTGTGGGGAGGTCGGAGAGCGAAGCGATCCGGGTGGGGGGCCGCTCTTTGTGAGAGGCACCGCCCCCCGCCCGACGCGCTTGCGCGCATCGACCTCCCCACAAGGGGGAGGTGAAAGAAGGGCGAGGCGCACGCTACGCATGGGGCACTGGCGGAATGGGTGCATCCGAATTCTCAATCAGCGTGGCGCCTTGCGGCCCGATATAGAGAAGATGTTCGCGGCCATCACGGCGCACCAGCAGCAGCTTCTGCCGCGGCCCGATCAACAGCGTTTCCGAAATACTGAGACGGCGCACCGCACCGGCCTTCACAATGCCCGGTACGCCATAGCGGCGCGCGGCCAATGCGGCGAGGCCCAAAAGGGCCAGTACCACCAGGAGAGCGCCGATGAAACGTGCGATGTCGATATATTCCATGCGCCGCATCTGAACCTGTTAGGCTTAATCAGCCGTTAAAACGCGGAAGAATTTGCCCGGCAAAAAGGTTCGCTTGTGTTAAGCCCCGATTAAACTTCAAAGCGCAGGATGCGGCTGCGTAAGGTTAACCAGCCCCTAAGGCCCGAGCCATGAACCTGCCCGATGTCCCCTTGTTCTCCATGCTGCGCGAACGCATGTCGTGGCTCCACGCCCGTCAGGGCATGCTGGCGCAGAACGTCGCCAATGCCGATACGCCCGGCTACGGCGCGCGCGATCTCAAAGCCCCGGATTTTCAATCGCTCCTGCGGAGCGACGCGCAAAGCCAGCAAGCCGCCAGCGGCACCCGCGTCACCAATGCCCGCCACATCGCGGTGCAAACGTCATCGTCCGCAGGCCGCTTCACCGATTATGCAGCGCCCGATATCGAAGCCTCGCTCAACGGCAATTCCGTCTCGCTGGAAGGCGAAATGATGAAGATGGCCGACACGCAGGCCGCCTATTCCGCCGCCACCAACATCTACAGCAAAGCCATCGACATGATGCGTACCGCCATCGGCCGTTCACAAGGATAGGAGACCTGATCCATGGACCTGAAAACCTCCATGCTCGTTGCAGCATCCGGCATGCGCGCCCAATCCACCCGGATGCGCGTCATCGCCGAAAACATCGCCAACGCCAACTCCACCGCGCAAACACCGGGCGGGGATCCCTATCGCCGCAAAGTCGCGACCGTAAAAAGCGATTTCGACCGCGAATTGAACGCCACCCTCGTCAAACCCGGCAAACCCATTGCGGACATGACCGATTTCAACATGCGCCTCGACCCCGGCAATCCCGCCGCCGATGAAAAAGGCTATGTGAAACTGCCCAATGTCAGCTCCCTGATCGAGGTGATGGACATGCGCGAGGCCCAGCGTTCCTACGAAGCCGACATCTCGGTGATGGAAGCCTCCAAATCCATGCTCGCCCGCACCGTCGATCTGCTCCGTCGCTAACGCTCTTATTTTTGTCGCGCAATTTATCGGAAGTTGGTAGCGCCAGTGTGCCAACGCTTCACACTTTTCCGATTGCGCTCCGAAGGAAATAAACAATGGCCATTCCCGCAGCAGCCGCCGCCGCTTATTCCGCCGTCGCCAAAATCGGCGCATCGAGCGGCGCCACCGCAGGCGCAACAACAGGCGCCACAACGAGCGCAGGCATTGGCGGCCAGAATTTCGGCGATTTTCTCTCCAGCGCCGTGAAAGACAGTATCGGCACCATGAAACAGGGCGAAGCCATGGCGATGAAACAGGTCGCGGGCCAGGCCGACATTGTAGATGTGGTGAACGCCGTCAATCAGGCCGAACTCACCCTCAACACCGTCGTCGCGGTGCGCGATAAGGTCATCCAGGCCTATCAAAGCATCATGCAGATGCCGATCTGAGAAAAGAACCATCATGGGCCCCGCAGATTCCATCGACTTCGCACGTCAGGCCATCTACGTCCTCTTGCAAATCTCCGCGCCCGCCATGCTCACCGCGCTCATCGTCGGCGTCAGCATTGGTCTGCTACAGGCACTGACACAGATTCAGGAAATGACTCTCGTCTTCGTGCCCAAGATCATCGCCATTTTTCTCGTGCTGTTGATCGCGCTGCCTTTCGCGGGCTCCGCCATGGCCGGGCTGATGAGCGATGTCGTCCAGCGCATCTCCGCCTATTAGCGTGTCATGACCTTCACCCTCGGCACCGTTACGGGCCTGCTCACCGTCTATATGCTGGTGTTCAGCCGCGTGGGCGCCATGATCTCGCTGTTGCCTGCTTTTGGCGACATGGGCGTGCCGCCGCGTGTGCGCCTGTCGCTGGCACTCGCCATCTCGCTCGCCATCACCCCTGCGGTCGCGGGCTTCTACAAAAACATCCCCGATGCGCCCATCGCGTTCGCCATCCTGATCGCGCAGGAAGTCACGTCGGGCATCGTCATCGGCGCCATCGCGCGGCTCATCATGAGTGCGCTGCAAGTCGGCGGTTACCTCATCGCCACGCAAACCGGCCTCGCCTTCGCGCAAACCGTCGATCCCACCATGGGCGTACAGGGTGCAATTCTGGGCACCTTCTTCTCGCTGCTCGGCACGGTGATGATCTTCGCCACCAACATGCACCATCTGGCATTGGGCGCGATTGAAGGCAGTTATCACATGTTGCCGCCGGGCGGCTCGTTCCCAACAGGCGATCTTGCAGAACTCGCCATCCGCTATACCAGCGGGGCCTTTCTCATGGGGATGCAGCTTGCTGCGCCCTTCATCGTCTTTGGCTTTGTCGTCACCGCCGCCATCGGCATTCTGGCGCGGCTGATGCCGCAGCTTCAGGTCTTCTTCATCGCCATGCCAATCAATATTCTGGCGGGCTTTCTCATCATGATGCTGCTGCTCGGCTCCATGATGACCATGTTCCTGAATTTCTACGCGCAACAAATGTCGGCCCTACTTTAATGGCCGACGATCGCGACGAAGCCCAGCAAACAGAAGAGCCTACCCACCGGAAGCTGGAACAGGCCCACGAACAGGGCGACGTGGTTCAAAGCACGGAGGTCACAACCTTCCTCGTGCTCGGCGCGGGCACACTTGCCATCGCCATGTTCGGCCATGCCGCCGTCACCGGCTTTGCGCAGCACTTCACCATTTTTCTGCAACAGCCGGATCAGTTCGTGGCCGATCCGGCCAATGTCATGGCGCTGCTGAAATCGGTGCTGATTGGCATGTTCCTGGTCGTCGCGCCCACTATCGGCCTTGTCATGGCTGTCGCGCTCGGCAGCAATCTCATCCAGCATCGTTTCGTCTTCAGCACTCAGCGGCTGAAACCGAGCTTCTCCAAAATCAATCCGTTCAGCGGCCTCAAACGCATGTTCGGCTTTGAAGGGGTGATGAATCTCGTCAAAGGGCTCATCAAAATCGGCATTGTCGGTTCGGTGTTGTGGACCGTGCTGTGGCCCCAGCGGGACATTCTGCCCGGCCTGCTCGGCCTCTCCATGCAGGAGATGACGGCGGTGATGATCGCCCTGCTGCTGAAGGTGTTGATCGCCACCCTGTCGGTGCTCGCGGTGATCGCAGCCGGAGATTACCTCCTGCAAAAATACCGCTTCACCAAACGCAACCGCATGAGCAAACAGGAGATCAAGGAAGAATTCCGCCAGTCGGAAGGCGATCCCGCCGTAAAGGCAAAGATCCGACAAATCCGCACCGAACGCTCACGCCGCCGCATGATGGCCGAAGTGCCAAACGCCACTGTCGTCATCATGAACCCCACCCACTATGCCGTGGCGCTGAAATACCAAACCGGCCAGATGGCGGCCCCCATCTGCGTCGCCAAGGGCGTCGATGCACTGGCCCTGCGCATCCGCGCCATGGCCGAAAAACACGAGGTGCCGGTGATCGAAAACCCGCCGCTGGCCCGCGCCCTCTACGCCGCCGTCGACGTGGACGAAGCCGTCCCCGCCGAACATTTCAAAGCCGTGGCGCAAGTCATCGGCTACGTCATGCGCCTGACCGGCAAACTCCGCCCGATATAAACGGCGTCGCACCCCTTTTTTCCTCCCCCGTCCTACACGGGGGAGGACGCCGCGCAGCGGCAGGAGGGGGGAAGTCTCGCCCCCCCTCCCAAAATTTCGACCTCCCGCAACGGGACAGGTAAAAGACTCACATGGCACTGAGTCCCTCTCCTTCCCGGCCAAGCTATGGCCTTCCCACAGGCGGCTGGCGCTGGCCCGCGCTTGGCCTTCTCCTCATCGCACTGGCCGCAGCCGGCCTTGCTGTCGGCGCGCCCGAACTTGCCCGTTGGGCCGGTTTTGCGCTGCTTGGCGGGATTGGCGCCGTCGCACTCGCTTTTCTTTATGCGGTCTGGCCCCGCGCCGCCGACCGGCTGGCCGATACTGAACGCCTCGCGCTGGCCGCCGCCCAGGCCCATGTCGCCTGGGTCATTACCGGCCGCGATGGCGCGGTGCTGGATTGTAATGCCGCCTATCGCAAACTCGCTTGCATCGCCGAAGGCGAAATTCCGCCCCCGCCCGAACTGGCGTTGGGGGCCGATGCCTCCAACGGGGGGCTCTATCGGCTCGCCCGCGGCGCGACCGATGGCGAGGCACGCGAAGAAACCGTGACGCTGGAAAATGGCCAACAACTGGCCGCCGCCGTCCGCCCCCTTGGTAAGGGAGAGGCCGCATGGTGGTTCACCCCGCGCCTCGACCCCACAACGCCCGCGCCCAAACCCGCATCCGCCAAACCCGCGCCAACCCCGGTCCCCGCTTTATTCCGCGATGCCCCGGTTGGCGTCGCGCTGGCCGATGAGACCGCCAAGATTTTCGAGGCCAATCGCGCCTTCGCCGATTTCTTTGATCTGCCCGGCCAGGGCACCAGCCGCCTGCTCGGCGAGCTTATCGAACCTGCTGATCGCAAAGGCCTCAGCGATCTCATCGCCAAGGGCAGCACCACCAGCGCAGGCCCCATCGAATTGCGCGCAGGCGGCAGGCCGGAGCGGGTTGCCGAACTCTATGCCAGCCCCTTTGCCAGCGGCGACATCCGCTTCGTGCTGCTCTATCTCGTCGATGTCTCCGAACAGAAATTGCTGGAGCTGAAATTCGCCCAGTCGCAAAAGATGCAAGCCGTCGGCCAGCTTGCGGGCGGCGTCGCGCATGATTTCAACAATCTGCTCACCGTCATCATCGGCAATTCTGAATTCCTGCTGATGCGCCATCAGGCCGGCGATCCCTCGTTCAAGGAAATCAACGAGGTGCATCAGAACGCCCTGCGCGCGGCGACGCTGGTGGGCCAGCTACTCGCCTTCTCGCGCAAACAGACGCTGCAACCACGGGTGCTGGCGCTGGGCGAGGTGGTGGGCGAACTCAGCCACATGCTGCGCCGCTTGCTGCGCGAAGGCGTGGAATTGAAGCTCGAAAATCAAAGCGCGCTATGGCCGGTCAGTGCCGATGAGGCGCAGCTTTCCAACGCGCTTATCAATCTGGTGGTCAATGCGCGCGACGCCATGCCCAAAGGCGGCACCATCACCATCAGCACCTCCAACCAGGAGACGCTGGAACCGGCCTCGCTCGGCACCGCTATCATGCCGCCGGGCGAATATGTCTGCATCGCGGTGGCCGATGGCGGCACCGGCATCGCGCCCGAACATTTGAGCAAGATCTTCGATCCCTTCTTCACCACCAAATCGGTAGGGCAAGGCACCGGCCTTGGCCTTGCCACCGTCTATGGCATCGTCAAACAGACGGGCGGCTTCATCACCGTTGAAAGCGAGCTTGGGAAAGGCACATCTTTCCGCATTTTTCTGCCGCGCCACCATATCGACGCCAGCGCGCCTGCGCCTGCGCCCGATGATGTGCAAGCGACCAGCGCTGCCCGCGATGTGACGGGGCAGGACACGATCCTTCTGGTGGAAGATGAGGAAGCGGTGCGCAGCTTCGCCGCCCGCGCGCTACGGATGCGCGGCTATAACGTGCTCGAAGCGCCCGGCGGGGATGAGGCGCTCGAAATCGTCAAAAGCGGGGGCCAGACGATTCACCTGCTCATCACCGATGTGGTGATGCCGAACATGGACGGGCCGACCCTGGTGCGCCATGTCCGCGCCTTGCGCCCGGACATGCGGATCATGTTCATGTCCGGCTACGCTGAAGAGGCCTTCCGCCGCCATGACGAGAAGGCCGAAGACCTGCATTTTCTGCCCAAGCCCTTCGGCCTCAAGCAACTCGCCGCCAAGGTGAAAGAAGTGCTCTCCGGCGCCCCGCCACCAGCCGCCCGCAGCTAAAGCGACACGATTCGCAAGCGCCCACCTTGCGAATCGTGCCGAGCCTCGCCCGCTAGATTTGGGCACCCCAGACCGGGTCCGCGCAACATCTGCGGGCTGCGAATCTCCCCGTCAGGCGCCTGGCATAAATCCCGCGTTCCCCTTCTGTTACAGCACCGCGAACGCTTCGGAAACGCGTGTGAAATATTATAACATAATCAAATGCTTATAATCATCTTGCGAACAAGAACAAAACATGTACTGTCGCCTTCATTGCGGGGCCGGAAGCCCTGTGAAATAAGGAGATGACAGTCATGGCACAGGCGGCGTTACAGGTGGTGGGACGGGAAGACGGGGACCGGAAACGGGCGCTGGAAGCGGCGCTTTCCCAGATTGATCGGGCTTTTGGCAAAGGTTCCGTGATGAAGCTGGGCCAACGCGATCTGTCGGTGGATACCGACACGGTTTCGACCGGCTCGCTCGGCCTCGACATCGCGCTGGGCATCGGCGGCCTGCCGCGCGGCCGCGTCATCGAAATTTACGGCCCCGAATCCTCCGGCAAGACGACCCTGGCGCTCCACGCCGTGGCCGAAGCCCAGAAAAAGGGTGGCATCGCCGCCTATATCGACGCCGAACACGCGCTCGACCCGATCTATGCCCGCAAGCTTGGCGTCGATATCGACGAAATGCTGATCTCCCAGCCCGATACCGGCGAACAGGCGCTCGAAATCACCGATACGCTGGTGCGCTCCGGCGGGATCGACATCATCGTGATCGATTCGGTCGCAGCCCTTACCCCCAAGGCCGAACTTGAAGGCGAAATGGGCGATTCCCTGCCCGGTCTTCAGGCCCGGCTGATGAGCCAGGCCCTGCGCAAGCTCACCGCCTCGATCTCCAAATCCAACACCATCGTCATCTTCATCAACCAGATCCGCATGAAGATCGGCATCATGTTCGGCAACCCGGAAACCACCACCGGCGGTAATGCCCTGAAATTCTACGCCTCCGTCCGCCTCGACATCCGCCGCATCGGCGCGATCAAGGACCGCGAGGAGGTCGTGGGCAACCAGACCCGCGTGAAAGTGGTGAAAAACAAGGTCGCACCGCCCTTCAAACAGGTGGAATTCGACATCATGTATGGCCTGGGCGTCTCCAAGACCGGCGAACTCGTCGATCTCGGCGTCAAAGCCGGGTTCGTTGAAAAATCGGGTGCCTGGTACTCCTATGATGGCCAGCGCATCGGTCAGGGCCGCGAGAATGCCAAGCAATTCCTTGCCCAGAACAAGGACCTTGCGGACAAGATCGAGGCCCAGGTCCGCCAGAATGCGGGGCTGATCGGCCAGGCCCTCGTCCATGGCGACGATACGTCCAAGGACGAAGAGGTCGAATAAAGCTTTCAAGACGTTCCCTTGGCATGGGGAACGGCTCCAGAAGGGGCGCCCGCTAACCCGGGCGCCCCTTCGCGTTTTGTCCCCTTAACCTCACCTCCCGCCCCACCAACCCGACGGATGACAACTTTCTATCCCGCCGCTAAAAGCGTCCCCATGAAAAGCCTCGCTGACGTCCGCTCGAACTTCCTCGATTTCTTCGCCGCGCGTGGCCATACGCCCGTGCCCTCCTCCGCGCTTGTGCCCCGGAACGATCCCACGCTCCTGTTCACCAATGCCGGGATGGTGCAGTTCAAGAACGTCTTCACCGGTCAGGAAAAGCGCCCCTACACCCGCGCCGCCAGCTCGCAGAAATGCGTCCGCGCAGGGGGCAAGCATAACGACCTCGACAATGTGGGCTACACCGCCCGCCACCACACTTTCTTCGAGATGCTGGGGAATTTCTCCTTCGGCGACTACTTCAAGGAAGATGCCATCGCCTTTGCCTGGGAACTGATCACCAAGGTCTATGGCATCGACAAGAACCGCCTGCTCGCCACCGTCTATGCCGATGATGATGCGGCCTTCGATCTCTGGAAAAAGGTCGCGGGGCTTCCCGAATCCAAAATCATCCGCATCGCCTCCTCGGCCAATTTCTGGTCGATGGGCGATACCGGCCCCTGCGGCCCCTGCTCGGAAATTTTCTACGATCACGGCGACCACATTCCCGGCGGCCCGCCCGGCAGCCCGGACGAAGATGGCGACCGCTTTGTCGAGATCTGGAATCTCGTCTTCATGCAGTTCGACCAGCAGGCAAGCGGTGAACGGCTCAATCTGCCGCGCCCCTCCATCGACACCGGCATGGGGCTCGAACGCATTTCCGCCGTGCTGCAAGGCGTGCACGACAATTACGATATCGATCTTTTCCGCCATCTGATCGCCGCTTCGGTGGAAGCCTCCGGCGCCAAAAGCGAAGGCGAGGCCCGCTTCAGCCACCGGGTGATCGCCGATCATTTGCGCGCCTGCGCCTTTCTCATCGCCGATGGCGTGCTGCCGTCGAATGAAGGGCGGGGCTATGTCTTGCGCCGGATCATGCGCCGCGCCATGCGCCACGCCCATCTCATCGGCAGCCGCGATCCCTTGATGTATCGCCTTGTGCCTGCGCTGACCGCCGAAATGGGCACCGCCTATCCTGAATTGCTGCGCGCCCAGGCCCTCATCACCGAAACGCTGAAGCTCGAAGAATCCCGCTTCCGCGATACGCTGGCCCGCGGCCTGAAACTGCTCGATGAAGCGACAGTGAGTTTGGCCAAGGGCGATACACTGGCTGGCGATGTCGCCTTCAAACTCTACGACACCTACGGCTTCCCACTCGATCTGACTGAGGACGCCTTGCGCGCCCGCAACATTCAGGTCGATACCGCTGGCTTCAACGCCTCCATGCAGAAACAGCGTGAAGATGCGCGCAAAGCATGGAGCGGTTCAGGCGAAGCCGCCACCGATACGCAATGGTTCGCCTTGCGCGATGAACTCGGTGCCACAGAATTTCTCGGCTATGATGCGCAAGATGCCGAAGGCACCATCACCGCCATTATCAAAGATGGCGCGCGCGTTGATGCCGTTAAAGCTGGTGAAACCGCGCTTATCCTCACCAACCAAACGCCGTTCTATGGCGAATCCGGCGGGCAGGTCGGCGATCAGGGGACCCTCTCCACCACTAAAGGCGCCAAGGCCGTGGTGCGCGATACCGAAAAGAAGCTCGGCGCGCTGCACGCCCATCTCGTAGAAGTGTCCGAAGGCAACCTTGCCGTGGGCGATAGCGTGGACCTCCATGTCGATGGCGAACGCAGGCGCGCCACCCGCGCCAACCATTCGGCCACCCATCTGCTCCATGCCGCGCTCAAGCGCGTGCTCGGCCCGCACGTCTCGCAAAAAGGCTCGATGGTCGCGCCCGAACGCCTGCGTTTTGACTTCGCGCATCCTAAAGCGCTGAGCCCCGATCAATTGCTGCGCGTCGAAACCGGCGTGAACGCGATTATCCGCCAGAACTCCGATGTCTCCACAAGGCTGATGCCGACCGACGACGCCATCAAGGCCGGTGCCGAAGCCCTGTTCGGCGAAAAATATGGCGATGAAGTGCGCGTGCTCACAATGGGTACCACCGGGGTCGATGATAACGACGCGGCAAAACCCTATTCCGTCGAGCTGTGCGGCGGCACCCATGTGCGGCGCTTAGGCGATATCGGCCTTTTCACCATCCTGTCGGAAAGCGCGGTTGCCTCCGGCGTGCGCCGCATCGAGGGGCTGACCAGCGAAGGCGCGCGGCTCTATCTCTCTGCCCAGGCAGACCTTGCCAAAGAAGCGGCGAGCACACTCAAAACCAGTGCGAGCGAACTGCCCGCCCGTGTTGCCCAATTGTCCGAAGAACGCCGCAAGCTGGAACGCGAACTGAACGAGGCCAAGCGCGCCCTCGCCCTCGCCGGTCCTGCCCGCAGCGACGAGGGCGATGCCGCCAAACAGATCAACGGCATCAACGCCGTGTTGCGCCTGGTCGAAGGGGTATCTGGCAAAGACCTCAAAGGTCTTGCCGATGAGGCCAAAGCCAAAATCGGCTCCGGCATTGTCGCCTTTGTGGCGGTGGATGATGGCAAGGCTTCTCTCGTCGTCGGCGTCACCGATGATCTCAAAGCCCGCATCAATGCAGTTGATCTGGTAAAGGTGGGCGCCGAACAACTGGGCGGCAAAGGTGGCGGTGGCCGCCCCGACATGGCACAAGCCGGTGGCCCCGATGGCAGCAAGGCGCATGATGCGCTCGCCGCTATCGAAAAACGCCTCGGCGAACTTGCCACCGTCTGAGCCATCGGCACGCACATAGTTTCGGGCCACACCCCATGTTAAGGTGTGCCCCTTTCAAGGGGGGCAAACATGCGCAAAATCCTGATCGCACTGGCGATTCTCATTGTTGCCATTCCGGCGTCCATCTGGTGGTTCAGCACGCCAGACATCATGCGCGTGATTCTCGATGAGAAATACGCGAACGCCGCATCGGAATTTCTGATTCTGTCCGATGGCGCCAATGTCCATGTCCGCGATGAAGGCCCGCGCGATGGGCGCGCCCTCATTCTGGTGCATGGCTCCAACGCCTCGCTCCTCACTTGGGAGCCCTGGGTAAAAATTCTGTCAAAAGATTTTCGCGTCATCACCCTCGACATGCCGGGCCACGGCCTGACCGGCGCGGTGCCGGATGGCGATTATTCGCAAAGCGCGATGGTGCGTGTGACCAAGGAAGTCGCCGACAAACTCGGCCTTAAAACATTCGCCATCGGCGGTAATTCCATGGGCGGCGGCGTCGCCGCAAGGATGGCCGAACTCTATCCGAACGCTGTCACCCAGCTCATCTTGGTGGATGCAGCCGGAATGCCCGCTGATGGCGGGCACATGCCGCTGGCGTTCCGCCTCGCGCGCATCCCCGTCATCAACCAGATCATGCTCTATGTCACACCGCGTTCCATAGTACGTGACACGCTGCAAAGCGCGATCTACCGCAAAAAAATCATCACTGATAAAATGATCGACAGTTATTGGAACTTCGCGCGCATGGAAGGAACCCGCCAGGCAACGATTGCGCGTTTCTCCCTTCCCCCGTCAACGGATGTTGCGCGCGATATAGGCAAAATTCGCGCGCCGACGCTGATCCTGTGGGGTGCCGACGATAGTTTCATCCCTGTCAGTGATGCGCACAAATTCGCCAAAGCCATTGCAGGATCGCACCTGATCGTTTATCCGGCCACTGGCCACATTCCGCAAGAGGAAGTGGCGGAACAGTCGGCTGCGGATGTGCGCACATTCCTTGGCAGGCGGTGAACCATAAAACACGCGCAACAAAGCTGACCTTAGCCGCGTTGTGTTTTTCGTGAGGGCAGATGACCACTAACGTCTCGCCGCGCCTGACATCTTCCCGCGCGATTATCTGCGCCGTTCTTGCCGCAGGATTTCTGTTTCGCTTCCTGCCGATGCTGTTCTGGCCCTCCATCGCGCAGCCCGATGAAGTGATACAGGCCATCGAACAAGGCCATCGCCACTTCTATGGCTATGGCCTTGTTCCGTGGGAGTTCGACTATGCGGCGCGCTCATGGCTGCTCGGCTATTTCGCCGCTGGCGCCATGGCGCTGTCTGAATTTTTCGGCGGCGGCCCTGCCATCTACCTGCCGCTGATCGCGGGGCTTCTGTCGCTTCTGGGTGCTGTCAGCACATTGTGCGCCTTTCTCTGGGGCAGACGGCTCATCAGCACCGCAGGCGGTGTTGCCGCCGCGCTGATTTCGGCCACATGGGTCGATACACTTTATTTTGGTGGCCGCTCTCTGACCGAAGTGGTGGGCGCGCATTTCTTTGTGATCGCGCTCTATCTCGCAGAACCGGGCTTTCGTGTGCAATCCGGCAAGCGACTGTTTTTCGCCGGTCTTTTTGCCGGCGCAACGCTGATGCTGCGCATACATCTGGCACCTGCCGTCGCCTTAATCTGGCTCTGGCGCATCACCGATATTCGCCGCTTCGCACTCTTAAGCGCAGGCGCCCTTCTCGCCATCATCGCCAACGGCGCCTTCGATGCAGCCACCTGGTCCTATCCGTTCGAGCCTTTATGGCAAAACATCCAGTTCAACCTCGTGCAGGGCGGCAGCCATTTCTTCGGCACCGATCCATGGTGGAAATATGTCTATTGGATGGGCGCGAACTGGGGCGGCACCATCGCGCTCTTTCTGCCGCTGGCGATTTTCGGCGGGCGGCGCACGCCCATTCTACTCGCCAGCGCTGTGCTGATCGTCGCCGTGCATTCGGTTCTGGGGCATAAGGAGTATCGCTTCATCTACCCTGCTTTGCTGCTGTTCAGCATCACCGCAGGTCTGGGCGCCGTCGATCTTGCGCGCCTCATCACCCATGGCTGGCGAGACGGCTTGCTAAACCCGGCATCACGCGGCGTTGTCGGCGTCATGACCTTCTGTTGGATCGTATTGTGCTTCGTCAACCTGATCGGGCGCGATTACGATAAGCATTGGGACCGCGCCCATGAAAGCACGCTTGCCGCGCTCCACGTCTCGCGCATGCAGAATGTCTGCGGCATCGGCCTTTACAATGTCGGCAATTACGAAACCGGCGGCTACAGCTATTTCCACAAACGCGTGCCGCTTTATTGGAGCCGTAAGCCTTGGCAGGTGATGGACAAAGCCTCTGGCTTCAACGTGATGGTCTATTCCGCCAAGGGCCTTGTGCCCAATCGCGACCTTTCCCCCAACACCCCCTATCGCGAAATAGCCTGCTACGGCAAAACCTGTATCCTGCAACGCCCCGGCACTTGCGAACGCCTGCCGCTCGTCAAACCGGCTAAAAGCAAAATGAACACAGAGATTCTCGACCAATATCCTTATGTCGCCGGGATCAAGGCACCAGTCTTGATCGAAAGGGAAAGCCCACCATCAAAGGGCAACACCTCCGTCGAGAAACCGTTTGCCGGGTCGGCGAGAAACGCAAAATAATCCGCATAATCGCTGCAATAGGTCTCGGTATTATCCGCAACCACCACCGCACCTTCGCGCAAATGTGGCGCCAGCAATGCGATGGCTGCACGCGCCATCGGCGTCCACACATCCATCAGCACAAAGTCGATTGGCGCGTCGATCTGCGCCAAAGTCTGGCGCAAATCTCCTTCACGTAAATCTATGAATTCTGACAACCCGGCCCGCGCAAAATGCGCGCGCGCCATGGCCGCCTTTTGCGGCTCCAGTTCGGTCGCGATTACGCAGCCCCCGCCATTGTCCTTCACCGCCGCCGCAAGATAGAGCGTAGACACCCCAAAGGACGTGCCCACCTCCACCACAGAGCGCGCGCCCATTGCGCGGATCAGCATATAACAAAAGCGCGCTTTCTCCGGTTCCAGCGCCACCAGCTTGTCGCGCCAAAACGCGCGGCCGGTTTCGATCTCACTTGGGCTGCCCGCAACGCTGCGAAACCCGTCGTCGCCGATGAAACGCGCAAGCGCCGCATTTTGCGCCGCGCTGGCAGCATGAAGCTCTGCCAGCAACGCCTTGATGCGCACATCGCTATCCAGAGAATTCATCGCGGCACTCAAAGAAAAAGACCGGTGCAACTTGTCGCTGCACCGGTCTGATTAGTCAGGCCATCGCCTTTTTCAGGTTCTCATCGACCTTGTCGAGGAACCCTTCGGTCGTCAGCCACTTCTGATCCGGCCCGACCAAAAGCGCCAAATCCTTGGTCATGAACCCGGCTTCCACCGTATTCACGCACACTATCTCCAGCGTGTCGGCAAATTTGGCGAGCGGCGCATTGCCATCGAGTTTGGCGCGATGGGCAAGTCCACGCGTCCAGGCAAAAATCGAGGCGATGGAATTGGTGGAGGTCGCCTTGCCCTTCTGATGTTCGCGGTAGTGGCGCGTCACCGTGCCATGCGCCGCTTCAGCTTCCACCGTCTTGCCATCGGGCGTCATCAGCACCGAGGTCATCAACCCAAGCGAGCCAAAGCCCTGCGCCACGGTGTCGGACTGCACATCGCCATCATAGTTCTTGCAGGCCCAGACATAGCCGCCGCTCCACTTCATGGCGCTCGCCACCATGTCGTCGATCAGGCGGTGTTCATAGGTGATGCCCGCGGCTTTGAACTTGTCGGCGAATTCCGCATCGAACACTTCCTGGAACAGATCCTTGAAACGCCCGTCATAGGCTTTGAGGATGGTGTTCTTGGTCGACAGATAGACCGGGTATTTGCGGTTCAAACCATAATTCATCGAGGCGCGGGCAAAATCGCGGATCGAGTCATCGAGATTGTACATCGCCATGGCGACGCCAGCGCCCGGCGATTTGAACACTTCGTGCTCGATCACCTTGCCATCTTCGCCAACGAATTTGATGGTCAGGGTGCCAGCGCTGGGGAATTTGAAATCGGTGGCGCGGTACTGATCGCCAAAGGCATGACGGCCAATCACGATCGGCTGGGTCCAGCCCGGCACCAGCCGCGGCACATTGGTGCAGATGATCGGCTCGCGGAAAATCACCCCGCCCAGAATATTGCGGATGGTGCCGTTGGGCGATTTCCACATCTTCTTGAGCTTGAATTCCTCAACGCGGGCTTCATCCGGCGTGATGGTGGCGCATTTGACGCCGACACCATGCTTCTTGATCGCCTCGGCCGCGTCGATGGTTACCTGGTCATTGGTCGCATCGCGGTGCTCCACGCCAAGGTCATAATATTCCAGATTGATATCCAGATAGGGCAGGATCAGTTTCTTCTTGATGAGATCCCAGATAATGCGGGTCATCTCATCGCCGTCGAGTTCGACGACCGGATTGGCAACCTTGATCTTGTCCATGAAAATCCTCGAAAGAGTTGGGAGCTGGAAACGCTATAGCGGCGTGATAATCGAAGGTCAAAACACCTAAATGACGACGCCGAACCCCGCCCCCGCCATCATCCTGTCCCGGCCTCAATTGGGGGAAAATATCGGCGCCGCCGCCCGCGCTATGAAGAATTTCGGCCTGACGGACCTGCGCCTTGTTGCCCCGCGCGATGGCTGGCCCAACGAAAAGGCCAATGTGATGGCCGCTGGCGCCACCGGCATCCTCGAAAACGCGCTGGTTTTCGAAACGCTGGAGGAGGCTTTGGGCGACCTTAATCTGGTCTATGCCACCACAGCGCGGGAACGGGGCGTGACCAAGCCAGTGTTAACGCCGCAAGCCGCAGCCACCCATCTGCGGGCGGCGGTGGCCAGCGGGTCCAAAACCGGCATCCTGTTCGGGGGCGAACGCTCCGGCCTCGACAATGCGGAGGTCTCGCTGGCAACCGCCGTGGTCAACATCCCGACCGCCAGTTTCGCCTCCCTCAACCTGGGTCAGGCCGTGCTGCTGCTGGGCTATGAATGGCTCAAATCCGCCGATGTCACCCCGCCCTTACGAATCGACCATGGCCCGCTCGCCCACCCCGCCAGCCGGGAGGATTTGTTCCATCTGTTCGCCCATCTGGAAGACGAACTGCTGAAAGCCAATTTCCTCTACCCGCCCGATAAATCCGAAGCGATGATGCAGAACATCCGCGCCATGCTGATGCGCGCCGATTTCACCGACCATGAAGTGCGCACCTTACGCGGCATGATCGTGGCCCTGGTCCGCAACAAACACCGCCGCCCCGTCTAGCCCCGCACCCCTTTCCCCTCTGTCATTCCCGGCGACCCCGGCCTTGAGCCGGGGGAGGGAAGGGAACCCAGGCATCTCAACAAAGACGGTGCAAGTCGCCATACCTAAGCGCTCACTCCCCGCGAAAAACGGATATGTGGCACCACCTGGCTCCCCTTCCCTCCCCCGGCTCAAGGCCGGGGTCGCCGGGGATGACAGGATGTGGGGGCGCCGCCGAGGACGACAGGACGTGAAGGGATGACAGACCAGAGCATGGACAGGCGACAAAGCGCTTGATCGCGAAACCCGCCCCCCTGTGTTAGGCACCCCCATGGCGCTCCCTTTGCTCATTTTCGCCGCCCTGATCGCGCTCGCCGCGGCGTTCGCCGTCTGGCCGGTTCTGCGCCTGAAAGCCCGCCCGTTGCGCGCCCGCATTGCCATGGCGGCGGCACTTGCGCTCCTCATTCTGGGCATCGGCGGCGGGCTTTATCTGGTGTTGGGCCAGCCTCACCTTGCTTTTCGCGATCCCGAACAGGCGATGAAAGGGCAAGATGTCCATGCCCTGGTCGCCCTCCTCGCCCGCAAAGTGCGCGACACGCCGAACGATCCGCGTGGTTTTGAATATCTGGGCCGGGGCTATCTCACGCTGAACGATCCGGCCAATGCGGCAAAAGCCTTTGCCCGCGCCATCAGCCTCCAGCCGCCGGGCAAACCGGTCGATCCAGCGCTCACCTCGGCCTATGGCGAGGCACTGACCCTTGCGGCCTCCGGCACGGTGACACCAGAGGCCGAAACCGCCTTTTCCAGTGTGCTGGCGCAGAACCCCCGCGATCCGGCGGCGCGCTATTTCCTCGGCCTTGCCTATGCCGCGCGCGGTCAGGCCGAAAAAGCACTGCCGCTATGGGAAAGCCTGCTGGCCGACCTTCCGCCCTCAGCCTTGCGCAGCGAGGTGCTGGACCGCATGGCGGCCCTCAAAGCCCGCACCGGCGGCGCGCCCGATATAGCGGCCATGGTGGCCAGCCTCGCCGCCCGACTCAAAGACGCGCCCAACGATCCGCAAGGCTGGCCAAGACTGGTGCGGGCCTATGGCGTGCTGGGTGATAGCGAAAAGGCAAAAGCGGCGCTAGACGATGGCCGAAAGGCACTTGCAAACAATCCCGCCGCGCTAGAAGCGCTCAACGCAGAAGCAAAAGCGCAAAAGCTCGAATAGAATCTTGAATTGTCGCTCTTGCGCCGAACCAGAAATCCACTTCGGCGCAAAACGCTCCAACAAAAAACGGCGGCCTTTCAGCCGCCGTTTTGTCCCCCGGGCACTCCCCCATAAAACTGTTGTCTTTAAGAAATCCGCCCCTGCCAGACAGGCCAGCAATTGGTTTTTCCGCCCGCTTTCACAGCGTTATACAGCTTGAGCTGCGCATCTTCGGCGCTCCTGCCAGATTGTTCGGCCATATAGTCCGAACCACCAGCGCACCAGACGTAGAATTCGTGATTGCCAGACGCGATGAAATCCGACTGTTTGCTTTTGGTCAGGCTGGTGGCCGTTGCGACCCCGGCTGCCGCGACGAGTACGCCGCAAACCACCGCGCCCAAAATCCGTCCCTTCATCATTTCTTTTGCTCCTTAGCGGCGTTGCATGGCGCGCTATGCGCGCGCTGCAACCCCGACGGCTTTCCAAGCCTGGCACGATTTAACGCGGACGATTGCTCCCAACCCACGCGGTCGACGGCTTTGGCGCCGTTCCTTCACGCGGGTTGAAACGTACTGTAACAATCTTCACCTTGTCGAGGGCTTTTCCCGAACGGGAACAGAGTCTTACACAAAAACACCTTTAGTTCCCCATGCGTTCGGGTGAGTCGCCCTCGGCCCGGATCATCGCTTCCACAGCTTCCGCCGCCGCCTCGACTCCAGGCAAATCCCGGCCCCGAACAACGAGTTGGACCCCGAATCCATCCTCCCGGAAGAACGGGTAGGAGCCGATCGAGACCGCCGGATGCTCGTTTTGAATGCGCGCCAATGCCGCAGCGATTCGCCCCTCTCCCAGTCTGGTTCCCACGGTGCGCGCATGGACCACAGCCCCGCGCTCCAGCTCGGGGGCAACGTTCTCCAGCATGGCCCGCATAATCATCGGAACCCCGGCCATGGTGTAAACATTCCCAACCCTGAAGCCCGGCGCGGTGGACACAGTGTTCGTCACCAAAACCCCGCCCAGCGGCACCCGCGCCATGCGTTTGCGCATATCGTTGAAGTCGGCGGGGTTCTTGTAGCGGGCAGCCAGCATCGCCATCGCTTCGGGGTGGTAATCGATGCCCACACCAAACGCCTTGGCGATGGCATCCGCCGTGATGTCGTCATGGGTGGGCCCGATACCACCGGTTGTAAAAACATAGGTGTAACGGCTGCGCAGCGCGTTGAGCGCGGCCACAATCTCCTCTTCCACATCGCCCACCACGCGGGCCTCCTTGAGGTCGATACCCAAGGCGGTAAGGAACCGCGCGATATAGTGGGTATTGGTATCCTGTGTGCGGCCGGAAAGAATCTCGTCCCCGATCACAAGCACGGCAGCGGTAATGGATTTGGCGTCGGTCATAGGCTCTTTCCGGGCTGGGCCTGCACGGTGTATGAATTGGCTGAAAACTTAAGCATGGGTGCAAAGCCGCTCCAAGCACCCTACATCAGGAATCCAATGACGATTTTGCCAGATACCAACCAGTTCGAAGCCATCCGCCGCTCCAGCTTCGCAGTCACCCTGCACAATGAAGATGGTTTCGCCGGTATGCGCAAAGCAGGCCGTCTCGGCGCCGAAGTGCTGGACCTGATGGTGGAACTGGTGAAACCCGGCGTCACCACCTCCGAACTGGACAAGGTTGCCTATGATTATGTGGTGAGCAATGGCGGGCTCCCTGCCTGCCTTGGCTATCGCGGTTATCGCCACACCGTCTGCACCTCGATCAATCATGTCGTCTGCCACGGCATCCCCAACGACAAGCCGCTGCGTGATGGCGACATCATCAATATCGACGTGACCGTGATCGTCGATGGCTGGCATGGAGATACCAGCCGCATGTATCTGGTCGGCGATGTGAAGCGCAAAGCCACCCGCCTCGTAGACATCACCTATGATGCGATGATGCGCGGCATCAACATCGTCAAACCCGGCAAAACTACGGGCGACATCGGCTACGCCATCCAATCCTTTGCGGAAGGCGAGGAACACTGCTCGGTGGTGCGCGATTTCTGCGGCCATGGTTTGGGCCGCATTTTCCACACCCTGCCCAACATCGTGCATTATGGCCGCGAAGGCCATGGCATCGCGCTGAAACCCGGCATGTTCTTCACCGTCGAACCGATGATTAATCTCGGCGGCTATGGCGTAAAAGTTTTAAGCGACGGCTGGACAGCGGTGACACGCGACCGCTCACTGACCGCGCAATTTGAACATTCCGTGGGGGTGACCGAGAATGGCGTCGAAATTTTCACCCTCTCGCCCAAAGGCTGGCACAAGCCTCCCTATTTCTGAGCCTGCGCCAAACAGCGGCGTGGAGGATGTCGGGCGTTTTTTCACGCCCGCGCCCCATTATCTCGATCACCGCCAGCGCCTGCGCAACCGCTTTTTGGAAGGCGGCGCGAATGCGATGCCCGATTACGAAATCCTCGAACTCGTACTCTTCGCCGCCATTCCGCGCCGCGATGTGAAACCGCTCGCCAAAGAATTGATCGCCCATTTTGGCAGCTTCGCTGACGTCATCGCCGCCCCGATCGACCGCTTGATGGAGATCAAAGGCGTGGGGGAAAGTGTCGCCGCGCATCTCAAGATTGTCGAAGCCGCCGCTTTGCGCCTGTCCAAAACACAGGTCCTCGGCAAACCGGCGCTCACCTCCTGGGCGGCGCTGATTGATCATTGCACCGCCGCCATGGCCCGCAGCCAGACCGAAGAATTCCGCACTCTTTTTCTGGATCGCAAAAACATCCTCATCGCCGACGAGGTGCAGGCCAAAGGCACGGTGGATCACACGCCGGTTTACCCACGCGAAATCGTCAAACGCGCACTCGAACTCGGCGCCTCCGCCATCATCCTGGTGCACAACCATCCTACTTGGCTCCAATAGATCACACTCAATCACGCGCGAACCCATTGAATCATTTGCATTTTATGCTTGCGTACCGTTCGAGATCAGTGATCAACTGGTGCATGTAATTGAGGGCGGTATTGGGGGGGATCGGAGCTCTTACCGCCCCCAGTTACCGCCACCAGTGAAATGGGGTCACGACAGTGAAATGAGGCTGTCATGCCAGGCCTGACCAATGGTGAAATTCAAAAGGCTCTTAAGCGCGTTGCGCAATCTGGAACGCTAGAGACGTTGAGCGATGGCGAAGGCCGGGGAACCGGGCGCCTGACAATGGTTCTGAAACCCATGCCCAATCGCGTGACTGCAGATTGGATGGCGCAGCAGTGGCGCGATAACAAGCGTACCAGAAAGAAACTGGGAGCCTACCCATCAATGTCGCTCGCTCAAGCGCGGGAAATATTCAAGCGAGATTTTGCGGACCGAATTCAGCGTGGTCGCAGCATCAAGATCGCGGGAGATACCCGTCCGGGGACAGTTGGCGACCTTTTCGAAGCCTACACACGAAGTCTCAAAGAGGCAGACAAGCCCTCTTGGAAGGAAACCGAAAAGGGACTCAACAAGATCGCGCGCACGCTAGGCCGCAATCGTCTGGCACGAGAGATTGAGCCAGACGATGTGGTGGAGGTAATCCGGCCAATTTACGAACGGGGTAAGAAATCCATGGCTGACCATGTTCGCAGTTATGTTCATGCTGCTTTTAGCTGGGGGCTGAAATCAGAGCATGATTACAGAAGTATGTCACAGCGCCGGTTTCAGCTGAGCAACAATCCCGCTGCCAGCATTCCAACCGAGCCGAAGAAGGTAGGGACACGATGGCTAAACACCGAAGAGTTTGTGCGCCTCTACAGGTGGCTTGAATGCCCATCCGCTCCGGTGCATCCACCCTATACGCGGGCCGTCCGTCTGTTGATGCTTACCGGCCAACGAGTAAAAGAAATCGCCCGGTTGCACGTCGATCATTGGGACAGAGCGGAACGCATTATTGACTGGTCAAAGACGAAGAATACCATGCCACACGCCACTCCCGTGCCGAGCCTTGCGGCGGAGTTGATCGAAGCAATCAAACCCAATCGATATGGCTGGTTCTTCCCTGCCGCGAAAGATCCCAGTCGTCATGTCAGTCACGGAACGCTTTACGCGTTCATGTGGAGACAGCGAGACGGGGGCTTCATTCCGTTTGTTACAAACCGTGACTTACGTCGAACGTGGAAAACGCTCGCCGGGCAAGCGGGTATATCCAAGGAAATTCGAGATCGTATCCAAAACCATGCCCTGCAAGACGTTAGCTCAAAAAGCTATGATCGATGGAACTACATGCCGGAGAAACGCGCAGGCATGGAAAAATGGGATGCATTTGTGAGAAATTTGCTCTCCTCAACAGCGACCGAAGCATTTGTAAACGGAACCGCAGTGGACGGCAGTACAGCAAGCAGAGCGCGCCCTGCTAATCAACCTATCACAGCTGAATGAGCAAACTGATGACGTCGAAGATATCATCTCGGTTCTTTGTTCGCGCGGGGCTTCTCGCCATACTCGTTTTCGCTGGAATTATTACGTGGCTTCTGAGTGGCTAAACGGTAGGCCCCATAATTCGTTGATTTTATTGGCGGATGTCAGCCTTTTACATGCTCTGAGCCGGTCTCCAGACTCTGCGGATTTACTGGTGCTTTCAATTTAATTTGGCGAATTCTGGCAATGACGTAGGCAATTTTCGAAGCCCGCTTTTGTCCGGCCACGATTCAAATTCTTCAAGCTTTCGAGGGTTGAGCGATCGCAGCGGAGGATGGCACTCCATTGCAGCGGCGCCGATACCGCAGCATTTTTCACCATGCGCTTCTTCCGGCATCGATACTGACATTTTCACCGGCCTATTACCCCCGAGGGGCATAGCGCCGAAAGTCTTTCAGCAGTTGTTCTGCCTATGTTTTGTCCGACCGGATTTCTCCTTCATTTTCGTTCCTTGTGGCTGCTAAGAACCGGAAACTCCCCCTTCGATAGCCACTCAATTTCATAAGCGCCGTCGCGAACAATTCTGTGTTAGGGCAAGAGGACTATACAGCATGCCCCTCATACCGGCGGATAGCTTCGTGTCGTGCCGAGTAATCATGAATGAGCGTAGCTATTATATAGACTGCCGCTCACTAGAGCTGACGATAAAAAAACGTCCAGCGCGCTCCTTGACCAATTCTTCTGCCTTGAGTCGACCAAGAACCGCAATGAGATCAAGTGAGCCACAAAGATTCACCTCTCTGGCCAATTCATCAATGGACATCCCCTGCTTCGCAGATTGGCGTAAAGCAATGCGCACGCTTATCGCTATAGATTCCCGCGTCCGCATAGTGGGCATTTCTCCTAAAAATTACTTCTCTCGATGGCGATCTAATTGCGTTTGATTCAAATTCTGCTGCTCGCTGTAGGGGAAACGACCACTATTACTGGAACGCCATATCGGAAATTGATGCAATCACTTTCGCTAAAGTCAGCGCCAATAATGACTCCAAGAACGTTAGAAACGGACCGCAGAAATATCGAACACGGGCCTAGCAACCGTAAGGCGCACAAACCCATGTCGCACAACCAAATTACACTGGAAGCGTGCAGTTAAGAACAACAAAAACAGCTAGGCGAAGCTCTGCCTTTATGGTTAATGTTAATTAAGCAATGGAATCGCTGCGCTCTTTGTGATTTCCGCCGGTGCTAAACCGATCACGGGGCGTAGATGAGGGGCTTTGCTTTGGCGATTCATCGCCGCGGCGACGTATTAGCGTCGACGAAAAACAAATTGTTTCAAATCTTTCCATCAGCTCGTGACATCGCATTCCATTTGCGAATGGGTCTGCAACTCCAAGGATGGATCGACCCGCATTTGGTCGATCAAGCAACACGCAAAATATCAGACATCCGGTTTCGAGGTTCGTCATGCCGAGAGGCAAGCGGTAGCGGCAACTTCTTCAACGTGACACATTCATGAGCAGATCTTCTGATGTTCAGAATTTCATCAATGAAGCCAATCGGGTAACCGAAGTAAGTCAGCTCAAGGACTTACTGGATGGAATCGTTCGCAGTATGGGATTCCATTATTTCGCTCTTGTTCATCATGTCGACATCCATGCCCTACCATCCGATTCAGTTCAGATGATTGAGTATCCTCCGCATTGGGCGGAAATGATGATGGCGCACGATTACTTCGCAGAAGACCCGGTGGCCGCTGCCTGCCAAAAAGTTGCCAATGGCTTTGAATGGACGAATGTAGGTAACATTATCTCCCTCACAACTCGCCAGAAGGATATTCTTACCTCGGCAAAAACCGTGGGTTTGGGAGACGGTTTTACAATACCGGTTCACATTCCTGGCGAATATGCTGGTTCTTGTTCCTTCAGTGTACAGTGGGGAAAGGAATTCCAGCAGGAAGCCATGCCGGCATTGCAGTATGTGGGTCTATTTTCGTTCGAGGCTGCTAGGCGAATTTATAAAACCTCCGATCCCGGATATTCTAGGACATCGATGTCAGCGACGCCTCCCGCACTGACGGGTCGTCAACTCGATTGCGTTGTCTTAGCCGCACGCGGCAAGAGTGATTGGGATATGGCTCAATTACTTGGAATCAGTCGCGACACCGTCCACCAGCACCTGGAGGAGGCCAAGCGCAGATATGGCGTCCATTCCCGGGTTCAACTGATAGTCCGCGCATTGTTCGATAGTCGACTGACTTTTGCAGATCTTGTAGGCCGCTAGCCCCCTCGTTGGGGGATAGCGGGCAATCATACAACTGTGAACTCTCACCCCCACAGCAACTGGGGGGCATCAGTGATCTATGCAATTACAAAGAGCAATCGCCAGCATGCAGTCCCTGTGCTTACCGCAATGCACCATGATCGTGGGCAAATGTTCGCGGGCCGACGCAATTGGGACATAACCGACGATAAAATCCGCTACGTACAAGATCGCTTTGATACTCTAGACAGCACCTACTTGGTAGCGCGGGACGCATCGCGTCGTGCTTATCTTGCCTCTTTACGCCTACTCCCAAGCATGGGCCCCCACCTTCTTCAGTCAAAATTCGCATTTCTATGCGAAGCGGAAGTCCCGGTAGGCGTCGACATCTGGGAATTGGAACAGATCTGCACTTCCCCGAGCCTCGGCATATGGGATAGCGCTCATACTTGCTTGCAGCTGGCGGCAGGACTGCTTGAATTTGCGCTGTTAAACGGCATAGCGCAATTATCGAGCATCGCTCGCGCTTCCCGATTATCTCAAATCCTATCTGCAGGCTGGAAGTGTGCACCGCCTGGACCGCTTCGGAGTGTAGATGGGGAAGCGGTAGGAGCGATTTCCATTCGAGTCTGTTCCGAGGCGCTTCAAAACTTCAGGTATTGGCTAAGTCTTTCCAGCCCCACCCTGCATCTCGAAGAGATGGCTCAAGCCGCCTAACGGCCCCTTCAATCACAATTCTGAGATCAAAATGACCGCATTAGCAAAAAAGGTCGACGCTATAGGTTTGTCTTCTTCAAACTATATCGCCGAGCTTGAAAAATCAGGGTTTTGCATTGTTCGCGGGCTGATGCCAGTACGCAAAGTCGAAGCGCTGCATCGCGACCTAAAGGAACGGTTTCTGCGCACACCTTTCTGCGAAGGCGAATTTTATGGAAACCACACAAAGCGTTTTGGTGGCCTGCTGAAACGCTCCGAACATGCCCAGGATTTTGTAGCCAACGACCTCATCGTTCAAATAGCCGAGGGAATTCTTGGAAAATTCTGCGATCGGATACAACTCAATTTCACACAAGCCATTGAAATTCATCCCGGCTCACCGTTGCAAGCACCACACCGCGACCAGGATATGTGGCGAGGACCAACCGGAGACATTGAATATCTTATCAATGTTATGTGGCCTTTTACGCCCTACACCAGAGACAACGGAGCTACATTGATCTGGGAGGAGAGCAATCACAAACAAGACACCCAGGTTATGAATGACGAGGATGCTATCGCGGCTGAGATGAACCCTGGAGATGTTCTAATATTTCTGGGTTCAGCGCTTCACTGTGCTGGTGCCAATAAGACCCTGCGGCCACGAGCCGGCATGGTAATCAGCTACTGTTTAGGGTGGCTCAAGCCGTACGAAAATCAGTGGCTTGTCTATCCGCCAGAGACCGCTCGCCGGTTTTCACCGGAAGTGGCTGGGTTGGCTGGCTATCGAATTCACCGGCCCAATATCGGGAATTACGAAGGGCGATGCCCGTCCATCCTTCTTCGCAATGATGTGCCTGAGTTTCTCGGGGCAGTCGATGAACTTCCGCCTGACGTGGTCGAGCCCTTGAAGATCTTCAACGCCATGCGGGCGCAAAAATTTGCAATCTCAGACAAACCATAGAAGGTAAACAAGATGGGTATGACCGAACCAAAAGTCGATTCCAATGAACTCATCTTTGAAGACTACGATCCTCAAAGTTGGTTGGTTCAAGCTATAGCTGTATTGGATGCGATAAATATGGGCGAGCTATTTAGCGCTCTACCGCCTGAGGATGACGACAGGCTTCGCCACGGAGCAGGCGTCTCGTTACTCGATATGCTTGGACATCATCTAAAAATTCAATTGGTGCTATGCCGCAATGGCAGCATCGTTGAAGGATTGGACGCTCGGCCTTCGTTGTAAACGCTAAGCGAGCCTCTCGTCCGAACAAACAATGATTCAACCTTTTCTTACCCATCCAACTTCGGGATTTTCGCTTTGCTCTTCGGGAGCCACCAGATATTGGGGTAAAAAAGAATGTGTCGCGTACTGTGGGCACTCGTTCGCAACCTTCAGACAGAAAATGGTTGTATTGTTCTCCCATCGTTCTGATCCGACAAAAATGGCGACATCATTACCATCGACGGGCTTTGGGCGCTCATCGCTGGAATAGCGGCCCTGCCGGAAGTGCAAACGTAATCTATTTTTCTGTCGGCACCAACGGAGAAAGCCATGATCTGTTTGGTATAATCGGCGCGGCCCCGAACCAGCAACGCTTGCTATACTAATCGGTGGTTTGGCAGGAGCAGCCACGATGCGGCGCAAACGCAGGGAACACTGAACCTTTAGGCGGCTTTCATGGCTCAACCTGCCAAGGAAGTCGTCGAAATTTTGGTTGGCCCAAACCGTGCCCGTGATGGCACAATGGATTTCGTCAACTTTTAAAGGAAACGACGAGCGACAAGTAAAAGTCACGCGAATGGGCTGCATGTTGCAACGACTTTGTCATTTCCGACCTTCTTGCGTTCACCGCAAGAAGGCTCTCAAAAACTGCAATCGTGGATTGGAAAAGTCAGCCAACACCTTCCTTGCAACAAATATAGTCCTATCTCGAATGTGCCTCTCCAGGTGTCTTCCGCTTCCTAAGCTCACCCGTTCCGCACGTCCATCAAATAGAGCCACAGCTCCAGCACCTATCAACTCATAGAATTTCGTCTTGCCGAGCCCCACGGCATCGCGCGCCTCTGAGCTGACGGCTCCACCTAATCCACCAGCAATACCGGCGTTAATTGCCGTAAGTTGCGATTGATCAGACGGCCCTAGGCGCGGCACTTTCAGCTTGTCATAAGTTGCGGGCAGGCTGCGAGATGATCGGCAGACGGTTTGATGTTGTTCGTATAGAGCTTCTCGCTCGACGCCGAACCACACATGGTCACGAAGCGGCTTGCCTAACACTTCAATGGAAATCCCGCGATTTTGGCAGGATGCGGACGTTGCGCGGGTGGCGGTGCATTTCGCGGGTGTTAGGCGGAGGCTTTGCGCCGTCTGGTATGGATTGGCGATCTTCGGACAGCCTGTTCAGTTCCGACGAACGATCCTGCAGCCGTTCGGAAACAAGATGAACGACGCCTTCGGGGCTACGCTGGATTTTGCCTTCCACAACCAACACACGCGCACCCATGACCTGTCTTCTGTGAGCCTCGAATATAGAGGGCCAGACCACAACGTTGCAGATGCCGGTTTCATCCCTGAGGGTGATGAAGACCACGCCAGCGCTGCCGGGCATTTGGCGTACAAGAACGACGCCAGCGCATTTTGCCCATACGCCGTCCCTCGCTTGTCCTGCCTCGGCGCAAGTGAAGATACCCTCTCCTTCGAACAGCTCGCGCAGAAATTCCATCGGATCGCCCCTTAATGACAGGCGCAGCATTTGATAATCGGCCAGGACGTGTTCGCTACGCGGCATAAGGGGAAGCGGGTCATTTTGTTCGGGTACGGTGTCTGCCGTTTTTCTGAATTCGAAGAGAGGCAGACTCACATCATCGGGGAGCCGCCTGACCGCCCACAGTCCTTCGCGCCGATCGATACCGAGGGAACGCAAGGCATCTGCTTCCGCAAGGATCATCAGCGCGGGCTTTGGCAGGCCGGATTTCACAATGAAGCTGTCAAAATTCGTGAATGATGATGTGCGCGCCTGCTGCACGGCATTTGCCCACTCTTCCCCGAACCCTGCTATCTGCCGAAAGCCGAGCTGCAGGCAGAGCGCACCATTTGCATTGCGCTCCAGCGTATTGTCCCAATCGCTCGCATTCACATCCGGGGGCAGGACTTCGACATTGTGGTTTTGCGCATCGCGCACGATTTCCGCGGGCGCATAAAAACCCATAGGCTGTGCGTTGAGCAGGGCGCAGGCAAAGGCCGCCGGATGATGACGCTTGATCCAGGCGGAGATGTAGACCAGATGCGCAAAACTCGCGGCATGGCTCTCGGGGAAACCGTAAGTGCCAAAGCCTTTGATCTGGTTGAAACAGCGTTGTGCGAAATCGCGGTCATAGCCCCTTCTTGTCATGCCTTCGATCATCTTCTGCTCGAATGTGCCTATGGTACCGAGATGGCGAAAAGTTGCCATGGCGCGCCGGAGCTGGTTTGCCTCTACTGCGGTGAACTGGGCCGCGACGATGGCGAGTTTCATAGCCTGCTCCTGAAAGAGCGGAACACCAAGGGTTCGGCCCAGAACCTTTTCCAACTCATCTTTCGGACCATGTTCGGATGATGGCGCAGGATAGACAACGGGCTCTTTACCACCGCGTCGCCTAAGATAGGGGTGCACCATATCGCCCTGTATCGGGCCGGGGCGGACAATCGCCACCTCGATAACGAGATCGTAGAATGTACGCGGACGCAGGCGCGGCAACATGCTCATCTGCGCCCGGCTTTCCACCTGAAAGACGCCGATGGCATCTGCTTCGCAGAGCATGTCGTAAACCGCTTTGTCTTCGCGCGGGACAGAGGCAAGGTCGTGCGAGATGTTTTCATGCGCGCGCATGAGATCGAGCGCCTTGCGGATACAGGTGAGCATCCCCAGAGCCAGAACATCGACCTTCATGATCCCCAGACGATCTATGTCATCCTTGTCCCATTCGATGAAATAGCGGTCGTCCATTGCGGCGGGACCGATGGGAACAATAGTGTCGAGCCGGTCATGGGTAAGCACAAAGCCACCAACATGCTGGGAGAGATGGCGGGGAAAACCGAGAATTTGGTTGGCGAAGTGAATTGCTTTTACCACCAACGGATTTTGGGGAGAGAGGCCCGCCTGCTTGATGCGGCTGTCTTTGTTCTTGCCCCAGCTTGCTTGATCTCCACTCCCCCACACGCCGCCAGCGAGTGAGGCGGTTATATCGTCGGTCAAACCAAAAACCTTGCCGACCTCGCGGATGGCACTTTTGGCGCGATAGGTGATGACTGTTGCCGTCAGCGCCGCATGGCTGCGCCCGTATTTCTGATAGATGGCCTGGATGATTTCTTCGCGTCTTTCGTGCTCGAAATCCACGTCGATGTCTGGCGGCTCTTTGCGTTCGGGAGAAATGAACCGTTCCACCAACAGTTCGGTTTCAGCAGGATCTACAGCGGTAATGCCGAGTACGAAACATACAGCAGAGTTCGCCGCCGAGCCGCGCCCCTGGCACAGTATGTTGCGTGCTCTCGCAAAACCCACAATGTCATGCACGGTCAAAAAATATCGGGCGTAATCGAGCTGTTCGATCAGGATAAGTTCTTTTTCCAAAAGGGCACGAACGGCTGGTGGGATTCCGCCCGGATAGCGATTTGCGGCACCTTTCCATGTGAGGTCGACCAGATGGTGGTGCGCGGATTTTCCTGTCGGCACTATCTCGTCGGGATAGTTGTATTTGAGATCCGCCAGCGAAAATGAGATGCGCACGGCGAAGCGGAGCGTTTCGGCCACCGCTTCCGGGCAAGATTTGAACAGGCGTGCCATTTCAGCTGTGGATTTCAGATGGCGGTGTGCGTTCATTTGCAAAAGCGTGCCGGCCGTTTCCAGCGTTTTATGGGTCCGGATACAGGTCAACACATCCTGAAGTTCGCGGCGATCTTCAGCATGGTAAAGCACATCGTTGATGGCGATCAGCGGCACGCCCATACCGCGCGCGATGATATGGAGGGTTTTGAGGCGGCGTTCATCTGTGCCGCGCCGAAGCATAGAAGCCGCCAGCCAGACGCAATGCGCTTCGCAAGATTGCGAAAGGGTGTGCAGACTGTCTTTCCAGATACCGTATTCAAGGTGATCGGGAGGCACGACAATGAGTTGCAGACCCTGCCGCCAGCACAGAAGATCATCGAACGTCAGATGACACTCACCTTTTTTTGCCCTGTGTTTTCCGGTCGACAGCAGCCTGCATAGCCGCCCATAGGCTGCGCGGTCCTGCGGATAGGCCAATATATCCGGCGTTCCATCCGTGAAAACGAGGCGCGCGCCGACAAGAAGTTTTGGCTTGCCGCCCTCCATCTTCTCCAATTCGTCATAGGCGCGCACAACACCTGCGAGCGTGTTGCGATCTGCGATGCCGATGGCCGTGTGGCCCAGCGCCGCTGCGCTCTGTGCATACTCCTGGGGGCCAGATGCGCCGCGCAGGAAAGAGAAGTTGGTTGTGATCGCCAGCTCTGCATAGGCGACAGGCTCATTGGCTTCCGGCGTGCGCGTATAACCGCTGTGCGGCAGCTCAAGGATGCGCACGGCGGGCTCGAGCGGCTTCATGCGAATACGCCATGCGCAAACCAGCGCGGTGGCAGGCTGGTCTGCGGATCGTTTTCGCGGAACAGCCAGAAGCGGCGGCCCTGTTCATCCTCAACCCGAAAATAATCCCGCGTCGGCAGATTTTCCGGGTGACGCCACCATTCCATGGCGATTGTCTCCGGGCCTTCTGCCTTGGTTGCCGTGTGCAACACTTGGCGCCAGCGAAATCGCAAGGGTGGGCCATCCGGCATTTCCGCCACTACGGCGATGGGTTCCGGCTTTCGGAAAAGGCGCAACGGGCGCGATGGGATTTCCTGCGGCGCCGCCCGCCTTTGCCACGCGATACCCGTTTTTTCCCGCGATTGCGCCGGGACGGTGACGGATGCGCCTTCCGGGATGTGGGTGTCCTGTGCCTGTGGTCGCAATACGCGATGCGCGCCAAAGCGCGTGCTCAAACGGTCGATCAATTGGGCAATCTCTCGTTTGGCCTCCACATTGTCATCAAAATTATTGACGCCTTGAGCGCACTGTTCGGTTTGGCTGGCCTCCAGCCTGATCAGATCGAAACCGAAGCCAGGATCCAGCGGATCGGCCAGACTATCCAGCTTTGTGCGGAACAGCCGCTCGATCTGAGCGGGATCACGCGTTGGTGCGCCCGTCTGGATGGACGTGCGGTATAGGGCACCGTCGGCGCGGAAGAAGACTGCGTTCAGCGTGCGGGCGCCGAGGCCGCGCGATTCTAGAATGTGTGACAGTGTGGTCGCCAGGGTGTTCAGCGTTGCGGCAATCACCTCTTGCGAGGTTACGGGATCAGCAAATTTTTGTTCGGCCATGAAATCGGGCATGGGCCGCCGCGGCGAAATGGGTTCGTCACCTTTGCCAAGGGCGCGGTCTAGGGAAACAGCAAATGCCTTGCCAAAACGCGCTGTCAGTTCTGCGCGGTTGCGTTTTGCTATCTGACCAATTGTCTTCAGCCCGGCGCGGCGCAATGCATGGCATGTTTCAGAGGAACAGTTGAGCGCGTCGACCGGAAGCGGGGCCAGAACCTGCGCCTCGGTGCCGGGCGCAGCTATTGTTCCAGAGGCATAGTGGCTAAGAGCCCAGGCGGCGGCGGCTGTTCCCGCAATGGCGGTGCGAACGGCGAAACGCTGTTTGCGTAACGCTGCTTCGATGGTTTTGGCCATAGCGGTTTCACCGCCGAACAGATGCGCGGCGCCTGTTATGTCGAAGCAAAGACCATCCGGCGGGGCGAGCGCGACAAAGGGTGTGAAGCGGTCACACCAGTTGGCGATGGATTCCAAGCACTGCGCATCAGCTGCAGGGTTGGCGGCGATGACAACAAGATCGGGCACCATCGCGCGGGCATTGGCCAGTGGTTGACCTTTGTGAAGGCCCAGTTTCGAGGCACGGGGATCGAGCGCATAGATGTTGAGTGCACTCGCTACTTTGGCTGCAATGACAACAGGCGGTTCACCCTGTGGCGCGGTGTGGAGCTTCCTGCGATGCAGCCGATCTGTCGGCAGGCGCGGGAACCAGAGCGAAAGAATGCGGCGGGTGGTTTTGCTCGCCTCCGTTTGTAAAAAATCCATCTTCCGCATTCCATTCTATATGCCATTGCCCCAATTTTCCGTGCCGGTTGCGCAAAAGCTGCGCGTTGCAGGCGGGTTTGCTCCAGCCTGTTTCATCTGGCGGCGGCGCTGAAGGTGCTGCGCCCGCAAGCCAGCGGGTTTCGGCGGCGCTTGCCATCGGACACACGCCAAACCTCAAGAGGATGGCTGGAACACCGCGTGCAGCGGCGGCCAGCGCAATGCGCCTGCTGGTGTTGAGATCCAGCGCCTTCAACGCGCCATGGAGTTCAACCACTACAGCGCCGACATGCGGGCAGGCCAGAACATCGCCCACCGCGTGCAGCACATCTTCTGCTCTGGGCAGATGCAGCAGAAAGACGTTTTGAGGGTCGATACCCAGCTCAAGCAGGCCGCTGCCGGTGACCTCGCCATATTCCTGCGTTGTGAAATCTGTGGTGATCCAGAACAACGGACGTTTGCCAGACAATCGCCATGCGAGGCTGGCCGCAAAGCCCGTTGCCGTTGCGCAATGACCGGCATCGGACGCATAAATTTCATGCAGCGCGTTGCGGTGCATCTCCCCTGCGGGCGAAAGGTTCACGATGGGCGTATCGCTTGCGGTGGTCCGCTTTTCGCAGTCCGCCAGCGATTGGCGCAAAACCCTCAGCTTGCTAGACTTTACCTCCATGAAAACGGCCACTCGAAGATCAGAACAAATAGAGAACAAAATACCCCGATGTGTCGAGACAAATTTTTAGCTTCGCGCCGAGGATCATAACGCCATGAATTATCTGGCTAATTTCCTCACTTAGGTCCGGCGGAAGACCGCCCGCAGCCAACGCAAAGGGCGTGGCCCACAGAACTGGCGCGATGACCGACGGACATTTTGTACCAGCGGAATAGAGAGGTTTATTGCCTGTTCCAGCGGTATTTCGAACGTGTTTGGTGCCTGTGGTGTGGTGGACAGTATCGCAGCGATGAGTGCGATCTGACGGTGTTGTAGTGCTTGCGCCTCTGCGCGATCACAATCCTTGCTCCTTGAGGCTGTAGATCAGGCCAAGTTACAAATCGCTCAATCTCCGGCCGTATCTTTGCACGAAAGAAAGGGTGACTGCACCCGATGAAATTAACTCGGCCTTAGAGGGAAACCATAACGCCCAAGAAGAGGAAGCTTTCTCCGCGAACACTTTCGATACTCCCACGCCTTCTGTTTCCTTACGAAAATCTAAGTCATAATTTTGCAATATGTTATCGCCGAAAGTTGCCGCACGAGACCCTAGGCGTGCATTACTAGTTACGTACCGCCGCTTACCTACAAGAAAGACGATAGTGCATGCCGAAAAGCAATCTCTACTCACCAATGCGTTGAGCTTTCGCGCAGTGATGGCATCACGAACATTTTTAGCAGGGCCCAAACATTATATGGGCTTGGCTTGCACGGAGAGAATCTTAACACCTATTGGCATACTTGCGGGCTTCCCCATCGTAGGTGCACGCTCGCTCTCGCGTTTGTCGTTCGGAACGAACCGCGCGTTCGTCTGCATGGTTAGCGTTTGGATCGTGCCAGACCATCCGTCGGATGTTCGCGAGAATTTGCCGATAATCACCCTACCTCTCCTTTTGCTTTCGACTCCATATCCCTGCGTGTTTTGACGAAGCTTTTGTCCAACGCGAGAAACGCTTCCAGCATGAACGGGACCAAATCAGCGATCTTTTCAACTTCGCCATAAATCTCCCGATAACACTCGGCATATCTCTCCAGCGTTTGATGAAGGTCCGGCGTCACCGAGATGATAATCTTGACTGGCGTTCGTGTGGGAAGCTTGGGTAGTTTCAAACCAGGCATCATACCTATCAACCTTCATACGACCGAAGCACCAAATCTTTCGACAAGATAGCCCGGAGCGGCCAACCTGGGCGTATCGTCAGAGTTGGTTGGATATTGAGATTACGCTGTGTGATCTGCTGCCCGGCCTGATTGGTACTATCCTGTGCGGATTTCTGGAACGCAGTCAGCAGATCATTATTGATGTTGTTCATCGATAGTTGAGACCCGACGCCTAGCAGCGTCGAGAGACCAATGCCCTTAAGCAGTCTCCAGGTATGGTAATCGAGCTCATCTTCGAGCCCTGCATATCCTTCCGTGTCTGTGGCTGGCAGATTGTCGATCTCGATAGAGGTTCCATCTGGCAATACGATGCGCTGCCACACAACCAGCGCCCTGCTCTGGCCGAACGCCACGACGGAATCGACCTTCCCCAACAATCGAGAGCCTTGGGGTACAAGCAAAACCGAGCCGGAAAGATCATATAAATTCTGCGTGATTTGCGCGATTGCGAAGCCGGGCAGATCCGAATTGATGCCGGTAATCAGGCTTGCGGAGATAACTGTCCCCGCCAAAAGCTCATAAGGCGATGCCGGGCTCACCAGCCCATGTGCATTGTAAATCCCGCTAGTGTCCCGCTGGCGGGTAAAGTCGAGCTTATGCTGCTGCCCGTTCTGATCGCTCACCGCCGGTAGATTGGCGGCTTGCATGTTTACCGATGAAGGTGAACTCGTTTGTGAGGGCGTTGGAATTTCTGGCGCTCGGCTTCCTGCGCTTGTCTGAAACAGCACCTTGGCCTCACGTGCCTGCTGCCCAAGCTGGGCCTGCCGCAAATGCTCGGCGCGCTCAGCGTCTTCCTCGCCCTTTGGGCCAAGCCTACCCAAGATGGGATCTATTCCGAGGCTCTTTTGGCGGGAGACAATGGGAGCGCCCAGATCACCGGGCAGGGGCGGACCCAGCCGCGGAGGTTTCACCTTGTCATAAGAGGCTGGAAGTCTGGCAAGCTGATCGGCGGATGGTTTGGACTCGGTGGTGTAGAGTTCGGCACCATTGGTCTTCATCTTCAGAGATGGCACACGTAGCGCCAGCCAGGCCGCGCCACAGACCACCGCTGTCACCGTGGCAGCGGCTCCAATGACAACATTCCGGCGAAACCTCGTGACGCGCCGGGGTTTGCCACGAAGGACGAGCCCTTCGGGATCAGCTTTTGGGGGTGGTGCGGGATCTGTCATAGCGCCCTCTGGGAGAGGCGCGTTCCGCCATACGTGATCCGCACGATTTTCTGCTTGTCCTTGCCAAGCCGGAGCTCTGCCACAGCAAAGAGCTGATCCACGATGTAGTAATTGCCGCGAACACGGTAGTTGACGAGATCGCTGGTGCCTTCGGCGCCCACGACAAAGAGCGGCGGGGCCTCGCCACGATCCAGCGTCGCCGGAAATTCGATATAGACATGGCGACCATCATCGAAGGCACGCAGAGGTTTCCAGGGCGGGCTGTCGCCAGTCACGGTGTAATCGAAACTCAGATTTGCCAGCGCGATGCTTGTGTCGATGGGCATCACGGCGTTTGCCGCATCGTTCTGCTGCTTAAGGGCGATCAGCTCATCATTGGGATAGGTCCATGAGAGTGCCGCCATATAGGTATGGTCGGTGCTCTCCAACTCGAGGTGATAGCTGCGCCGATCCGTGGTGATGACAAGGTTTGTCTTGAGGCCAGACGCGAACGGCTTTGCCAGAATGTGAACCTGCTTCGATGGGCCGGTTCCGCTAGTGGTATCGCCCACCACCCAGCGCACCGTATCGCCCGCTGAGATGGCAATCAGCGTTTCACCGGGTTGGAGTGCGATGTCACTGACCTTCTGTGGCGCGGCGTACAGCCGATACAGCGCCCCAGATACGAAGGGGTAAACTTGCATCGCGTTCACATAGCCATCGCGGCTGGGCTCGGTGAGCGCACGGGCGTTGGCAGCACCGACACGCGCGGCCGGCGCCGTGCGGTCGGATCGCGGGGCTTCCGGATAAGGCTGCATCTGTCCCGGTAACGGCAGTGGCTGTGCCACCGTCACCACCTTGACGGGCAATGGCGGATTGAGAGCCAGACTGGCGGGTTTGAGAGCCGGTGCCGGAGGGGCTGGCGGCTGCGCAGACGCACAACCCGAGAGCATCAGAAAACCCGAAAACCCCAAAACAATCTGGCGCATGGTTGTCTCCTTCATTGCGCAAACTCTCGTGACCAGTCGATAGCGTTGACGTAGAGACCCAACGGGTTCTTCCGCAGAACCTCCGCTGTGGTGGGTGGTTTGATGATGACCGTGAGAATCCCGGTCCAATGCTCAGTGGAAGCCAGTGCATCGTGATCGTAGGCCTGCTCGGTCCACTTCACCTGGAACGAGCTGTTGGACATCCGCACAACGCTCGTGACCTGCACAGATACCGTGCGCTCACCGATGCCCTTGAACGGATCGTGCTCTTGCGCGAACTGGTTGAGGAACATCGCGCCATGATTGGTGGCGTAGTCATAGGCCTCCAGCCAGTTCTTGCGGGCGATGACCGGATCGCTCGATAGCGACCGTATGCCGGTGATAAACCGCGCGAGAAACCAGGCAACCTCACCGTCGGAAGGCTTGTAGCTGGCGATAGCTGGCGCGACCGCCTGCGCCTCGCCCAGCCTGTCGACCTTCACGACATAAGGAACGACATGGCTTTGGGACGATTGCCAGATGACCGAGCCCCCCAGGGCTGCGGAGAGCCCCAGCGAACCGAACGCCATCAGCCGCCAGTTTTTGGCCTGTACCCGTGCCGAACCGATGCGTTCATCCCAGATCTGTTCGGCCCTTTGGTAGGGCGTGACGGGTTCTGGAGTACGCCCGTAGCGTTGCGTGAATCTTTTGAACATCTAGCCTTGTCCTCCATCGAGTTCAGGATTGGCGCCGTGCCCCGGGCTGTCGCCGTCTTTGATTGCCTGGCTCACGGCGCGTGTGTGGCCGGCCACTCTCTGGCCGCGCTGCAGTTTGCGGGCCCAATCCGGCGGCCCATTGGGCGAAGCACCGACATTGGCTGCCGTTTGAACCGGTGCGGACGGTGGCTGTGCGCTCCCGGGAGATGGCGGGGATGCCGACGCGGCCCGAATAGCGGCAAGCCCACCGCCACCAGCGCGCAATGCGCCAAATGCAGCACCACCAGCCAAGGCCGTGCCCGCCGCAAGGCCGCCCACCGTTCCAATGGCGGCGCCCGCGCCCAGCTGCGGCGCGCCAGCAACCAGACCGGAGGCAATACCGGGGCCAAATATCCCAAGCCCGAAGAGGGAGATGGACGCCAGCATGAGCGACATCGCATCGGCGAGGGTCGGGTCCTGCCCCTGTAACGCGGCGATGAACTGACTGAAGAAGGTCGCCCCGATCCCGATGATGATGGCCAGCACCATCACTTTGATGCCCGATGCAATGACATTGCCGAGCACACGTTCGGCGAGGAACGCCGTCTTGTTCCACAGAGCGAATGGGACCAGCGTAAAGCCCGCCAGGGTGGTCAGCTTGAACTCGATGATGGTGATGAAGAGCTGCACGGACAGCAGAAAGAACGCCAGGATGACAACCACCCAGGCGAACAGCAGGACGATGATCGTGACGGCATGGCTAAAGAAGGTCGTGAGGCCAATCATCGAACCGGCCTTGTTCAACAACGGCCACGCCGCCTGATACCCGATCCCCGCGATCTTGCCAGGCCGCAGCAGGTCGGCCGCCGTGAAACCCGAATTGGTGGCATCGATCCCCAAGGTGGCGAAGGAGTCGAACACCACCTGGGACAGCAACTGGAAATTGTTGATCAGGAGCGCGAAGACGCCGACATAAAGCACTTTCTTGACGAGCCGGTAGAACACATGGGCCTCGCCATCCATCGCCCAAAAGAGACCGGCCAAGGTCATGTCGAGCGCGATCAGGCTCGTCGAGAGCCAGCCGACATCACCGGACAGCAGACCAAACCCACTGTCGATATAGTGGATGAAGGTCTGCATGAACTGGTCAACGATGTTGAGGTCACCCATCTGCGGTACCTGGTCCGGACGATCCGCTATTGCGGTGTGTAGGCGTTGGCGGAGCCCGCGAAGTTCGTGAACTCCGCCCTGCCCTGCACTTCGGCCTCGTGCTCATTGGCGAGGTTCAAGGCTTCAGCACGATACTGGGCCGCCAGCAGGCTTTGAGTCTGGAGTTGTTGCTTGGTGGAGAGCGCCAAAAGCTGGTTGGTGGCCTGGGTCGCTTCGAGATTACCGCCCGCACCTTGCGACGCCTCCACCAAAGCGGACAGGCTTGCACTGTCATTCTGCACATTGCGGACGATTTGAGCCCCGACACTCAAAGTCTGCAGGAAGGCCTGCATCGCATGGCTCCAGCGGGTGAGCCCATCCGCCTGAAGGGTGGCATTCGATGTGTCTGAGGCGTAGGTCGAAGGCCAAAACTGCGTGAAGGCAGCCCTTGTCGCCCCCAAATCAAAATCAATACCCAACGGTTGATTGATCAGGGACCGAACCTGATCCAGGTCCGACAGGATGGGTCCCAATTCATTCAGACCGAGTGCCTGGAGATTCTTGCCCATATTGGCCAGCATCATCGCTTCGTTTTGCAGCGACTGAATCTGGTTGTTGATCTGTTCGAGGGCTCGCGCAGTCTGAAGAACATTCTGGGAAAAATTGGTGGGATCGAACACTTCCCATTGGGCGGCGGCAGGTAGACTGAACAGAGCGACGGCCAATGGTGTGGCAAGATATTTGAGGACGCGATTCATTTGTAGGTCTCCTTTCTGGAAAATGCGGTGAGAAGATCGGCGGCCCAATCGAGTCCTTTGGCGGCCAGAAAATGATCGGCAAAGTGATCAGGGCCGTCCTCAGCAAGGACTTTGTCGATCAGGGCCTGATCCGCAGGCGACGATGATCCGCAGAAGGTGAGCGCGATGGCCCCAAGCCCCAGCTCGAACAGGCGATTGCCGCGGCGCGATTGGAGGTAGCACTGCCGTTTGGGAATGGCGCGCGAGATCAACTCGATCTGACGTTGATTCAAGCCGAACTGCTCGTAAGCGGCTTTCGCCTGTGGTTCGATCGCTCTATCATTCGGCAGAAATATCCGCTGCGGACAGCTTTCGATAATCGCAGGAGCAATCGAGGAGTTCGCGATGTCCGCCAATGACTGGGTGGCGAACACCACAGAGACGTTCTTTTTTCGAAGAACCTTCAACCATTCGCGGATACGGGCGGCGAATAGCGGGTTGTCGAGGAAGACCCAGGCTTCATCGAGAATGAGAAGTGTTGGACGCCCTGAGAACCGATCTTCAAGCCGATGGAATAGATAGGTCAGCACCGGCGGCACCACCGCGGCTTGATGCATCAGGGTTTCGGTCTCGAAACACTGCACATCCTTCAGCGCCAGGCTGTCTTCGGCGGCATCCAATAACCGCCCGAATGGCCCTTCCAGTGTGTAAGGCAGAAGCGCCGCACGCAGCGCATTCGATTGAAGAAGCAATGACAACCCAGTGAGCGTTCGTTCGGACTGCGGCGACGACGCCAGACTGTTCAGCGCCGACCACACCTGCTCCTTGATATAGGGGGTTACCACCACCTTCTCGTGTTCGAGCAGGCCAACAATCCAGTCGGCCGCCCAACTCCGTTCCGCCTCACGGTCGATATGCGCCAGAGGCTGAAACGCCAGCGTTCCATCCGCGCCCAATTCGTGATGGGCACCGCCCATCACCAGCGTGGCCGCGCGTGCGGACTTGCCTTTGTCGAAGAGGTAAACTTGAGAGTCCGCATAGCGCCGAAACTGCAGCGCCATCAGCGACAACAGCACCGATTTTCCCGCGCCGGTGGGTCCGACGATCAGCATGTGGCCGACATCGCCCACATGGGTTGAGAACCGAAACGGTGTCGAGCCGGTGGTTTCTGCGGTGAACAGTGGCGGGCCACCCAAATGCTCGTTGCGTTCGGGTCCGGCCCACACCGCGGATAGCGGTATCAAATGCGCCAAATTCAAGGTGTGGATGAGGGGCTGGCGGACATTGGCGTAGAGATGGCCCGGCAGGCTACCGAGCCACGCCTCGACCGCATTGATGCTCTCGCGAATGGTCGTGAAGCCTAGCCCATTGATGACCCGTTCAACCGCTCGAACCTTCTCATCGACAGTAGCAATGTTCACGTCCATCACCGTCACGGTGATAGTGACGTAACCGAACGCGATGTGATCCCCGCCCAGCGCCTGTAATGCCTGGTCCGCGTCAACCACCTTGTTGTCGGCATCGGTGTCCAGAAGCTGGACCGGTTCGTTATGCGCCACCTCGCGTAACATCGCGGCGATGGACTTGCGCTTGTTGAACCACTGCCGCCTGATCTTCACTAAAGCCTTGCTGGCTTCGGCCTTGTCGAGCGCGATAAACCGCGTCGTCCAGCGGTATGGAAAGTCGAGATGATTGAGGGCGTCGAGCAAACCTGGTCGGGTTGTGTTCGGAAAGCCAAGAACTGTAATCGTCCGCAAATGGCGGTCGCCCAGCATTGGTTCGAGCCCGCCGCTTAGCAGCGTGTCGGCCAGAATTGCATCGAGATAGACGGGGACTTCCGGCGCACGCACGTGATGCCGTTTGCTCGAAACCGTTCCATGCAGATAGGTCAGCGTCTGCGTATCAGTGAGAGGGGCGATCTCCGGCAGGATCTGACCCAACAAATCGAATGCTTTGTCTGTTTCACCAACGAAGGCATTCAGCTCCACACGCCAGTCGCGGGAGATTGTGGTCTACTCGCGCTCGATCAACGCCCGTTCGGCCCGTGCGGTATTATCGGCGGGTGGCATGTAGGTCAGCGTCAGGTAGTAGGCACTGTCGAAGTGCCGCCCTGCCCCCACCTCGAACGAAGCCCGGCGCTCGTCCTCCACAAGTTGCGACGCTGGATCGGGAAAGCTGCAGATGGGATAACCTGCAGCCTCGGAGCGGTCGACTTCGAAGAACAACGCCCAGCCAGAGCTAAAACGCCTAAGCACATTATTTATGCGCGCGCAGGCGGCCACCAGCTCGGCCTCAGTGGCGCTTTCGAGGTCCGGCCCACGGAAGCGGAATGTCCGCTGGAAACTCCCGTCCTTGTTCAGCACCACGCCGGGCGCGACCAGAGCCGCCCAGGGTAGATGGTCGGCCAAGCGGTCGGATTTGCGGCGGTATTCGCGCAGGTTCAGCATGAAAGGTATGTCTTCTGACGCTGGTGGCGGCGCAGCACGTCCGCGAAATCGGGATCGCGCTTGGCCGCGAACACCGCAAGGGTGTGACCGGCGGCCCAGAGCAGGAGCCCTGCAATCCACATGCGCAAGCCCAGGCCGAGGGCCGCCGCGACCGTCCCATTGACGATAGCGAGTGCACGCGGCGCACCTGCCAGCAGGATCGGTTCGGTCAGGGAGCGGTGCAGCGGTACCTCGAAGCCTTCGATCACGAGATCAGCGCCCCGCCGCCAAACGAGAAGAACGACACGAAGAAGCTTGATGCGGCGAAGGCGATGGACAGCCCGAGCACGATCTGGATCAGGCGGCGGAAGCCACCGGAAGTTTCGCCAAAGGCAAGTGTCAGGCCGGTGATAATAATGATGATGACCGCGAGCGACTTGGCCACCGGACCCTGGATGGAATCGAGAATGCTCTGCAGGGGTGCTTCCCACGGCATGTCGGTGCCCGCGGCGAGGGCTGCGCGCGTGGAGGCCGCGAGGATCGCGGTAGCTACGGCAAAGGCGGAACGGATATTCATGGGATTCTCCTTCGGGCTAGAGGGCATGGAGCTTTGGATTTGCGGAGGATGTGAGTGCGTAGTCGCCGTCTGCCGTCAGGCCGGCGACTTCGGCAATCGCTTCGACGCGGCGGGAGTTGCCACGACCACCGATGAACACCACGACGTCGATCGCCTCAGCGATCAGCCGTCGCGGGACCGTGACGACGGCCTCCTGAATGAGCTGCTCAATCCGGTAGAGGGCGGCAGGCGCGGAATTGGCATGAACCGTCGCTATGCCGCCCGGATGGCCGGTGTTCCAGGCTTTCAGCATGTCGAGGGCTTCGGCGCCGCGCACTTCACCCACGATGATGCGATCTGGCCTCAGCCTGAGTGTCGAGCGCACCAGATCGGCAAGCGAGGCGACACCTGGTTTGGTTCGCAAGTTGACACAATCGGGTGCTGCACATTGCAGCTCACGCGTATCCTCGATCACGATCACACGCTCGTCCTGGTGGGCGATCTCCGCCAAGAGCGCATTGGCGAGGGTGGTCTTGCCGGAGGATGTGCCACCTGCGATCAGGATGTTCTTGCGCGCGGTGACCGCCCGCTGAAGCCAGGCCGCTTCATTGACCGTCAGGATGTGGGCATTCACATAATCGCCAAGCGTATGAATCCGTGCCGCCGGTTTGCGGATTGTAAAGCACGGGGCTGGCACCACGGGCGGCAAAAGCCCCTCGAAGCGTTCTCCGGCGATACCGTCACCGAGCGATGGCAATTCCGCGCTGACGATCGGGCTGTTGGCGTGAACCTCCAATCTTAGATGCGAAGCGACCAGGCGAATGATCCGTTCGGTCGCCGCGGGTGCGATGCGAATGCCCAAATCCGTGCGCCCTTCGCCCAGGCGATCGACACGCAAGGCACCATCCGGGTTCACCATCACCTCGATCACGGCGGGATCTGCAAGGGCTGCGGCGATCCTCTGTCCCATCGCGCTACGAAGCATAATACGCTGGCGCTCACGGCTTTCTGGGTGGTCCGTCATTTGCCCCCCTTGGTCTTGCGCTCGTCCTGGGCGCGCTCGATGACTTCGCTGCCAAAGGTCACGCCTTTGGCGAGCCTGCGGCTGACCTGTTCGATGAAACTCTGGAAGCGTTCGTTGCCGACGGCGTGCAAAGCTGAAAGTTGGCCTGCGGGCAACGGTGCTCCGATGGTCAGCTGGTAGCGAATGAAGAGGGCCAAGCTCTCCATTGTGATCTGCTGATCGCGCTCAATGCGATTAAGCTGATCGGTGATGCGGTCCAGCCGAAGCCGAAATTTCTGATCAATCTGATCGGTGCCGCGATGCTTGAGGAACGACGCAAGCGCACTGTTCACAATATCGGATTTGGTCGTGCCGGGCTTTGCGGTCAACGATTCCAGTTCCTTGCTGACCTTCTCGTCGAAATAGAGACAGTGACGGACTTTCATGGGTTCCTCAGAAAGAACGAAGGATGTCGTTGTCGAGGTGGCGGTTGCCGTCGTTCATCGCGCGAGCGCGGCTCAACACGTCGAACAGGTCGCCGTTCGGCTGTGTGTCCTGGCCGCTGCGATCCCGCTTCTGCTTCTTCGGTGTGTTAGGCTTGGGGACTTCGCCCAATTCGGGAAGACGCTGTTGTTGCCGGCCGCCTTCATCGGCATCTTTGGTGTCCAACGTTTCGGCGAGTGCGGCTTCGTACAGAGAGTTATGAAGGCCGCGAACCTGGCCGCTCCAGTCATTCACGCGCGTCGCCGGACGATCTTGAAATTCCCCGTCGGTAAGGTTCGGAGCAGGTTGGACGCGGGCTGTGAAATTCCCATCTACGTAGTAGCGCAGTTTCTTGGCACGGATTGGTGCAAGCCCTGAGATCAACACCAACTCGTCGGACGGCGGCAGTTGCATCACCTCGCCGGGCGTCAACAGCGGCCGGGCGGTCTCCTGCTTCGACACCATGACGTGGCCCAGCCAAGGCGAAAGCCTGTGACCTGCATAGTTGCGCTGGGCGCGAAGTTCGGTGGCAGTCCCGAGTGCATCAGAAATCCGCTTCGCCGTGCGCTCGTCGTTCGAGGAAAACGCGATCCTCACATGGCAGTTGTCGAGGATGGAATTGTTCTCGCCATAAGCCTTCGAGATCTGATTGAGGCTTTGCGCGATCAGGTACGCACGGATGCCGTAGCCAGCCATGAAGACGAGCGCCGTCTCGAAGAAATCCAGCCGTCCCAGCGCCGGAAATTCGTCGAGCATCATCAAGAGCTCGTGCTTACGGCGCTTGGAGGGGTCGCCTTCAAGCTTTTCGGTCAGGTGACGCCCGATTTGATTCAAAACCAGACGCACAAGCGGTTTGGTCCGTGAAATGTCAGAAGGCGGAATGACCAGATAGAGCGACACGGGGTTTTCGGCGTCCATCAGATCGGAAATCCGCCAATCGCATGTCGAGGTGGTCGCGGCCACAGTCGGATCGCGATAAAGCCCGATAAACGACATGGCGGTGGACAGAACGCCCGAGCGCTCGTTGTCGGATTTGTTCAACACTTCGCGAGCAGCCGACGCGACGACCGGATGAACGATGGGTGTATCCTGTGTGCCCAAATGGTTGGTCGCCATCATAGCGCGCAAGGTGTGTTCGAAGGAGCGCAGCGGATCGGACAGGAAGCTCGCAACGCGGGCTAGGGTCTTTTCTTTCTCGGCATAGAGGACATGAAGGATCGCGCCAACCAGCAACGAGTGGCTGGTCTTCTCCCAATGATTGCGCCGTTCCAAGGCGCCTTCGGGATCGACCAAGATGTCAGCGATGTTCTGGACGTCGCGGACTTCGTTGGCGCCCTTGCGGACTTCCAGCAGCGGATTGTAGCGGGCGCTGCGTATGTCGGTTGGATTGAACAGAAGGCAATGCGAGAACTGCGAGCGCCAGCCGGCGGTGAGCTGCCAGTTCTCGCCCTTGATATCGTGAATGACGACGCTTTCAGTCCATGACAGCAAGGTCGGCACAACGAGGCCAACGCCCTTGCCGGAACGGGTCGGCGCAAAGGCCATGACGTGTTCGGGGCCGTCGTGCCGGAGATATTCGCCATCGAGGTGGCCCAGCAAGACACCGGCTGGCCGAAACAATCCCGCCTTCCTGACCTCCGCGAGCCTTGCCCAACGCGAAGAGCCATACGTCGTGACCACACCGATTTGCCGCGCACGCCACAGCGATCCGAGGACGGCGACCGCGCAGCCGAGGAATCCGCTGGTCGCTGCGATTACACCGGCGGTGTTGAACAGCTCATGCGCGTAGGCATCGTAGGCATACCACCATTCGAAGAGGCGCCATGGGTAGTAGAACGGGAGCGACAGCACCGTGAACCACGGCGTCCCCAGCCGTGGCTGGAACGCCAAATGCCAAGCCAGCCATTCCGTCGCGAACCACACGCCACCGACGGTTACAGCAAACACGATGAATATCTGACCGATGAGGATCTTTGTGGGTGTCACTGAAGCCGCTCCCGAAACGCAAACAGGAATCGGGTGGAATCGGGCTTTGGACAATCACGGTCTTTGCGCGCCTTCACGCGTGTTTCTGCGAAAATCCCCCATTTCGATTACGAAGCGGCATCCAAAGCTACCACGGCACTTCAAGACGTCACGTAAGCAGTTTCTGAATTGTCCTTGCCGAGCGCCATACCGACGCCATCGTGAATGATATGAACGGCTGGCGGGTTTTCTCCACGTCGTGGCACCACGCGGCATGACATTCGGCATCACGAAATCGACGGGCCGCTGCGCTGGCGCCCGACCGTCCAGGAAGTCTCCTCGCCGCGCATGATACCGGAAACTTTTTTGCCAAGCTGTTCTTCGAGCACCGGCCGCCAGGGCACAAGCGTGAACTCCCGGCTTTTCGCGATCACGGCAAAGCGGCCGCTCGCCAGATCCACCTTCCGCGCATAGACACCCTCAATGCGCCCCCCTTTCACGGCTTCGGTGTAAGGCAGGCCGAGCTCGACCGACAACCTCGCACTGGCATTCGTCAATTCCAGACGGCGCAATTCATCCAGCATTCGCGGCGGATAGATCGTGCGGTCGCCGTTGCCCTGCGCAAAGCCTTCCTGCATCAACCACAATCGGCGGCGTTCCAGTGCTCCCCGCGCCTCGCGGCCGAAGCCGCTGTCGCGCCATTCGGCCTGCGATCCGCCGGTCAACTCCCGGTCCAGCCACGTCGCGCCTTCAACCATCACCAATAGTTCGAGCGGCTTGGCCGAAGCGACTTCCCATTGTACGGGAGTGGTCCGCGTGCGATTGCGCTCGAAAGTCTCGACCTGCTTGAGGTAGTCGGACGGAAGTGTCCAGGTTCCGTCCGCTGCACGCTCGACACCGACACCGCCGCGCCGCAACGCTTCCAGGCGGCGGACATGGGACAGGATAAATTCGGGCGAAGCGCGCGGATCGCGCTCGGCATGAAGGGCGGCGCTGTAGTGCCCGTCATTCCCTACCGCGATCTCGACAATCGTGCGGTCGGATTTTCTCAGGGAGGAACGGACAGGGCTTACAATGACGATTCCGTTCTCGGGCGGCAGCATATCGGCCTCGACAAGCCCCGCATCGACGTAATGAGCACGTCCATCAACGCCCTCGACGATCAGATAACGGCGTTCATACAGTTCGTCGGAGATGCCGCGGGCCACAACACGGCCGACCAACCTGTCCCCATCACCGCCGTTCGGATCGTAGATCGTGTAAGTGGACAGGTCGCGTGATTGGCCGCCCTTGGTCAATTCCTGGTGCAGGGCCTTGATGATGTCGCCGCGCTCGCCCATCTGGCGCAGCGTTGTCTCCAGCTCCGGCGAGAGTTGCCACTGACCGGGCTTGAGCTCATCGGCCAGGCCCAGACGTTCGAGTTTTCGTAGGCGCCCAGCCCGCAGGGTCTGACGGAACGCGTCTTGGGCAACTGCCGCCACCCGGAGATCGGCATCGACGTGTTTCAGGAGGTCGCGGTCCAGGCTGGTGAACCTCTCCTGCTCCATCTCCTTCGTCAGCGCGCCCTCGATCTCGAAATCCGTCCTTGGTCCCAGATCGAGGCTGACCAGTTCGACGGCGCGCGCCCGCAGGCCATGGGCGATGTATTCGCGGGCGATGATGAGGTTGTGGCCCTTCTCGTCCTTGCCCCGCACGACGATATGCGCGTGCGGGTGGCCGGTATTGTAGTGGTCGGTTGCCACCCAATCGAGCTTCGTTCCCAAATCCTCTTCCATCTTTGCCATCAAGCGGCGCACCAGGGGTTTCAAGTCCTGATACTGCGCGCCGTCTTCCGGCGAGACGATGAAGCGGAACTGGTGGCGGTCGTCCTTGGCCTCATCCATGAAGCTGCGGCCGTCGGCCTCGTCGCGCTGTTTATCGTAGAGCACACCTGTCTCGCCTTCACGGCCCACACCCTCACGCTGGAGATAGCGCAGATGACGCCGCACGCTCACAAATCCCTTACCACCCAGTTTGACGAGGCGGGCCTGCACCACGACACAGCGCGACCGGAAACCCGTATGGCGCAATACACGCCCGATGCCGGAGCCGCGGCCGATCTGGCTGCCATTGAAGCGCGCGCTCTTGCCTTTCGCGCGACGACCACCGGCGCGCGCAATGCCTTGCAGCACGCGATGCAGGTAGTTTCTCTCTCGCGCATTCGTTGACCGTATGCGGCCCAGCTTGGGCGTGAACTCGTCATCGCTCATGTCAAACACCTGCGAACACATCGCGGATTGAACATCAAAATTCGAAAATCACGGCATAGCGCCAACGCCTCGAACAAAATCAGCAACATAAAAATCCGCGGCGCTAACCGGCGACGCTTTGACTCTATTTTTTGGGATGTGCAGACAAGGGCTTGCGCTAAACTTAGCGCCAAGCCCTCTTTATCTTGCAATACGTCTGTGTTGACCCTCCTCAGTTGCGAAATCCGCACTTTCCTTGGAGATTTCAGGGGACGCCGGAATCCAGCGGCGTTGCAAGCGGCACGAAGGGAGGCCGCGCGTCGAGTACCGAACTTGCGTTGGGTGCAGATGGATTTCCACCGTTTTCGCGCACGAAGAACAACGAATCTGAGGTCGATTTCGGGCGATTGGTGAAGGGATTTTTACTCGAAAGCGCTCCTATTTCGATACCTGGAACGATGCTTTCGAGATAGGTTTTGGTCGCTTCGGGAAGCGGTTTGAGCCCTGCGAGAGCCGCATCCGTGCGGCCCGGTCCGGCATGATAGGCGGCGAACAGATCGGGATAGCCGTAGCGATCGAACATCTCGCGGAGATAAGCGACCCCTGCGAAAATATTGTCATGCGGGTCAAACGGATCGTTGCCGAGGCTATAGCGGACGCGCATGTCCAGCCAGGTTTCGGGCATGAGTTGCATGAGCCCCATCGCACCTGCACGGGAGACAATCGGAGCGCCGTTGAGCGTGGTGAGGCCCGCACTTTCGCGGGACATCACCGCAGCGATCCACGCCGCAGGAATGCCGAAACGTTGCGATGCCGCCGCGATCAACGGCTGCCAGCGGTCGACTGCTGGGCTAGAAATTTGTGTCACCGCTCCGCAAGGCTGCGCTGCCTGCGGCGGCGCCACGAGCAACGCACAAAGACCGACGGTCTTTAGCGCGTCCATATCGGATCGAGCAGGCCCACGACCTGCGAAGCAGGCGTCGGGCCGAAATATCGCCCATCGAAAGAGGCGCGTACATTCGTCATCAGAAGGAAAACGTCACCGGAGCGCAGCGTCCAGCAGCCGGACCATGCCGGAAGCGCGCGCCCCTGCCCGTCCCCCGCGCGCCGCACAGCGACGAGGCGGCCATTGATAAAAACCTCATGGCCCCGCGCACAAACCGCATCGCCCGCGACAGCGGCGATGCGTTTGACGAGTGGTACACCGCGCGGGAGATAGCTCCGGCGCGCCGCGAAGGCGGCGAGCGATCGCGCGGGAACGGCAAGAACCAGATCGCCGCGCCCTGGCGCACGATCGTGCCGGACGCGATAGAGACCGGTCGGCGCACTGGCCGTCGCGTTCCAGACGAGCAGCGCCCGCGAGGGCGCGCCAGGCGCGTTCGCCGCGTAGCCGCACAGCGCAAAGGCGGCTGCAATCACACCCAGGCCACGCGGGGTAAGCGTATTGCGTAGGCGGTAATTACGATTACGACGGATCACGGGAGGGCTTTTTCCTTGCGCCGGTTTGCGTGTTCGCTATGGACCACGCATCGAGATCGCCGATGTGGAAGCGGTTCTGGCGGCCATGTTTGCGGAATGGCGGACCGTCGCCATGTTCCAGCAATTCGTCGAGCGTGCGCCGCGAGATACCGAGATAATGCGCGGCCTGATCCATATTCAGGAACGGGCTGCCTTTGCGTGCTGCTGCCGCGCGCGCGTTGTGATCGTCCTCATCATCCATCGGTGCGTCCACAACTTCTACAAGGCGAGCGCCCTTGTCCGAAAACGGTATGCCAGACTTCAAACGCAAAGCATTGGGCTAAGGTGGCGGGCTGTCGGATTTTCCAAACGCGAGAGAACGCGATTGTTTGCGGTCTCGCGCGAAATTGCGAAGAAAGCTCCCGCGCGTGCGCGCGGGAGCTTCGAAGCGGTCAGCTTGCCGCATTCCAGATGATGGCGAACACGTCGTTATCATCCTGACCCGCGGCGCGGCCAAGGTTCGCGTAGAGCTTCTTCGGTCCAAAAGAGGGGTCCGAAAGGCTTAGCGAGACGTAGTCCTGCCCGGAAGATTCCGCGTGTTTGATCCAGCCTGCACCGATTTCGACGCCGCCGCACAACACGCGATAGTCGGGCTGCTCGTCGGTTTTCTTGTCGGGATTTGGCATGATCGTGATCTCTGCGCGGAAGGCGAGCGTTTTAAGCTGGCCCTTAAAGGCGCCGTTGAACTGACGGGTGACTTGACCGATGGATGACATGACAGTTCTCCGTTTGAGGATTGCGAGAGACCATTCCCTCGTGATGGCGAACCGTTCATGGGGCCGCTCCGGCACCCGAACCCATCCACTTCGGACGGGGCGCAGCGAAGCGGAGCACCGGAGCGGCGAACAAATTTGGTTCCCGCGAGGAGCGCGAAAGCGCGGGGAAATTTGTTGACCGCGATGGTTTTGGGAAGGGCCGGGCGGTCCCATAGGTTCAAGCCAATGAGCGAGGAATGGCCTTTAAGCGATCGCCGGAGATGACGCCGCCGTCATCGTCAGGCAACCGAAACGTGCTTGCGGCGATGGCCATATCTGTGATGAATCGCCTTCCAATCGGGGGAACGATGATCGAGCCAAACATACCGCTGAAGCTGACCTGCAACCTGGTCAGCGCCTATGTGGCGCACAATCCGGTGCCAGCACACGAGGTCGAGAAGCTCCTGCGGGCGGTGCATCAAGCCTTCTGCGATTGCATGGCAGGAAAGTCGGAACTGAGCCCCGCCGTGTCGATAAAGGCATCGGTGACAAACGAATATCTGATCTGTCTGGAAGACGGCAAGCGCCTCAAGATGCTCAAGCGTTACTTGCGCGGGCGCTACGGCATGACCCCGGAAGACTATCGCGCAAAGTGGAAACTACCTTCGGACTACCCGATGACGGCGCCTGCCTATGCGGCGCGACGGTCTGCGCTGGCGAAGGAAATCGGGCTGGGCCGCGACGGTCGGCACAGAAAGCCAGCTCGCAAATCTCGCGCACCTTCACGGCGGACATAATGGGCGACGGCACTGCCGCCGCCCATGATCCATTATCTGGCAGGAAGCACCTTTGCGGCCCGCTCGGCCGCATCGGCAATGCCGGACGCGCCTTTGCCATAGGGCCTGAACGGGAACCGCATCCAGCCCGGAAGCCAGCCTTCGACCTTCGAGCGCCAGTTTTCGCCCGCAAGACAATCGCGGATGATCTTCTTCTGGGTCTTTACCTTCTCGTCCGTGTTGGCCTTGGCGATGGACTTCCCCGCAACTTCGGCCAGCATGGCGTTGACGGTGGCACGGTCGCGGATGAGTTCAAAGAACAGATCATCCGGCTGCCATAGGCCTGCAGGACTTGCCCTCAAATGCATGCCAGCCGCTTCGACCGCGGTGTCGCCCACGGCTAGGGTCAAGGCCATAACGAAGGCGACGATCCGCAGCACGTCTTCGTCGCAGAGCGCAAGCAGGCGCGCGAAGACGGCGACCGTATCGTGCTCCTTGGGCAAATTGAGAAGCGCGACGATGGCCTCGTATTCGGCCTCAAACGCGGTGTGCGCCGGGCTTTTGCGCATGTTCGCCTCAATCTCTTTTGAGCGGGCCCGCAACGGATCGGGCGAGACCGACCAGTTGCCCGTGGGGGCGAGCGCGTGGGCCACCATCAGGCGCAGGGCCACATCAGGATCGCGCAGAAGCGCGAGCCGCACGACACCGTGGCGGTGGAGTTCGACATAGTTCTCCATCGCCTGCGTCATCTGCGGTTTCGCGCCAACCGACGATGTCTCACGATCATCCGCGCCAGCGTTCATTTTCGCCTCGGCGCGGTTGACCTTCTCGGCGTCCTTCTTGGTCAGCCAGCCTGTGTGGAATTCCACCTCACCACTGTGGGCGATTTCCACATAGATCTTGCCGCCTTTCGCCTTGGCGGCCTTTTCATACCCCCAAGGCGAGAAGATCGCGCCCCGTTCGAGGAAAACCACCTCGCGCCAGCCCGCCTCGCGGTAGCTTTCTGCCTTGGCTTCGATGGCCCCATCCTGCGCTTCCCAGAATGTCTCGGCGCTCGCAAAATAGCTATCTTCACCGAACAGATCGTTGACGATCTGGCCGGTGTATTCCGCCAGCGCAAACAGCGCCACTTTGGTTGAAATCGACGCCCCACCGAACAGCCATTGCTTCAAATAATGGCCGGTGGGCGCGTTGCCGTCCTCGTCCTTGAGCAATTTCAACCAGTCCTTCTGCTGGCCCTTGGTCGCCATGGTGAGGTGCTGAACCGTCTCGTCATCGATTTCCTCGGCGCGATACGCCTCCCTGATCTTCGGCAGGAGATTGGCGAGTGCCAGACGCTGCTTGACCACCTGCGGGGTGATACCGAAGGTGGCAGCGATGCCGTCGATGGCCCGTCCACATTTGATGAGCCTGGCGAAGGTCTCGTATTCGGTGAGGGGATCGGGGTTCTGGCGGGCGATGTTCTCGATGAGGGAGGCTTCGACGGCGCTGGCATCATCGTCCTCCTCCATGATCGCGCAAGGAATCGGCGCGGTTTCGCCGCCTTCCTCCTGTATGGCTTTGGCGGAGAAATACCGCCGCCTGCCCGCCACGATCTCGAAGCCGTCCGCATTGGGCCGAACAAGCAGGGGCTGTAGAATGCCGCGTGCGCGCACGCTTGGCAGGATGTCAGAAATGTCGGGCGTACGCTTGCCGTGACGCATGTTCACGGGCGAGACGTGCAATTGTTCAAGCGGGATATGCCTTAACTGCATGACACAGGACTCCTTCGCGAGAAGATGCGCGCGAACCCCGCGCGCGAGGGTTCGCGCGGTCTAAGCGCGGGAATTTTTGTGCCCGAGGTTAGTGGCTGCTTCGTCGAGGCTCTTGCGGTTTTCGACGATGCGGCCAGCGCGACGCGCAGCTTCGGCGTAGACGGATAGCGTGTGCGTCGCCTTGAAATGCCGGTCGCGTTCAACCAGCAGACCGAGCTTGCCGCGCACGCTTTTGAGTTCAAGCAGAGAGACGGTGCCGAGTTCGGGGAAGCCCAAACCCAGATCGCAGAGTCCGAACAGACAATCGGGGTCGTCGGGAGACATTTCGGTGATGAGCCAAGTCGCGGCGGCATCCGGCGTGAAGAGCTTCACGACCGGCTTGTGGTCGGTACCGTCGGGCACGGCGCCATTGTTCAAAAGCTGCTTGCGCAAGGCGTCGGTTAAAAGGCGCATGTCCAAACCCTCACCGCATCGCTGGTGTTGGCAGATCAGGGCACGGCTGCGGCAACGCGCTCGGACCTCGCCACCGCATTCCCCCGAAAGCGGGGGTGGGTGGCGTGTTAGTCCGGCGTTTCGGGGCGTGGGCGCGCGCATCCGCGGGCCGCACAAAAAGCGCAAAGACGAAATTGCGGCCCGCGGACTTGACCTCTCGCGTGGGGAGGGGGATCACCCGCCCGTAGGGCCGCGAAACGCGGCGTCGCAGCGTAGCGAGACGCGGGGAGACCCCACGCGAGGGGTTGCGCGCAGTAGCGCGCGCCCCGAAGTAAGCCGGAACGTCGCCCACCTACGCGAAGGGGAAATGCCTATGAAAAGAAGTGTCGGCGCGACAGTGCCGCCTCCATTCCTCAGGCGAAGCCTGAGCCCCGCCAGGGGGCGCAGCCCGAAGGGCCAAAACCGGCCGGGAGCTGAGCGGGAGGCCGGGTTCGGCGTGCAAGCACCCGGCACGCATTCGCGCGGGCGGCCAGAGTTAATTTTCGAGCTGCGCTAAAATCTAAAAAGGGTACAGGCCGTGACGCGCCAAGGCATAGGCGACCGCGGCTTCACGCGTGGTCCGCACGCCAAACTTCGCTTTGGCGTTGTCGATATGGAATTTTGCGGTGCGCGGCGATTTACCAATCAGTTGCGCGATTTCCCCAATCGACTTGCCCTGCTCCGCGAGTGCCAGACTTTGGCGTTGGCGAAAGGTCAACGCGATACCCGTTGGCGCGTGCCAAAGTTTGAAACGTTCGCGCACGGACGCGTGAAATTGCAGCGCCAGTGCGTAGAGCGCATGGGCGCTTTTGCGGATACTGTTGCGATAGGTTCCACGGAAACGGTCGGTCGAGAATGTCAACGCTGCCGTACGGCCACGCCAGCAGCGGATGGGGATGGTGTAGCCATAGCGGATGCCAAAGCACGCGGCTTCGTCGAAGAACGATCGGACGATAATTGATGTGCTGGAGCGGGCCAAATCCGGTCCCCACTCGAACGGGCCCGGATATCGCCAGGCACGAAGAACGATCGGATCGCACAGCTGATATTGCCTGGCAAAATAGTGTTTTGCCCAGCCATCGGCATAGTTCGTGATCAGGAGCGGCCGTTCGGCGCCCACCGGCGCCGCGATATAGGCGAAGGACTGCAGATCGAAACCGGCCGCCATCTCTGCCATTGCATCGCGAAACTGCGGAACAGTCGCCGCATTTTCCAGACGATCGAAAAACGTCTTGAGAAGGTGGTCCATCAGATATCTTTTCCGAAGATTGGTGTTTGCTGGCCGCAAACGTGTATTTTCATCCAAACAAAAAGGACGGCAGATCGCTCCGCCGCCCTGTTGTTCGTTACGCTCCGCCCATCGTTCTACCCGCCAAGGCCGATGCTGATGGTGGCGAAGGGGCCGTGGAATGAGCGATTGCGGGTATCGCGTGTCGCCTGCCCACCATCCATCGCGTTGAAGAAGATATCGGCGCGGTAGCCGACGCTGAATTTGGCATTGGTGAAACGATAGGACAGGCCTGCGAACCCTCCGATGTTCGGAATGACGATTGATCGGGTTCGGTCATAGTCATGTGTCGTACGGATGGGCGTCGAGAGCGCGTAGGTCCATTCCTGTTTCACATAGTAACCTATCGTCTCATGATGAATGCGGGATTTTTGCCGACCGAACAGCGCCGCTACGTTTATGCCCCAGTCAAGCGTTATGGCATCACCACTGTCCATCTGCGCAAGACGTGCTGAAGCATCCCAAGTTAGTGACGGGCCTACACCGCGAAAGCTGCGCTCGCTTTCGGAGAGGCCCCGATAGGCATTGTGATGGGAAAACAGGGGGAGTGAGCCATATCCGGTAAAGTATACCATATCGAAAGCGAAATCCGGATTGGCGTCCACTTTGCTACGGGCCTTCGAGGTTAGTTGCGCAATTCTTACGCCCAGACTGAAGACTGATGTGCCGTTCGACCCGAGTATTCCTAGGCCAACATCTTTACCGACCTGAAAATCAATGACCGTATGTGTTTCGTTGTGATGGCTTTTGACATCCGCATAGCGCTGACCAGACTTGGAATATCCCAAGTACTGCGTCGTAATGTTCTTGCTCTGATGAAAACGTTTGTCGCCATTGGATCTTCCGTAGCGAATAGCCGCCGAAAACTTCCAGTCCGAGCCTATGGGTTCGAATGAAATCCGGCCCTCGCCGCCCACCGCATAACGCGGTGGGCGCTCGGTCACGACAGGAGAAGGAAAACCGGCCGCGATCATCTTCCCGGTGAAGGGCGGCATGTAAGGTTCTTCGCCGCCATCGATTCTGGACAACTGCCCACCCAACTCGATCCAGACCAATGGCCGACCCGCATCACCTGTTTCTTGCGCGGCAGCACCGGATACGGATGTCAGGAGAACCAGCGAGGACACTGTTGCCAGAAGCTGCCAGCGAGAATTGCGGGTGTCACGCTGCGTGTTGATGAGTTCGTTCATTGTAGTTCCCCCTTACCAGTTCTTGGTGACGCGCACGCCGATCAATTTTGGATCGGTTAAAAACACATTCGTCGTCAGCCCGCTATCATCGCTATTCAGGAACGCGCCGGTAATGGCGGTCGTGTTGAACACGTTCTTGTCGTAGAGCATCACCTGCCAGCCGGACTGACTTGTCAGGATCAGAGTCAGATTGACATTGGTATAGCCGCGCAAGCGGTCATACGGGCGATCATTGAAGACACGGACCCAAGAATAGTCCTGCCAGTAATAATCGCCGCGCAATGTGCCCGCCCAATCTGCGGACAACGGTATGGTGTATTGCGCCCCAGCGGAAGCCGTGAGCGGCGGCGCATTAGGCAGTTCGTTGCCGCTTAAATCCTTGTCAAATCCCGCGCCATTATTGGGGACTGGGCCTGCACCGTGGTTCGTGGCTGTCGGGCTGATAGGATCAAAGCCGGGATAATCCGCAGGCGTGTATTGGGGATTGGATAGAGCGGGATCCAGTCCATTCACATAAGCCTGAGAACAAATGGAAGTACCGTTGGCCGCACCGCCGGGTAAAGTGCCGCCGCCGGTGACGGCTGCAACATAGGCCGGAATGATGCAGTTGGACGCCTCTGTGATACCCGGTTTTATCACGACCCAATCGGTACGGCCTGCCGTGCGGTCCATCAGATCGACGGCTTTTGCATTTTTTGCAAGTTCAGCCTTTTCCCACCCACCAGACAGATTGAACCGCAAGCCCGGCATGGGCTCCCAGACAGTCTCGATTTCGGCGCCTTTTACCTTGGCATCGAAGTTCAGATTGATCGATGTGCGATCCACGATCTCCGATATCTGATACCCTTTATAGTCATAGTAAAAAGCACTTGCGTTGAACGTCAGCGCGCCGTCCAGCAGCGTGTTTTTTGTCCCAACTTCAAAGGCGTTGACATATTCCGGCTCAAACGCCAGCGGATGTATTGGATTGGCGGCACCATTCGTGAGCAACACGGCGCCCGGCGGGTTTGCACCCCCTGCCTTGTATCCACGGGCATAGGAGCCATAAATCAATGTCTGGTCCGTGAAGTCGAATTTGGGCATCCAGTTGGCGACAAAGCGGCCGGTGAATTTTCCCCAGGATTGGTCAATAACGCCGAGAACCGGATAGCCATAGCCCCGCGCCGCAAGCTCGCTCGGTATCATGGTGAAATGTTTGCGGTCCTTGGTGAAACGCAGACCACCGATGAGCTTCAGATCGTCAGTGATCTTGTAATCGGCTTCACCGAATGCCGCATAGGAATCCAGTTGATAGGGATTCTGACTGAGGAAATAGTTATGTCCCTGGTCGTTGAGATTGCCGATCGGATTGGGATCGATGTAACCGCACTGCCCTGCAATGCTACCGACACGAGGATCAAGATAGCCGACGCCACTCCCGAGCAACAGACATTCGTGATTGTCGGATACGCCGCCCACCCATGGAATATTTCCCAAGGCCGCTCCTCCCCCAAAAATTGGGGTGGACATGAAGGCTGTCAGGGTATTGATGAAAACGTAGTAATTCTCTGCCGTTTCATAGTGCATGTAATTCCCGCCCAAGCTGAAGTTGAACGGACCATCGAAATGCGAGGCCAGACGGAATTCCTGGTTGAGTTGCCAGGAATGTTCCTTGACGAGATCCTGCGCAACCAGCCTGCTGCTGCAACCGAGTTGCGGATCGCAGAACTCACCATTTTGGGTAATTGTTGTTCTTCTCCGCAAGGTACTGTTGATCAGATCATCGTTGTAGCGAAAGAGGCCGGGTGCTGTGTTGAAGCGATTATAGTCTTGCGTCGCAAACATAAAGTCGTTGTTGAAACCGGTTTGTGATATGAATGCGATGGACGGATAAATGCTATAATTCACGTTTACTTGAACGAGATCGCTTTTCGTTTTGTAAACTGGATCGAGCGTGGACTCGATAACGCGCAAATTCTGCGATTGCCTAGTGTTCACATAGGGGTCGAAATTTTTATCGGAGAGCAGATCGAACGCCGCACCCAATGCTTGAAAGTAGGGAAGTGAGAACCCATTTGGCACCTGAAAGGCATCCTGCGAATAGAGAGACACCGGTGAGCACCCCTGGCTGAGAAAATCGCGTGGACCACCGGCACCACTGGCAATGACTGGAAGCTCATCCACCGGCCGTCCGTTCACAAAGTCCGGTCCAGCGTCGCGCTTGCACAGTTGCTTGCCGGAGCGTAGGCGATCATCGCTTTCGGAGAAATGTTCCCACACCAGATAAGCCTGTAAGCGTGCGATCGGTTTGAAGCCGATGCTCATGCGGCCTGACCACAGATCGCGGCCATCGATACGCTGGTCGGTCAATGCGTTGAAGGAATAACCTTGACGCTTGGTCCATTCGCCCGCCAAGCGAACAGCCAGCCGATCATCCACAATGGGGATATTTATCATGCCTTCGAAGCGGCGCTGGTGATAGTTGCCGAGTTCGGCCGATGCCATAGCCTCGAACTGATCGGTCGGTTTGGCAGGCGTCAGGTTCACCACACCCGCGGTCGCATTGCGACCATAGAGCGTGCCTTGGGGGCCGCGCACCACTTCCACCTGACCGAGATCAAAGAATTCCTGTTCGAAAAAGTGGTTGCGGATGAACGGCATATCATTGAAAGCCACCGCCACCGCCGGATCGGTGGTCACCGAAATGGCCTGTGTGCCGATGCCGCGAATCTGGATGCTATAGCCCGAGAAATTTGTCTTGGTGAAGGTCATGTTAGGGACTTGCTTAATCAAGTCCGGTCCACCATTGGTCTGAGTGGCGGTGAGTTGCTCTTGGCTCAGTGCGGTGATCGAGATTGGGATGGATTGCACGTCCCCACCGCCGAGTTTGGACGAGGTGACGGTCACGGTCTCTACCGCCGTGCGCGCCGGTGGTGAGGCTTGCGCGAGCTGCATCGGGGCAACCTCGTTCGCACTGTTGAGGGAGGAGCGGTCGCGAACGATGGCTATCGCTCCGGATTCGTGGTGCATCGAGAATCCTGTGCCCTTCAGGATGCGAACCAGAGCATCTTCCGGTGCGAGTACGCCCGCCGCGCCTTTTGTGCGTAAGCCGCCCATTTGATCTTCGGGATAAATCAGCTCCACGCCGGTTTGAGACATATAGGTATTGAGCGCGGCTTTGAGATCACCCGCGGGAATGTTGAATTCA
>Ga0164241_10000187_pt1 | contig 148123 bp, 137 predicted proteins | sample OricomyardsoilBY_FD_108780 | JGI IMG/M metagenome (GOLD analysis project Ga0164241, IMG submission 108780) | Backyard soil microbial communities from Emeryville, California, USA - Original compost - Back yard soil (BY) | ecosystem: Environmental > Terrestrial > Soil > Unclassified | place... | reverse complement strand
TGCCCGCGCCCGCGCGGCGGCCCTTCCAGTCGGCCCACTCTTTCCACTCGCGGGTGCGGCCGGCGCTGTCGATCCAGGTCGCGCCCTCGGCCTCGGTGAACACGGTGAGGTCGCGCAGGCCGCCTTCCTTGTAGGCCTGCAGCTTGACGCCCTTGCCGCGCGGCATTTCCGGCAGCTCTTCCAGCGGGAAGATCAGGATCTTGCCGTTGTCGCCGATCACCGCGAACTGGTCGCCCACGGCCTCTAGGCAGAAGGCCGCGCCAGCGGCGTCGACGTTCAGGACCTGCTTGCCGGCCTTGCGGTTGGCCAGGGCTTCTTCCTCGGGCATCAGGAAGCCGTAGCCTTGTTTCGAGGCCAGAATGCGTTTGCGGCCGGCCTTGAACGGGAAGACGTCGGCGATCTTCACCTTGTCGTCCAGCTCGATCATCATCCGCACCGGCTCGCCATGGCCCCGCGCGCTGGGAAGCTTGTCGCAGCCCAGCGTGAAGAAGCGGCCGTCGCTGGAGAAGATCAGCAACTTGTCGGTGGTCTCGGCCGGGACCAGGAAGCCCAGCTTGTCGCCTTCCTTGAACTTCAGCTCGGACGGATCCTCGATCTTGCCCTTGGCGGCGCGGATCCAGCCGCGTTCCGACAGGATGATCGTGATCGGCTCGCGGACGATCATCGCCTCGATGGCGGCGTCGGCGTCGACGATCGGCGCGTCGGCGAAGATCGAGCGGCCGTTGACGCCCGTCGGACGCGTTTTGTCCCAGGGGTGCTTGATCTTCAGCAGCGTGGCGCGGACCTCGGCCAGGCCCTTGCCGACCAGCTTCCACTGCTTGGCGTCGCTGGCCAGCATCGCCAGGATGCCGTCGCGCTCCTCGACCAGCTCGGCGTGCTCGCGGCGGATCTCCATCTCTTCCAGCTTGGCCAGTTGGCGCAGGCGGGTGTTGAGGATGGCGTCGGCCTGGATGTCCGAGAGCCCGAAGGTCTCGATCAGCTTTTCCTTCGGCTTGTCCTCGTAGCGGACGATCCGAATGACCTCGTCGAGGTTCAGGTAAGCGATCAGCAGGCCGTCCAGGATGTGCAGACGGGCTTCGATCTTGGCCAGGCGGTGGCGGGCTCGGCGGGTCAGCACTTCGCGGCGGTGGGCCAGGAAGGCCATCAGGGCCTGCTTGATGCCCATCACACCGGGAGTGCCACGCGCGTCCAGCACGTTGATATTGACCGGGAAGCGGCTTTCCAGCGCCGAGAGCTTGAACAGGCTCTCCATCAGCACTTCGGGCTCGACGTTCTTGGACTTCGGCTCCAGGACCAGACGGATGTCCTCGGCGCTCTCGTCGCGGACGTCGCCCAGCAGGGCGGCCTTCTTGCTGTCGATCAGGTCGGCCAGCTGCTCGACCAGGTCCGACTTCTTCACCTGGTACGGGATCTCGGTGACGACGATCTGGTAGGTGCCCCGACCGGTGTCTTCCTTCTCCCACTTGGCGCGGATGCGCACGCCGCCACGACCAGTCTCGTAGGTCTCGAGAATGCTGGCGCGCGGCTCGACGATGACGCCGCCGGTCGGGAAGTCCGGACCCGGCACCTTCTCCATCAGCTCTTCGGTCGTCGCGTCGGGATTGGTCAAGAGCAGCTGGCAGGCGTCGATCAGCTCGGCCGGGTTGTGCGGCGGGATCGAGGTGGCCATGCCGACCGCGATGCCCGACGAGCCGTTGGCCAGCAGGTTCGGGAAGCCCGACGGCAGGACCAGCGGCTCCTCGTCCTGGCCGTCATAGGTCGGCTTGAAGTCGACCGCGTCCTCGTCGATGCCGTCCAGCAGAAGCGTCGCCGCTTCCGTCATCTTGCACTCGGTGTAACGCATGGCCGCGGCGTTATCGCCGTCGATATTGCCGAAGTTGCCCTGCCCCTCGACCAGCGGCACGCGCTGGGAGAAGTCCTGGGCCAGACGCACCAGGGCGTCGTAGATCGACTGGTCGCCGTGCGGGTGGAAGTTACCCATGACCTCACCGACCACCTTGGCGCACTTACGCGCGGCGGCATCGGGGTTCAGGCGCATGTTGCTCATCGCGTACAGGACGCGACGGTGCACGGGCTTCATGCCATCGCGCACGTCGGGCAGCGCCCGCGAGCCGATGGTCGACAGCGCATAGGCCAGATAGCGCCGCGACAGGGCTTCCGTCAGCGGCTCGTCGAGGATGCGGTCACCGTCGTCGGGACCGCCGGGGGGCAGGACAGGCTTGTTCATCGAGGGGATTCGTACTCCGGGCTACGACCCTAGCAGAAATCCCCCCGACGATTCGACGGTTTAGGCCTGAACGATCCCCGGTTTTCCGGCTTCCAGCGCCCACTTCGCCCGCGTCGACAGCTTCCCGTCCCTGCGGGTGACCGCGTCCAGCACCTTGAACTCGGTGACGAAGGCCTTCGGGGTGACGTCGCAGATCGCGTAGCCGCGCTGGTTGTTGTTGAACTTCAGGATCGGGCTGGCCGCCTGGATCTTCTTGAAGTCGTCGCGCTGGTCGTTGCCATCGCCGCCCGAGCTGATCGAGGTCACGACGAATTCCGAGGCGATCGGCGCGCCTTCGGCCTTGGCGCCGTCGACATAGAGCTCGCCGGCGTAGTTCTGGTGCTCGTCGCCGGTCAGGACGACGGCGTTGGCGACCTTGGCGTCCTTCATCTTCTGCAGCAGGCGGCCACGCGGGATGCGGTAGCCGGCCCAGCTGTCGGGATTGACCACCACGCCCGGACCCGGATCACGGTCGAGGTCCATGAACATCACCTGCTGGGCGATGACGTTCCAGGTCGACTTCGAGCCGGTCAGACCGTCCATCAGCCACTTTTCCTGCTTGGCCCCGATCACCTCGGCCTGCGGGGCGTTGATGGCGTCGCACCAGGTCTGCTTGTCGTTGCAGGGCTGGTCGGTGCGGAACTGGCGGGTGTCCAGCAGATTGAGGTTCAGCAGCTGGCCGTAGGCGGCGCGGCGATAGATCTGGATCGACGTGCCGACCGGGAAGCTCGAGGCCCGCAGCGGCATGTTCTCGTAATAGGCCTGGGCGGCGGCCTGACGGCGCAGGTTGAACAGCTTCGGATCGGTGCCGTCCTGATCCATGTCCGAGACCCAGTTGTTGTCGGTCTCATGGTCGTCCCAGACCGCGAACCACGGCGCAGCGGCGTGGGCGGCCTGCAGGTCGGTGTCCATCTTGTACTGGGCGTAGCGGCGGCGGTAGTCGTCGAGGCTGTAGATCTCGCCGCCGAAGTGCTGGCGGACGTTCTCGACCGGGCCGTTCGGACCATTGCCAGTGCGATTGCCACGGCCTTCGTAGATGTAGTCGCCGTAGCAGAAGACGAAGTCTGGATTGTCCTCGGCCAGGCGGCGATAGGCGGTGTAGTAGCCGCTTTCATAGTGCTGGCAGCCGGCGACGGCGAAGCGGACGCGGTCCAGGGCCGCGCCCAGGGCCGGCGTGGTGCGGGCGCGGCCCGTGATGCTGCGCTCCTTGCCGGCGGTGAAGCGATACCAGTAGTCGCGGTTGGGCTGCAGGCCGCCGACCTCGACGTGGACGGCGTGGCCCAGTTCCGGCGGGGCGACCGTCGTGCCCTTGGCGACGATGTTGCGCATGCCCGGCTGGTCGGAGACTTCCCAGTCGACGGCCACCGGGGCCATCGGCATGCCGTAGCCGATCTCGAACGGCTCGGGGGCCAGGCGAGTCCAGATCACGAAGCCGTCCGGGGCCGGATCGCCCGAGGCCACGCCCAGCTGGAACGGATAGGTCCGGAACACGGCCTGGGCCAGGGCCTGGCCGCTGAGCAGCGGGATCGACAGCGCGGTGGCGGCCGAGGCACCGAAGGCGGTCAGCAGGCGGCGGCGGCTCAAGGCATAGCGATCGAGGACGGACATGGCGGACTCCGGGAAACTGAAGCTCCGCCGATAGCTCGGGTTTGTGACGGTTCTTAAAGCCGCCCCGCCTCCGTCAGGCGATCCAGCAGCCACATGCGCGGCGCGGGCAGCGGCCGGTTCAGCGGGCCGAAGACGAACTGCTCCAGAAAGTGGCCGGTGATGTCCAAACCGGCCTTCACGTCGCCCTCGGCGAGGCCCCCTTGCGCCGACAGCAGGAACGGCGGCAGCGGCAGCAGCTTGTCATGGTACGGCTTGCCCGCCCCTCGGCTGACGGCCCTGCCGGTGCGCGGGCTGACATAGACGAGGTCGTCGAAACTGCCCGTGGCGGCGCACTTGGAAAGGTCCAGGCCAAAGCCCAGTTCCTGCAGGAGGCCGGCCTCGTAGCGGACATAGACGGCCGGCCAGATGTCGGGGATTTCCAGCACGCGGATCAAGGCTTCCAGGGCGTGGAAGGCGCCGGGATGGGCCTCGCGCTCGGGCAGGGCCAAGGCGGCGACCGCGGCGGCGGACGACAGTCCGGCCAGGGCCAGGCGATCGTCGAACAGCGCCGAAGGCCCCTCGCCCATCGGCTCCAGCGTCGCCGAGCCCAGCTGGCCTTCGACCTTGGCCCGGTAGCGGGCGATGACCCGCGCGCCCGGCTGCAGGAACGGTTTCATCCGCCGCGACGCCGCGCCGGCCACGTGGGCGGCGAACTTGCCGCGATCCTGGGTCAAGAGCTCGACGATGGCCCCCGTCTCGCCGTGCGAGCGGGCCGAGAGGACGTAGGCTTCGTCCTCCCACTCCATCGTCACGAAGGCGTACCCCAGGCCACGACCTTCTCCAGCACCGGCTTCCAGTCGGGCTCGACCGGCAGGCCGATCACGTCGCGCAGGGTGGCTTCCAGCTCATCGACGGTGAGATCGCGCTGCTCGACCACGGCGCCGGTGACGTCGCGATGGGTGAAGCGGTTGTTCTTCAGGGCGTAGCGCGCAGTCGGCGTCGTGCGGCCCACAGTCATGCTGAAGGTGAAGTGCGAACTCGGATGCGTGTAGGTGAAGACGTTCGCCTGCTCATAGTCGACGGCAGCCCAGCCGCCCTTCGACACCTGGTACAGCGTCGCCCACTTGCCCGAGAGATCGGCCTGCACCTGGCGTTCGGCCACGCCGTCGGTCTGGGTGTCGAGGATGCGGAACTTGCCGTGCGGCGTGTCCTGGACCTCATCCGAGAACAGCCGCAGCGGCCCGGTCAGCACACAACCGCCGAAACCAGCGTCGGCCAGCCAGGTCTCGCTATCGATCGTCACGCCCAGCACCTGGTGCGAACGCGGACGCGGCGGCGCGCCCTCCGGGGCCATCCACAGCACTCGGGCCATCAGGCCCTCGACCTTGAAGCCCAGGGCCGTCAGCACGCGCTTCAGCAGGCCGTTCTGCTCGTAGCAGTAACCGCCCCGCCCTGCGCCGATCAGCTTGGCGTCGACATCGGCCGGGACGATGCTGATCCCGCGCCCCAAGAGGACGTCGAGGTTCTCGAACGGGATGGCGTCGGGGTGCTTCAGCGTGATGGCGCGAAGCACCGCCAGGGTCGGCTCGCGGGGGCCGTCGTAACCGATCCGCGCGAAATAGGCGTCCAGGTCCACGGCCGCCGCAGGCGCATCAAACATCGAAATCCAGTCCGATATCGCTGAACAGGCCACGTTCCTCGGCCCAGTTCTCCTTGACCTTCACGTGAAGGAACAGGTGAACCTTGCGGTCGAGGATGTCGCACAGCTCCTCACGTGAGGCCTGGCCGATCCATTTCAAGGTCTGGCCGCCCTTGCCGATCACGATGATCCGCTGGCCTTCGCGCTCGACGAAGATGGTCTGTTCGATGCGAACGCTGCCGTCCTTGCGCTCTTCGAAGGCCGTGGTCTCCACGCTGGCCGCGTACGGCAGCTCCTCGTGGACGCGCAGATAGACCTTCTCGCGGGTGATCTCGGCGGCCAGCAGACGGGCCGGCAGGTCGGCGGTCTGGTCTTCCGGGTAGAGCCACGGGCTCTCCGGCATCAGGGTCACCAGCTTGGCGGTCAGGTCCTCGACGCCGGCGCCGGTCGCGGCGCTGATCATGAAGACGTCGGTGTAGACGCCCTGGTCGAAGAAGTCCTTGGCGATGGCCAGCAGGGTGTCGCGCTTGACGCCGTCGATCTTGTTCAGGGCCAGGATGACCTTGCGATCGGCGGCCTTCAGGCCCTCGATGATGGTCTGGACGTCCTGGGCCGAGCGGAACTCGCCCGGCGTGGCCTTGTCGGCGCGGCTGGACAGCTCGGCCTGCACGTCGACCAGGTGGACGGTGGCCTCGGCGTCTTCCGAGCCGGCCCAGGCCGCGCGGACCATGGCGCGGTCCAGACGACGGCGCGGGCTGAAGATCCCGGGGGTGTCGACCAGCACGATCTGGGTGTCGCCCTCGATGGCGACGCCGCGCACCGGGAAGCGGGTGGTCTGGACCTTCTGGGTCACGATCGAGACCTTGGCCCCGACCATGCGGTTGACCAGGGTGGACTTGCCGGCGTTGGGAGCGCCGATGATGGCGGCGAAGCCGGCCTTAGTTTGGGAGGTGGTTTCAGTCATTGCGCGTGCGTGTAGCACAGCAGGGCCGGAATTCCTCCCCCTGTGCGTGCGCCATGACCGAGACCGTCATCAGTGCCCGGCGTTTTCGATCGCCGCGTCGATCTCGGCCAGCGAGTGATAGCCCGGTTCCATCTTGCGGCCGTTGATCTCGAAGGTCGGCGTGCCGTTGACGTCATGTTCCTTGGCGTTGCGTTCGACGCGGGTGTTCAACGCCTTGAGCTGGGTCTCGTCGGTCACGCACTTTTGGAACTTGTCCTCGCTCATGCCGGACGCCTTGGCGATCTCCGTCAAGGTCTCGCGCGGCGTGTCGAAGACGCCTGGCTGGCTGGCGAACACTGCGTCATTGACCGCGAAATACTTGTCCTTGCCGGCGCAGCGGGCCATCAGGAAGCCAGCCGAGGCCACGGTGACTTCCGAGCCGCCGCCCACCAGCATCTCGCGGAACACGTAGTTGACCTTGCCGGTGTCGATATATTTGGCCTTGAACGCCGGATAGACCTCCGCCTGCCATTTCCCGCAGATCGGACAACCGACCGAGGCGTACTCGACGACGGTGATCTTGGCGTCCTTGTTCCCCAGGCTCATGTCGTCGGGCAGCGCCTGATAGGCCTGCGGCTTGTTGCAGGCGGCCAGGCCCAGGGTCAGCAGCAGGGCGACGGCGAGACGGCGCATGGGGATCTCCGGGAATCGCGGAACCAAGGTCGCATGAGAGAGCGCTGCTCTGGCGGGGGTCAAGGCGGAGCACGCGGCGCTGGCCCCCTCCACCGCCGTTCGGCGGTCCCCCTCCCCCAAGAGGGGGAGGAGAGTGTGCCCCACGGCACGGGCGGAGCTTGGCTCTCCGCCCCGTTTGGGGGCGGACAGACCTGCGGGAGCAGGTCAGGTGGGGGACTGTGCTGAACTGGCCGCCCGGCCCCTACTCCGCGCCTTCGCGTTCCAGCAGCGCCTTCGCCGCCGCTTTCTCGGCTTCCTGCCGCGACTTGCCCTTGGCGATGGCGGGATCGACGCCTTTCACGGCCACTTCCACCGTGAACACCGGCGCGTGGTCCGGCCCCGTGCGGTCCAGGACGCGATAGGTCGGCAGCGGCCTGCCCTTGCCTTGCGCCCATTCCTGTAGCGCGGTCTTGGGGTCGCGCGGGCGGCCCTCGCCAGCGCGGTCGAACTCGTCGGCCCACAGCTGCAGGAAGACCTTGCGAGCCGCATCCAGCCCACCGTCCTGGTACAGCGCCGCCATCAGCGCCTCGGTCCCGACGGCCAGGATCGAGTCGGTTTCGCGGCCGCCGATCTTGCTGGACGAAGCCGACAGGCGCAGGGCCGAGCCGAGCTCGGCGGCGCGGGCGACGCGGGCGCAGGTCTCGCGGCTGACGAGGGCGTTCAGGCGCGGGGCTAGCTCGCCCTCCTTGGCCTTCGGGAAGCGGTCGGCCAGGGCCTCGGCGGCCAGCAGGCCCAGCACGCGGTCGCCGATGAACTCCAGCACCTCGTTGTCGCGGACCTTCTTGGCCCCGTCCCCGACGCTGGCGTGCGTCAGGGCGCGCTCGAGCAGTTCGCGGTCCTTGAACTGATGGCCGATCCGGCGCTCAAGGTCGCCGACGGCGGCGACCCGTCTATCCATGGTTCTGGATCACTTCAGCACGTGGAAGAAGCGGCTGGGACGGGCGTTCAGGAACCACGTCCACGGCTTGAACAGGCTGGCCTCGGCGTTCCACGACAGCAGGATGATCTGGGCGCGGCCGACTAGGTTCTCGGCGGGCACGAAGCCGACGCCGACCTCGTCACCGATGTACTGATCGAGCTCGTAATCCCACTTGCAGGTCGCTTCCTTGTAGGGCGAGACGCCCGGGTCGAAGCGGCTGTCGGCCGAGTTGTCGCGGTTGTCGCCCATGAAGAAGTAGCAGCCGGCCGGAACCGTATAGACGCCGGTGTTGTCGCCACGGCTGTCGGGGCCGAAGTCCTGGGTATTGTACTGGCGGCCTTCCGGATTGGTTTCCTGGAAGCGCTGAACCTGCTGGGTGAAGCCATAGCCGGTGTCGACCAGGGCCGGGGCCTGTTCCTTGCGCGGCAGGGCCTTGCCGTTGATGAACACCTGACCGCCGCGGATCTGAACCTTGTCGCCCGGCATGCCGATCAGGCGCTTGATGTAGTCGGTGCGGTTGTCGCGCGGCAGCTTGAAGACGATGATGTCGCCGCGCGTCGGCGCGCGGCCCAGCAGGCGGCCCTTGATGATCGGCGGGCTGAACGGGATCGAGTGCTTGCTCCAGCCGTAGCTGAACTTCGACACGATGATGTAGTCGCCCTGATAGAGGTTGGGCTCCATCGAGGCCGACGGGATCGTGAAGGGCTGGAACAGCAGGACCCGCAGCACCAGGGCGATGCCCAGGGCGTAGGCGACGGTCTTGATGATCTCGATGAACTCGGCGACGGCGCCCTTCTCTTCGGGCGGCGTGATGTCGTCGGCGGCGTCGGTCATGCGGGCGCTGAGCTCTTCGAAGATGATTTGCCGGCGAACCGGTTCGGCTTTGCTAGACGGGCTTGGCCTGCCGGGCAAGTGCGGCGCGTTAGCTTGGCTTTGAGGCGACGATGGGGCGGCCTCAGGCCTTCGGCAGCGCTTCGATGATCACGAAGGCCTGGGCGTATGGGTGATCGTCGGTCAGGGACAGGTGGATCACCGCCTCCATGCCCTCGGGGGTCATGGACTTCAGTTGCTCCAGAGCCCCGCCGGTCAGGGCCATGGTCGGCTTGCCCGACGGCAGGTTGACCACGCCCATGCCAGCCAGGTGCACGCCGCGCTTCAGCCCCGTGCCCAGGGCCTTGGAGCAAGCCTCCTTGGCGGCGAAACGCTTGGCGTAGCTGGAGGCGCGGTCGGGCTTGCGTTCGGACCGCTTGCGCTCGATCTCGGTGAAGACCTTGTTGGTGAAGCGCTCGCCGAAGCGCTCCAGCGACTTCTCGATCCGGCGGATGTCGCAGAGGTCCGAGCCGATGCCGATGATCACGCCGCTTGCTCCAGGCGGGCGGCGTCCATCAGCAGACGCATGCGCTGAATCGCTTGGGGAAGTCCGACGAAGATCGCCTCGCCAATGAGGAAGTGGCCGATGTTCAGCTCGGCGATCTGCGGGATGGCCGCGATCGGCTTGACCGTGGCGTAGTCGATACCGTGGCCGGCATGGACTTCCAGACCGAGGCTGGCGGCCAGGGCCGTGCCTTGCTTGAGCCGCTCAAGGATGGCGTCGGCGCGCTCGAAATGGCCTTCGCGGAAGGCGTCGCAATAGGCGCCGGTGTGCAGCTCGACGACCTGGGCGCCGACGGCGGCCGAAGCGCGGATCTGGTCGGGGTCGGCCTCGATGAACAGCGACACCCGCGCGCCGACGGTGCGCAGGCGGGCGGTGGCGTCCGCGATGCGGTTCTGGCCCTTCACGACGTCGAGGCCGCCTTCGGTGGTGACCTCCTCCCGGCGCTCCGGCACCAGGCAGGCGGCGTGCGGCTTGGCGCCCAGGGCAATGCCGACCATCTCGTCGGTGACGGCCATCTCGAAGTTCAGCGGCTTGCCGCGCTTGTGGCAGAGGTCGGTCAGCACGGCGATGTCGGCGTCGCTGATGTGGCGGCGGTCCTCGCGCAGGTGAGCGGTGATGCCGTCGGCGCCGGCGGCCAGCGCCAGCTCCGCCGCGCGGACGGGCTCGGGATAGGACGACCCACGCGCGTTCCGGATCGTGGCCACGTGGTCGATATTGACGCCCAGTCGCAAGCTCATCCGCTCTTCCCGTCGAAACCCTAAAAGACTCGGCTGGAATCTATAGGCCCAGCCGCCTGCCTGTGCAGGTGGGAATTTCGCGGGCCGGCGCCAGTGCGCACGCATGGACAAAGCTTCGCGGACGGCTAATCGTATACGCATTGACCTTGGGAGGGGCGTGATGATTTCGAACAAGACTTGGCTCGCGGCGACCGCGGGCGTCCTGGCGATCGCGATGGCCAGCGGTGCGGGCGCGGCAGACGTCTCGGCCAGCAAGCTCAAGGCCCTGAAGGCCGAGGCCGTGGCCGGCGTCGAGAGCCGCACCAAGCTGGCCCAGGTGATGAACGACGAGATCTTCTCGTTCGGCGAGCTGGGCTTCCAGGAGGTCGAGACCTCGGCCTACATCACCAAGGTGCTGGAGCAGAACGGCTTCACCATCCAGCGCGGCGTTTCGGGCATCCCGACCGCCTGGACGGCGACCTGGACCCATGGGACCGGCGGCCCGACCATCGCCCTGGGCAGCGACATCGACTGCATCCCCAAGGCCTCGCAGAAGCCGGGCGTGCCCTGGCACGATCCGATCGTCCCCGGCGCTCCGGGCCATGGTGAGGGCCACAACTCCGGCCAGGCCCTGAACGTCGTCGCCGCCCTGGCGGTCAAGGACGTGATGACCAAGCAGAACATCGCCGGCACCCTGGTCCTGTGGCCCGGCGTGGCCGAGGAGCTGGTGGCCGGCAAGGCCTACATGGTCCGCGACGGGGTGTTCAAAGGCATCGACGCGACGATCTTCACGCACGTCGGCTCGAACCTGCAGACCGCCTGGGGCCAGCCGTCGGGCACGGGCCTCGTCTCCATCAAGTACAATTTCCACGGCGAGTCCGCCCACTCGGCCGGCGCGCCCTGGCGTGGCCGCTCGGCGCTCGACGCCGTCGAGCTGATGGACATGGGCTGGAACATGCGCCGCGAGCACCTGCGGCCCGAGCAGCGCTCGCACTCGGTGATCACCGACGGCGGCGACCAGCCCAACGTCGTGCCGTCTGAAGCCACCGTCTGGTATTATTTCCGCGAGCAGACCTTCGACGCCATCAAGAAGAACTGGGACATCGGCAACAAGATCGCCAAGGCGGCGGCCGACATGACCGACACCAAGATGGACTACGCCATCGTCGGCACCGCCGCCCCGCGCCACTTCAACAAGCCGATGGCCGAGGCCGCGCAGAAGAACATCGAGCTGGTCGGCCTGCCCAAGTGGACCGACGACGAGCAAGCCTTCGCCAAGGCGGTGCAGAAGAACGTCGGCTCGACCAAGCAGGAGGGCCTCGACGTCAAGCTGAAGGGCCTGAAGCCGCCGGAAGAGAAGCCGGAAAGCGGCGGTTCGGACGACATCGGCGACATCTCGTGGATCATGCCCACGATCACCGTGAACTATCCGTCGAACATCCCCGACCTGCCGGGCCACCACTGGGCCAACGCCATCTCGATGGCCACGCCGATCGCCCACAAGGGCGTGGTGGCCGGCTCGAAGGTGGTGGCGATGACGGCGCTGGACCTGCTGACCCAACCCAAGCTGCTGGCCGAGGCCAAGACCTACTTCACCGACGTCCAGACCAAAACGCAGAAGTACGTGCCGATGCTGGCGGCCACGGACAAGCCGCAGACGAGCATCAACGCCAACATCATGGCGACCTTCCGGCCCGAGATGAAGAAGTACTACTACGACCCCGACAAGTACGGGACGTATCTGGAGCAGCTGGGCATCGCCTGGCCGGTCAAGCAGCTGACGCCGCCGCCGGCCAAGGCCGCTGACTAAGTCTTTGTTTGTCGCGCGATGGCCGCCGAAACCGGCGGCCACTTTCGGCTATCGCGCTTTAGCGGAGACGGCGGCTGCCCGGGTCTTCGATCGGGATAGCCGCCAGCTCCGGCGGCAGGGCGTCGGCCGGATAGGCCGGAACTTCCAGGCTGCACAGGGAGATGAGCGGCACGCCGACATCGACCTTGCCGCCCGAGCGGTCGACGATGCAGGCGGCGGCCACGACGTCGCCGCCTGCGTCGACGATCGACTGGATGCACTCGCGCGACGACAGGCCGGTGGTGACGATGTCCTCGACCATCACGACCTTCTGGCCGGGCTCCAGGTGGAAGCCGCGGCGGAACTTGAAGCTGCCGCCCTCGCGCTCGACATAGATCGACGGCACGTTCAGGTGACGGGCGGTCTCGTAGCCAGGGATGATACCGCCGACGGCCGGCGAGACGGCGACGTCGACCGCGCCGACCGTGGCGAGGATCTTCTCCGCCAGGGCCTTGCAGAGCCGCTCGCAGCGCTCGGGGCGCATGAACACCAGGTTCTTCTGCAGGAAGACCGGGCTGTGCAGGCCGGAGGACAGCACGAAGTGGCCTTCGCGCAGGGCCCCTGCGGCGCGGAATTCGTCGAGGACGTCATCGTTGGTCATGAGCGCTGCGTATAGCCCAGCCCGCCGAGTCTTCAAGCACCGGCTTGCCTCCCGAGGCCGTTTCAGGTTTTACGCCTCGTCATGACCGAAGAACCCCAACGCCCTCGCGTCGGCTGCGGCGCGGCCATCCTCGATGCTCAAGGCCGGCTGCTGCTGGTCAAGCGGGTCAAGAACCCCGAGGCCGACCACTGGGGCGTGCCCGGCGGCAAGCTGGACTGGGGCGAAGCCGCCCACGTCTGCGCCGAGCGCGAGATCAACGAAGAGCTGGGCATCACCATCAAGGCCGGCCGCGTCCTGGCCGTCACCGACATGGTCGCGCCGGACTACCACTGGGTGGCGATCACCTATTCGGTCGAAAGCTTCGAGGGCGAGCCGGCGATCCAGGAAGCCCACGCCATCCACGAATGGGGCTGGTTTGCCCTGGACGCCCTGCCCTCGCCGATGACGGCGGGGAGCATCGATGCGGTGGCGGCGCTTCTGAAAAGCTAAGCTAGCCTCACATCCGACCTTCCCCGCGAATCCTGGAGAAATCGGATTCAAGGATTGGTCGGGTAGGGCCCTAGTTCTTCAGCAGCTGGTTCAGCTTCAGCTGCTCGGACCGGCCAAGACCGCCGGTCCAGGCGAAGCCCAGCGCGATCCGCAGGCCGGGCGTGCGCCGCGCCTCCTCGATCACCGCGTCGACGACGGCCGGATTGACCTCCAGCAGAATCTCCAGCGGCCCTTCGCCCAAGCCCGACATGGTGGTCAGGTCGTTGCTGCGCCGGGCGATCTCGGCGATCACCGAAAAGCCGCGCGTCGCGTCCTCCTCGACCAGTTCGGACAGGTGCTGCCAGGGATCCTCGTCGAGCTCGAAGTCGTTCTCCGGCTCGATCTCCAGGCACGCCTCGACCAGCTCGAGATCGTCTTTGCTCAGCGCGCTCATCTAGCCCCGGGTCCGGTCCACGGTCTCGACCGACGGGCACGCGCGCAGCGCGGCCTGGATATTCGTCAGGTGCTTGGCGTCGCGGACTTCGACGTCGATGTCGACGTCGAAGAAGTCGCTCTGGCGATGGTGCATGCGCAGGTTGACGATGTTGCCGCCGGCTTCGCCGATGATGGTGCAGACCAGGCCCAGCACGCCCGGGGCGTTCTGGATGGTGGCGTGCAGGCGGGTCAGCGAGATGGTCGAGCGCTCGGCCTCGGGCGTCCAGTTCAGGTCGCGCCAGAGCTCTTCATGGTCCTCGTATTCGGCCAGGCGCGGGCAGTCGATGGTGTGGACGTCCAGGCCCTCACCGTCCTCGCGCAGGATGCCGACGATGCGGTCGCCCGGCACCGGGCTGCAGCAGTGGGCGAAGTGCAGCGACACGCCCGGCGTCAGGCCGCCGCCGCGCACGTACAGGGTCGCATCCTGGCCGCCCTCGATCTTGCGGCGCGCCGTGGCGGCCTCGCGATCGCTGTCCTTCATGCCCGGATAGGCCGTCTCCAGCACCTGGCTGGGCGAGACCCGGCCCCGGCCGACGGCGTCGAACAACGCTTCGTCGCTCTCGAGGGCGAAGCGCTCCAGGATCGGCCGCAGCGAGACGTCCTTCAGCTTCTTGCCGGCGCGCTCGAAGACCTGCTCCAGCGAGGCCTTGCCCAGGCGCAGGAACTCTTCCTTCTCGGTCTGGCGGATGTGCCGGCGGATGGCCGAGCGGGCCCGGCCCGTGACCGTCAGCGAGCGCCAGTCCGGCGGCACCACGGGCTTGGAGCCCCGCACCACCTCGACCACGTCGCCGTTCACGAGCGGCGTGCGCAGCGGCTTCAGCTCGCCATTGATCTTCACGCCGATGCAGGTGTCGCCGACGCTGGTGTGGACGGCATAGGCGAAGTCCAGCGGCATCGCGCCCCGCGGCAGGCTGACCAGCTTGCCCTTGGGGGTGAAGACGAACACCTGGTCGAGGAACATCTCGAGCTTGGCGTGCTCAACCAGCTCTTCGCTGTCGCCGCCGTGCTCCAGCACCTGGACCAGCTGGCGCAGATTGGCCAGCGGATCGCGGCCGCCGGCGGCTTCCATGCCTTCCAGGTCGAGACCGTACGAGGCGTCCTTGTAGCGGAAGTGAGCGGCGACGCCCTCTTCGTTGACGCGGTCCATGCTCTCGGTGCGGATTTGCATCTCGATGCGCATGCCGCGCGGACCCACGACCGTGGTGTGCAGCGAGCGGTAGTTGTTCCGCTTCGGCGTCGAGATGTAGTCCTTGAAACGGTCGGGCACGCTGGACCAGGCCCGGTGCACGACGCCGAGAGCCCGGTAGCAGTCTTCCTCGCTGTCGACGATCACGCGGAACGCATAGATGTCGGCCATCTGCGAGAAGCCGATCGATTTGCGCTGCAGCTTGCGCCAGATCGAATACGGCGACTTCTCGCGGCCGAACACGCGGGCCGGCAGGTTCGACGACTCCAGGCGCGCGGCGATCTCCTGGCTGACCAGGGCCACCGCCCCGCCCTGCTCTTCGCGCAGGGTGTCCAGGCGGCGGATGATGGCGTCGCGGGCGACCGGGTTGGTGTGCTGGAAGGACAGCTCCTCCAGCTCCACGCAGATCTTGTGGCAGCCGATGTTGCGGGCCAGCGGCGCGTAGATGTCGCGCGTCTCGCGGGCGATCCGCTCGCGCTTGGCCTGGTTCTTGATGAAGTGCAGCGTCCGCATGTTGTGCAGACGGTCGGCCAGCTTGACCAGCAGGACGCGGACGTCCTTGGAGATGGCCAGGATGAATTTGCGCAGGTTCTCGGCCTGGCGCATGTGCTCGGCCTGGAGCTCGAGCTTGGAGAGCTTGGTGACGCCCTCGACCAGTTCGCCGATCTCCTCGCCGAACAGCTTGGCGATCTCTTCCTTGGTGACCGGGGTGTCCTCGATCACATCGTGCAGCAGGGCCGTGACGATGGTCGCGGTGTCCAGCCGATATTCGGTGAGGATGCCGGCCACCTCGATCGGGTGGGCGTAGTAGGGGTCGCCGCTGGCCCGGGTCTGCGAGCCGTGCATGCGCATGGCGTAGACATAGGCGCGATTGAGCAGGGCCTCGTCGGCCGTCGGGTCGTAGGCGTGGACCCGCTCGATCAGCTCATATTGGCGAAGGAACTTGGGGCGCGGCTTGGGCGCGGGCTCGACCGTAGCGGGAGCCGGAGACGAAGACGCGCCCGATTCTACATCGGGCGCGCGTTCGGACAGAGCGGTCGAAGTGGCCGCTTGCAGGGTCAGAGGGTCTGCGCCTTCGGGGCTCAGTACCGCTCCTCCTGACCGCCGTCGCGGTCGCTCTGCAGAGCGCGGACCAGTTCCAGTTCGCTCATCTGCATGTGGCTCGGATCGGCCAGCAGGGCCAGCGTTTCGGCCTCTTCCTCGGCTTCGGTGTGCTCATCGACGCGTTGCAGCGTGCTGATGAGGTGTTCCTTCAGGCCTTCGTGGTCGATGACGTCGTCGGCGATCTCGCGCAGGGCGACGACCGGGTTCTTGTCGTTGTCGCGGTCGACCATCAGCGCGGCGCCGGCCGAGATGGCGCGAGCGCGGTGCGCGGACAGCAGAACCAGCGAGAAGCGGTTCGGAACCTTCTCGACGCAATCTTCGACGGTGACGCGGGCCATGAGTTCCTCGGGCTGCCGATTAGCAATCGCAAAATAGGCTTGTGTGCGGCGACACGCAACGCCGCGCACGATTATCCTGCTTTCGCGAGGGGGCGCTTATGCCCCCTCCGCGAGTCAATGTCCAGAGTGCGCGCTACCAGACCTTCACGCGCTTTTCCGGCGGCAGGTACAGGGCGTCACCCGGCTTCACGTCGAAGGCGGCGTACCAATCATCCAGGTTGCGCACCGTCGAGGCCCGGTACTGGTCCGGGGCGTGGCCGTCGGTGATCAGCTGTTGGCGCAGGGCCGCCGGACGGTCGTAGCCGAGCCAGCTCTGGCCGAAGGCCAGGAAGAAGCGCTGGTCGCCGGTCATGCCGTCGATCACCGGAGCTTCCTTACCCTTCAGAGAGGCGTGGTAGGCGTCGAGCGCTGCGCCCAGACCGGCGACGTCGGCGATGTTCTCGCTCAGCGTCTGCTTGCCGTTCACCGCCAGGTCCGGGAAGGGCTTGTAGGTGTCGAACTGGTCGGCGAGCGCAGCACCGGCCTTCTGGAAGTGATCGAAGTCGGCCGGCGTCCACCAGTTGCGCAGGCGCCCCTGGCTATCGAACTGCGCGCCCTGGTCGTCGAAGCTGTGGCTGATCTCGTGGCCGATCGTGGCCCCGGTCGCGCCGTAGTTGGCGGCGGCGTCATTGGCCAGGTCGAAGTTCGGCGGGGCCAGGATGGCGGCCGGGAAGTTCAGGGCGTTCAGCATCGGCAGGTTCACGGCGTTGACCGTCTGCGGGGTCATCACCCACTCGCCACGGTCGACCGCCTGACCCAGCTTGGCCAGATCGGCGGCGTAGTCGAACTCTTCCGAGCGCTTCAGGTTGCCGTAGGCGTCGCCGCGCACCACCGCATAGGCCGAATAGTCACGCCAGGTGTCGGGATAGCCGACGCCGACCTTCAGCACGGCGACCTTCTTGCGGGCCTCTGCCTTGGTGGCCGGGTCCATCCAGTCCAGGCCGTCGATGCGCTTCTCGAAGGCGACCTTCATGTTGTCGACCATGGCGGTCACGGCGGCCTTGGAGTCCGCCGAGAAGTACTTGTCGGCATAGAGCTTGCCGACCGCCTCGCCCAAAGTGGCGTTGGTCGAGCCCACGGCCCGCCGCCAGCGCGGCGAGAGCTGCGGCGTGCCTTGCAGGCCCTGGCCGTAGAAGGCGAAGCGCTCCTCGACGAAGGCCTTGGGCAGGACGTTGCTGTAGTGGTCCATCAGGTGGAAGGTCAGGTAGTCCTTCCAGGTGTCCAGCGAGACGCCGGCGACGGCCTTGCCGAGGCCCGTGACCATCGTCGGATGCCAGACGATGAAGCGCGGCTGCTTGTTCAGCTTGGCGGCCGTGAAGAAGGCGGTCCAGTCCAGGCCCGGAGCCTTCGAGGCGAAGTCAGCGGGCGTCCAGCTGTTGTTGGCCTTCTGCACGTCGGCGCTGTCGGCGCGGGTGCCCGATGCCTGGGCCAACTCCGTTTCCAGCGCCGCGATCGCCTTGGCCTTGGCGGCGGCGTTGGCCACGCCGCCCAGAGTCAGGATCTTCTCGACGTGGACCAGGTACTTGGTCCGCGCCTCGACCATCGAGGCCTTGTCGGAGACGTAGTACTCGCGGTCGGGCATGCCGAGGCCGCCCTGCAGCAGGAACGGCGCGTACTTGCTGGTGTCGTCGAACGACGGCGAGACCCACAGGCCCAGCACGTTGTCGGTGTAGAAGTCGGTGGCGTTCAGGGCGTCGACGTCGGCGCGGATGTTGCCGCCCAGCACCGTCGCCAGCTGCTTCTTGTCCTTGATGGCGGCGATACGGGCGAGGTCGGCCTTCAGCGGCGTCAGGCCCTTCGCCTCGATGCCGGCCTCGTCCATGTAGCTGGCGTAGTAGTCACCGACCTTCTGGCCGTCGCCCTTGCCGCCCTTGGCCGCGCCCTGGATCAGGTCGACCGTGCGCTTGTTGGCCTCCTCGGCCATCACCGCGCCGATGCCGTAGCTGCTGCGGTCGGCGGGGATCGGGTGGGCCTTGATCCACTTGTCGTTGGCGTAGGTCCAGAAGTCGTCGCCCGGCTTGATCGACTTCTCGATCGAGGTCAGGTCGATGCCGCTTTTGGCTTGAGCGAAGGCGGCGGGAGCGGCGGTCAGCAGCGCGCAGGCGGCGGCGCAGGCGAGCAGCGAGCGGGTCAGGGTCATGGCTGAGCTAGGTCCAGATGAGCGTGCGGAGACGCTTGGCGCGGAATTTGGGCGGGACTATGGGCGCCGCTTGATCCGCTCGGGGATTAAACTTTGGCAATGGAGCGCGCGTCGCGCCCGACGCTGGCGTTGGCCGCCAGGCGGAACGCCGGCTCGCCATTGACCGGATGCACCCAGGCCGAAGCCAGCTCGACCAGCGGCCCCATCACGAACAAGCGCTCATGGGCGCGCGGATGCGGCACGGTGAGGTGACCGTCCACCACCGTCCGGCCGTGGGCTACGAGGTCGAGGTCCAGGGTGCGCGGCGCATTGGCCTCTCCCCTCGCCCGCCCGAAGCGCTCTTCGATCGTGTGCAGCGCCGCCAGGGTGTCGGCCGGCGACAGGTCGGTGGCAACGATGGCCACGCCGTTCAGATACTCAGGTCCAGCCGGGTCCGGCCAGGCCGCCGAGGCCCACCAGGTCGAGCGGGTCACCAGCGTCAGCCCCACCTCCGGCAGGGCTCCGAGCGCGGCTTCCAACAGCGCCTCGCGACTCGTATAGGGTCCGGGCAGATTGCTGCCGAGCGCCACGATCACGGCCTCGTCCAAGTCATTTCGAGCGACCTGATTTTTCAAGGGATTACCGTGACCTTTTATCCGACCGACCGTCTGGCTTTGTTCATCGACGGCGCCAACCTCTATTCCGCCGCCAAGGCGCTGGGCTTCGACATCGACTACCGGAAGCTGCTCGACGAGTTCAAGAAGCGCGGCGTCCTGATCCGAGCCTACTACTATACGGCGATCGCGGAAAACGACGACTATTCGCCGATCCGCCCGCTGGTGGACTGGCTGGACTACAACGGCTTCACCCTGGTGACCAAGCCGGCCCGCGAGTTCACCGACAGCCAAGGCCGCAAGCGCTGGCGCGGCGACATGGATATCGAGATCGCGGTGGACATGCTGCAGATGGCCGAGACCGCCGACCATCTCGTCCTGTTCTCGGGCGACGGCGACTTCCGCGCCCTGGTCGAGGCCGTCCAGCGCAAGGGCCGCCGCGTCACCGTGGTCTCGACGATGAAGAGCCAGCCGCCGATGACCAGCGACGACCTGCGCCGCCAGGCCGACAACTTCGTCGACCTCAACGACCTGGGCAACATCATCGGCCGCCCGCAGCGTCTGGCGCCGCGCCCGACGAGCGACAACCGCACCCCGGCCGAACGCGAAGCCGACGACGAGTATTGAGATGAGCCAGCACTCCAACATCGTCGGCGAAGTGGTCCCCAACCCCGCCGAGCCGCCGCGCGACTGCCCGCTGTGCCCGCGCCTGGTGGCCTATCGCCGCGAGAACCAGGAGCTCTATCCCGACTGGTTCAACGGCCCGGCCCCGTCGTTCGGCGACAAGGACGCGCGCCTGCTGGTCGCGGGCCTGGCTCCTGGTCGCAAGGGCGCCAACCGTACGGGCCGGCCGTTCACCGGCGACTATGCCGGGACCCTGCTCTACGACACCCTGATCAAGTTCGGCTTCGCCACCGGCAAGTTCGAGGCCCGGCCCGATGACAGCCTGAAGCTGGTCGGCGCGGCCGTGACCAACGCCGTCCGCTGCGCCCCGCCCGGCAACAAGCCCGAGACCTCGGAAGAGAACAACTGCCGGCCGTTCCTGAAAGCGCGGCTGGACATGTTCCCGAACCTGAAGGTCATCGTCACCCTCGGCGACGTCTCGCGCCGCAATGTCCTCAAGACCCTGGGCCTGAAGGCCTCGGCCGGCATCCCCGGCCACGGCTCGGAGTTCCAGGCCGGGCCCTATCGGATCTTCAACAGCTACCACTGCTCGCGCCTCAACACGAACACCGGCCGCCTGACGACGCCGATGTTCGAGGACCTGTTCGCGCGGGTGAAGGCCTATCTGGACGAGACGCCCTAGACCTTGATCGTCCGCCCTTCCCGCGCCGCGCGGTAGATGGCCTCGATCAGGCGCATGTCCTTGAGGCCCTCCTCGCCCGGCACGATCGGCTCGCGGCCGGTCAGGATGCACTCGGACAGGTGGTCCAGCTGGGCCGAGAACTGGTTCTTCGCCTGCGGGGCCGGCTCGCGCGAGCTCGTCTGGCCGTTCAGCCGGACCCGCATGGACTGACCCTCGTAGTTGGTGGCCGGGTCGAGATCGACGAACCCCTTCGGGCCCGTGGCCCGGTAACGGTTGAAGTTGGCGCTGTAGGCCGAATAGCAGTTGGCCGTCGCCCCTGACGGGAACAGCAGCTGGAAGCTGACGATGTCCTCCACCGTCTTGAAGCGGACGTCGGAATGGTCGGTGGACGTGAAGGCGTTGATGGCCACGGGCTCCTCACCCGTCAGGTAGCGGGCGGCGTTCAGGCTGTAGATGCCGATATCCATCAAGCTGCCGCCGCCGGACCGGGCCTTGTCCAGCCGCCACTGGGTCGGATCGCCGATGGTGAAGCCGGCGTCAGCGCTGATCGCCCGGACCGGGCCGATCGCGCCCTCGCGGATCAGCTTAATGGCCTCGATATTGTGCGCCTGGAAACGGCTGCGATACCCGATCATCAGCTTGCGGCCGGCCTTCTTGCAGGCGGCGATCATCGCCTCGGCGTCGGCCGAGGTGGTCGCCATCGGCTTCTCGCACATCACGTGCTTGCCGGCCTTGGCCGCCCGCTCGGTGAAGACGCGGTGCAGGCTGTTGGGCGTGATGACGTAGACGATGTCGACATCGGGATTGTCGGCGATCTTGTCGAAGGTCTCGTAGCTGTAGCGGTGGCTTTCCGGGACGCCGTACTGCTCGCCGAAGGTCTTCAACTTCTCGGGCGTGCCGCTGACCAGGGCCACCAGCTTTGAGTGCTCGCACTCGGCGAAGCGCGGCATGATGATCTTGGTGGCGTAGTAGCCCAGGCCCAGGATCGCGTAGCCCAGCTTGCGGCCGGGCTCAGCGGCCCGGGCGCTCAAAGGCAGAGTGGCGGCGAGACCAGCCGCCAGGAATGTCCGCTTGCTGATCTCGTCCATGGTGCTTTCCCCTATCGTACGAGGCCGATGGTCTTGGTGCGCACGCGCGCCACGACGTGGTTGGAGGTGAGGTAAAGGGTCTTGCCGTCGCGATCGCCGAACGTGCAGTTGGCGATCGGCCCGCCGGTCTCGATCACGCCCAAGAGCTTGGCCTCAGGCGTCAGGATCATGATCCCGCCCGGCCCGCTGGCGAACAGACGGCCCTCGCCATCGACCTTCATGCCGTCCGGCAGGCCCGGCCCGCCGGCCTTGTGCAGCTCCGAAGCGTCGAAGAACACCTTGGACGACGTCGGCAGGCCGTCCGCGCCCAGGTCATAGGCCATGATCACCGGCCGCTTGGGGTCGGAGTTCGAGACGTAGAGCCGCTTATTGTCGGGCGACAGGGCGATGCCGTTCGGGAACGACAGCTTGTCGTCGATCAGAGCCACCTCGCCGTTGGCGCGCACAAGATAAACGCCGTTGAACGGCATCTCCTTAGCCGGCGAGGCGTCAAGGCCCTCCAGGCCGTAGGGCGGATCGGTGAAGTAGTACGAGCCGCGCTGGTCCTCCGAACCGCGTAGCTCGACCAGGTCGTTGGGGCTGTTGAACTTTTTGCCCTTGTACCTGCTGGCCAGGACCGTCTTCTTCTTGGTCTCCCAGTCGACCCTGGCGATGCTGCGGTTGCCGCAGTCGGCGACCACCAGTTCGCCGGCCAGGCTCAGCGTCGCGCCGTTCGTGCCGGCCTCGCGGAAGATTTTGGTTGGCGGGCCGTCATAGCCCGAGGGCTTGAGGAACTCGGTCTTCCCGGCCTTCGCGCTCCAGCGGTACATGACGTTGCCGGGCACGTCCGAGAACAGCAGGAACTGGCCCTCCCAGGACCAGACCGGTCCCTCGGCCCAGGTGATGCCGTCGACCAGCTGCTCGATCGGCGCATTGGCGTCGATGATCGCGTCCAGCTCCGGCGAGAGGCGACGGATCTTGCCGATCTTCGGATAGGCCGGCGCGGCGGCGAACGCCGGGCCAGCGGCCATCAGGGCAACTCCAGCGCCCAGCATGGCGCGGCGGGTGGTCATAGCGAACTCCGCTTCTCGTTGATGGGTATCTTATGCTGAGGCGGCGATGTTACCGCAACCAGCGTTCGACTAAAGTCGCACACGCGGAACCGCGTCGAGCCAGCGGGCGTAAGCCGCTTCGCGCTCGTGGTCCTTGATCGATGGGCTGAGCGTTTCGGCGGCCGGACTAGCTTCCGCCGCCTCCTCCACCGAAGCGTAGAGTCCCGCCCCTACCCCGGCGAACAGGGCCGCACCTAGCGCCGTGGTCTCCTGGTAGCTGGCCCGACGCACCGAGATACCGGTCAGGTCGGCCAGGCGTTGCGAGAACCAGGCGCTCTTGGACATGCCGCCGTCGATGCGCAACTGCGCGGCCTCGCCGAACGCCGTCGGCGCATCGGCCCGCATGGCCTCGATCAGGTCGCGGCTCTGCAGGGCGCAGCTGTCGAAGGTGGCCGCCGCGATCTCGGGCAGGCCGGCGTCGCGGGTCAGGCCGAAGATGCCGCCGCGCGCATTGGCGTCCCACCACGGCGCGCCCAGGCCGGTGAAGGCCGGCACCACCACGACGCCGTGATCGGCCTTGGCCGCCCGCGCCAGGGCCTCGGCCGCGCGCGGACCGCCGGTGATGCCCAGCCCCTCGCCCAGCCACTGGATCGCCGCCCCGGCCACGAAGATCGAGCCTTCCAGGGCGTAGGTCGTCTTGCCATCCACCCGCGCCGCCACCGTGGTCAGCAGGCGCGAGCGCGAGATCGGCCGCTCTTCGCCGGTGTTGATCAGCATGAAGCAGCCGGTGCCATAGGTGGCCTTCATCTGGCCTGGGGCCACGCACCCCTGCCCCATCAGCGCCGCCTGCTGGTCGCCGGCCACGCCACGGATCGGCACCTCGCGCCCCAGCAGGTCCGGTTTCGTCGCGCCATAGTCATCGACGCAGTCCAGCACCTTGGGCAGCAGCGTCGCCGGCACCTTGAACAGCTCCAGCATCTCGGCCGACCAGTCCTGGGCGCCGATGTCGAACAGCAGGGTGCGCGAGGCGTTGGTGGCGTCGGTGGCGTGGACCGCCCCGCCGGTCAGCCGCCAGATCACCCAGCAGTCCATGGTGCCGCACAGCAGCTCGCCCGCCTCGGCCCTGGCCCGCGCGCCAGGGACCTTGTCCAGCGTCCAGGCGATCTTGGTGCCCGAGAAGTACGGGTCCAGCAGCAGGCCCGTGACCTCGGTGACGCGCGGCTCGTGGCCCGCGTCCTTCAGCGTGGCGCAGACCTCGGCCGTGCGGCGGTCCTGCCAGACGATGGCCGGATGGATCGGGCGGCCGGTCTTGCGGTCCCAGATCACCACCGTCTCGCGCTGATTGGTGATGCCGATGGCGGCGATACGGTCGGCCTTGCCCGAGGTCTCGGCCACTTCGCGCAGCACGGCCACGCAGGCGGCGTAGATTTCCTCGGCGTCGTGCTCGACCCAGCCGTCGTGCGGATAGCTCTGGCGCAGCGGCCGTGAAGCCTCGGCCAACGGCTGGCCGGCGCGGTCGAACAGGATGGCCCGGGTGCTGGTCGTGCCCTGGTCCAGGGCCAGAATCAGATCTTGGGTCACACGTCCTCCGCTCAAGCTTGCGACATCTCGACGCGATACGGCGCGTCGGCGTCCTTGACCTGTTTAAGCATGTTTTCATTTGAGGGCCGCAAGGTCATCCTCATCCGGTCTTCCGGATTCGAAGGAGGCGGGCCATCCAAGCCGTCGAGATCGCATCGCTCATGAAGCTGGCCCGCAGTCGCGAGCCCGGCGATCGTGAACGTCTGCTCACTGGGATCATCGATCTCTGCGAGGCCGGTCAGGCCAGCGGCGAGCCGACCCATCCCGATATCCAGGCCCTGCTGAACTCCATCTTCATGTCGCTGGTCGTCGAGGCAGAGCGCGACATCCGCCATCGCCTGTCCGAACGCCTAGCCGACGCCGACTGGGCGCCCTCGGCCCTGATCAACATCATGGCGCTGGACGAGATCGACATCGCCCGCCCGATCATCGCCCGCAGCCCGGTGCTGCAGGATCACGACCTGATCCGCCTGCTGGTCCAGGCGACGCTGGAGCACCAGATCGAGGTCGCCCGCCGTCCGCACCTGCAAGCCCCCGTGGTCGAGGCGATCATCAGCCGCGACGAGCCGGCCGTGCTGACCGCCCTGGCCTCGAACGAGACCGCCCAGATCTCGCCCGACGCCATGGGCCGGCTGGTCAACCGCTCGCGCGAGGTGGTCGCCCTGCGCTCGCCCCTGGCCCGTCACCCCAAGCTTTCCACGGACCTGGCCGAGCAGCTGTATCTGCTGGTCGGCCGCGCCCTGCGCGACGCCCTGTCGGCGCGCTTCCACCTCGATGAAGCCAAGATGCAGGCCGCCGTCGACGACGCCCTGCGCGCCGCCCACCGCGGCGACACCGTCAATGACGTCGGCCCTGTAGAGGTCGACGAGGACCGCGAAGAGATGGAGCGCTCGCTGATCGAGAAGCTCGACTCCGCCGGCCAGCTCAGGCCCGGCTACCTGCTGCGCGTGCTGCGCGAGGGCCGACTGCAACTGTTCGTCATGGCCCTGGCGCGCCTGGGCAAGTTCGAATCGGCTCAGATTCGCCGCGCCATCGACAGCGGTCGCCCCGAGCTGCTGGCCCTGGCCTGCTCGGCCGTGGGCATAGACCGCAGCGTCTTCCCGACCATCCTGGAGCACGTCCGCCAGCTGAACGGCGGCCGTCCGGGCGGCGGTGACGAGGGCGTGCGCCGCGCCGCCAGCGCCTTTGGTCCGTTCACGCCGGATATCGCCGGCATGGCCTTCCGCCAGGCCGTCGGCCAAGTCTAAACCCAGGCCCAATCTGGCGTTTGACAAGCAGGCGGGCTTCCCGCCACTTGGCCGCATGTACCAGCCGCAACCGATCGTGACTCGCCTGTCCTTCAGGTCCAGCGACCGGCCCGAAGCCATCGAGGCGAAGGAGCGGTTGACGGCCCGCTATGGCGACGTCGGCGACGAGAACGCCCAGGTCATCGTGGCGCTGGGCGGCGACGGCTTCATGCTGGAGACCCTGCACGAAGCGATCGCCAGCCAGACCCCGATCTACGGCATGAACCGCGGCTCGGTCGGCTTCCTGATGAACGAGTACTCGGAAGACGACCTGCTGGAGCGGATCAACGCCGCCGAGCGCGCCGTCATCCATCCGCTGGCCATGGTCGCCATCGATGCGAACCGGAAACAGCACCGGGCTCTGGCGATCAACGAGGTCTCGCTGCTGCGTCAGACCCGCCAGACCGCCAAGCTGCGCATCTCGATCGACGGCAAGGTGCGGATGGGCGAACTGGTCTGCGACGGGGCCCTGCTGGCCACGCCCGCCGGCTCGACGGCCTACAACCTCTCGGCCCATGGCCCGATCATCCCGATCGACGGCCGGGTGCTGGCCCTCACCCCGATTTCAGCCTTCCGCCCTCGCCGCTGGCGCGGCGCCCTGCTGCCGCAGTCGGCGCGGGTGACCTTCGAGATTCTGGAGGCCGACAAGCGCCCGGTTAGCGCCGTGGCCGATAATTTCGAAGTCCGCGATGTGCTGGAGGTCCATATCTCCGAGGACCGCGGCACCCAGCTATCGATGCTTTTCGACGCCGGTCGCAGCCTCGAGGAAAGAGTTCTGGCCGAGCAGTTCTCGGCCTAGTTTGGGCACCTGAGACGTTGGGTCGCAGAAACTCGCGTCTCATCCAATATTAACGCCTGCTATGTTAGCGGTTACCCAACTATCCGCCGCTGGGGAGGCGCCCGTGACGAATAAGACCGCTGAAGTGATTCAGGTGCCGAACATGCTCAAGCTCAAGGTAGGTGGGCGCGGTGGCATCGACATGGCCGCCATCGCCAAGGCCGAGGCGGCTCTGAAGAGCCTGTCCGGCAACTTCGCCCAATGGCTGAACGACGAGATCGTCAAGCTGGAGGCCGCCCGTCAGGAGGTCCGCGTCGAGGGCCTCAACGCCCAGACGGTCGAGACCCTCTATCTGCGCGCCCACGATCTGAAGGGCCTGGGCGCCACCTACGAATTCCCGCTGATCACCCGCCTGGCCGCATCGCTGTGCAAGCTGATCGACGAGCCGGAGACCCGCCTGTCGGCGCCGATGTTCCTGGTCGACGCCCACATCGACGCCATCAAGGCCTGCGTGCGCGACGACATCAAGGTCGACACGCACCCGGTCGGCAAGGCCCTGGTCACCGAGCTGGAGACCCGCGTCGCCGAATATCTCGGCAACGCCGCCGCCTAACTAGTAGCTCAGGCCGAACAGGCCTTTCAGGTAGGGATTGAGCATCCGGCCTTCCGGATCCAGTTCCTGCCTGACCGCCAGGAAGTCCTTCCAGCGCGGATAGATCGCTTCCAGCTGGCCGCCGTTCAGGGTGTGCAGCTTGCCCCAGTGCGGGCGACCGTCGTAGCGGCGGAAGATGGGCTCGATCAGCTCGTACAGGAACGTGAAGTCGTCGCGGTAATAGGCGTGCACGGCCACCGAGCCGCGCGGCCCGCCCTGGAACGGGGACAGCCAGGCGTCATCGGGCGCGATGCGACGCACCTCGATCGGGAAGAAGACGTCGGGACGCTCCTTCTCGATGGTGCGCACCACCTCCTGCAACGCCTTCAGCTGGTTCTCCACGGGGAGATGGAATTCCATCTCGTTGAAGCGCACCGGCCGTTCGGTCGACAGCAGCTTCCAGCCCTCGTCGACGGCGGTCTCGGGCTTGGCGGTCGACAGCAGCGCGTGGGCGGCGGCCTTGCGCAGCGGCGTGGCGAAACCCAGCAGGTTGCGCAGTCCCCTCAGGGCTTGCAGGAACTCGGTGTCCTGGTCGGGACCACGCGGCAGGGCCGGATCGTCGGTCTCGTCGTGGCTGATATTGGCCGCGAGACCCGTGAACGGCACGGCGTAGAACTCGAAATTGCGATGCTGGGCCCAGCGCTCCTCGGCCTTGGCGACGGCGTCCTCGAACGGCTCCAGCCAGACGCGGCGGCGCAGGCGGCGGTTGGCGCTGGTGGCGATCCGCACCTGGGTGATGACCCCCAGTGATCCCAGCGAGACGCGGGCGGCCTGGAAGACCTCAGGATTCTTGCTCGCGTCGGCGTCGATCACCTTGCCAGACGGCGTGACCAGCCGCAGGCCGGTGACGCTGCCGTGCATGGCCTGGATCTTGGCGCCGGTGCCGTGGGTCGCCGTGCCCAGGGCCCCGCCCAGCGACTGCTTGTTGATGTCGGGCAGGTTCGGCAGCGCCCGGCCCTTCTCGGCCAGCATGGGGCCCAGGGCGCCCAGCCGCGTGCCGGTGCGGACGATGGCCTCGTCGCCTTCCCAGCCGACCACGCCGGAGATCGAATCCAGCGAGATCAGCGTGCCGTTGGTCGGGGCCAGGGCGGTGAAGGAGTGACCGGCGCCGACGGGCCGGATCGGGGCCTGGGCGACCTTTAGCGCGGTGGCCAGCTCGCCCTCGTCCTTGGGGGCCAGGCGGGCGGCGGGATAGGCGTGCTGGACGCCGGACCAGTTGCGCCAGAGCAGCTTGCCCTGGGCGTCGACCGAGGGCGGCGACGGCGGTTCGGGCTTGTCCCCGGTGGCGACCTTGTAGGCGGCGACACCGCCGCCGGCGACCACCGCCGCTCCCGTCCCGCCCGCGATCAGGGCTCCGCGCCTGGAGATCATGCTTCCCCGCCTCTATTTCGCGGAGTCTTCGCGCCCCGCCATGAACTGTATGAGGGCCTGGAAATCGGCCGGCGTGCAAGTCGCGCACTGACCAGTGGCCGGCATGGCGTTGTAGCCCTGGATGGCGTGGTCCAGCAGCGTCGCCTCGCCCTGCTTCCAGCGGACGTCCCAGGCGGCCCGGTCATGGACCAGCGGCGCGCCCGTGCCCGGGATGGCGTGGCAGGCGTGGCACGAGGTCTCGTACAGGCCCGACAGGCGCGCGTCGGCCGGGCGCAGGGCCAGGGCCTGCTCCGGCGTGGGCGGCGGCGCGGGCTTGGCTCCGCAGGCGGCGAGAAGAAGGGCGGCGGCAGTCAGAACCAACGCCCTCCGCACTAGGCGATTCCCGACAGGCGCTTGGCCGCCGTCAGCGTATTGGCCAGCAAACATGCGATGGTCATGGGCCCCACTCCCCCGGGAACCGGCGTGATCGCGCCGGCGACCTGGCTAACCTCGTCGAAGGCGACGTCGCCGACAAGCCGGGTCTTGCCGGCCGCGGCGGCTTCCGGATCGCGGGCGGGATAGCGGGTGATGCCGACGTCGATGACGGTCGCGCCCGGCTTGACCCAATCGGCCTTGACCATCTCGGCCCGGCCGACGGCGGCCACGACGATGTCGGCCTGACGGACGATCGACGGCAGGTCCTTGGAGCGCGAGTGGGCGATGGTCACCGTGCAGTCGGCGGCCAGCAGCAGTTGGGCCATCGGCTTGCCCATCAGGTTCGAGCGGCCGATCACCACGGCGGTCTTGCCCGACAGGTCGCCGATCACGTCCTTCAGCAGCATCATGCAGCCGGTCGGCGTGCAGGGCGCCAGGGCCGGCAGGCCGCTGGCCAGGCGGCCGGCGTTGATCACGGTCAGACCGTCGACGTCCTTGTCCGGCGACAGGGCCGCCACGACGTCCATCTGGCTGATATGCGGCGGCACGGGGAACTGGACCAGCACGCCATGGATCTTCGGATCGGCGTTGAGCTTCGACACCACGGCCAGCAGTTCGTCCTGCGTGGTCTCGGCCGGCAGGCGATGGGTCTCGGAGTACATGCCGGCGGCCTCGGTCTGCTCGCCCTTGTTGCGGACATAGACCTGGCTGGCCGGGTCCTCGCCGACCAGCACCACGGCCAGGCCCGGCGTCACGCCGTGCTCGGCCTTCAGGGCCGCGACGTCCACGGCGATCTTCGCCCGCAGATCGGCCGCGAAGGCCTTGCCGTCGATGAGTTTCGCCTGCGCCATGTGCATCTCCCGGTTTGGCCGTCCGTAACCGTTCGTTCGGACGCACGCAACGCCGCGTTGTCGTCATGATGAGCGTGTTAGAGCCCTCGCCATGTCGCCTTCCTCCGCCTTCGCCCGCGCCGACGTCGTCCTGGTGGGCGGCGGGCTGGCCAACGGCCTGATCGCGCTGCGCCTGCGCACGATGCGGCCGAACCTGAAGGTCATCCTGCTGGAGCGCGAGCGCCGCCTGGCCGGCGAGCAGACCTGGCGCTGGTTCCAGACCGACGTCAGCCCCGGAATCGCCGCCTGGCTGCGGCCGCTGATCGTCCATCGCTGGAGCGGCTGGGACATCCGCCTACCCGGCTTCGAGCGCTACCTCGACACCCCCGTCTTCGCCCTGACCGCTGAGCGCCTGCGCCAGGCCGTGACCGCCGCCCTGGGCGCGGACGTCTGGCTGGGCGTCCAGGTCACCGAGATCAGTCCGCACCAGGTCACCCTGGCCGACGGCCGTCGCATCGCCGCCGGGACCGTGATCGACGGCCGAGGCGCGCGCCGCACCCGTAGCCTGGCGCTGGCCTGGCGCGCCTTCCTGGCTCAGGAGGTGACGCTGAAGAGCCCGCACGGCCTCTCCTACCCCATCCTGATCGACGTCCCCGAGACCGACGACGAGACCTGCCCCGCCTTCAGCGTCATGCCGCTGGACGCGCGCCGCCTGCGCATCGAGGTCGCGCAATACGCCAGCGCCCCGACGCCTAACCTGACCTTGAGCCGCGCCGCCATCGCCGCCCACATCGCCGTGCGCGGTTGGCAGGTCGACAAGGTCGTGCGCGAAGAGGACGGCGCCCTCCCCATCGTCCTGGCTGGCGACATCGACGCCTATTGGCGCGAGGCCCGCCCCGAGGTCGCCAAGGTCGGCCTGCGCGCCGCCAACTTCCATCCGAGCACCGGCCACTCCCTGCCCGACGCAGCGCGGCTGGCCGACCAGATCGCCGCCCTGCCGCGCATCACCAGCGCCAGCGTCCGCGCTTGCGCCGAGGCCCACGCCAAGACCTGCTGGCGCCGACGGCGTTACCACCGGCTGCTGAACCGTCTGCTGCTGCGCGCCTGTCCGCCCGAAGCCCGCACCAAGGTCTGGGACCGTTTCCACCGTCTCGCGCCCGGCCTGATCCAACGCTATCTCGCCGCCCGCCTGACCCTGAGGGACAAGACCCGCATCCTGCTGGTCCGCTCGCCCATCCCCATCGCCGTGGGCCTGGAGCAGATCAGCGGCCGTTCAGCCCTGAGCGCGAGCGACGCCTAGGGCGGGTTGACCGATCCCCGTTCTCGGGGCGTCCTCGGGGCATGACCAACCCGACTCCCGCCGCCCACGCCCGCGCACTCCTGGCCAAGCTCGGTGTCCCGGCCCTGCCCGCCGACGCGGGCCATCCCGTCCGCAGCCCGATCGACGGTCAGGTCCTGACCCACGTGGCCTTCGACGACGCCCGCGAGATCGGGGCCAAGGTCTCGGCCGCCTGTCACGCCTTCGCCGCCTGGCGTGTCGTCCCCGCCCCGCGCCGTGGCGAGCTGGTCCGCCTGTTCGGCGAGGAACTGCGCGCGGCCAAGGCGGACCTGGCCGCCCTCGTCACCCTGGAAGCCGGCAAGATCGCCTCCGAGGCGGCCGGCGAGGTCCAGGAGATGATCGACATCTGCGACTTCGCCGTCGGTCTCTCCCGCCAGCTGCACGGCCTGACCATCGCCTCCGAACGCCCCGGCCACGCCATGCGCGAGACCTGGCACCCGCTGGGCCCGGTCGCCGTGATCAGCGCCTTCAATTTCCCCGTCGCCGTCTGGGCCTGGAACGCGTGCCTGGCCCTGGTCTGCGGCGATCCGGTGATCTGGAAACCGTCGGAAAAGACGCCCCTCACCGCCCTGGCCACCCACGCCATCCTGCAGCGCGCTCTGGCCCGGTTCGAGGACGCGCCGGACGGCCTCTGCGCCGTCGTCCAGGGAGGCCGCGACGCCGGCGAGCGCCTGGCCCGCGACCCGCGCATCGCGCTCGTCAGCGCCACCGGCTCGACCCGCATGGGCAAGTCCGTGGCCCCGATGATCGCCGAGCGCTTCGGCCGCTCGATCCTGGAACTGGGCGGTAACAACGCCATGATCGTCACGCCCTCGGCGGATTTGTCCCTGGCGCTGCGCGCCATCGTGTTCTCGGCGGCCGGCACGGCGGGCCAGCGCTGCACGTCCCTGCGCCGGCTGATCGTCCACGAGAGCCTGGTCGACAAGGTCGCCGACGCCGTCGAGGCCGCCTTCCAGCGCCTGCCGGTCGGCGATCCGCGCGAGCCCGCAACCTTGCTGGGCCCGCTGATCGACAAGGCTGCCTACGACGCCTTCGTCGTGGCCATGAACCAGGTCCGCGCCGAGGGCGGAACTGTCTCCGGCGGCGAGCGCCTGCTGATCGACCAACATCCGGACGCCTATTATGTGCGCCCCGCCCTCGCTCGCCTGCCCGCCGCCACCGCCTGCATGCAGCGCGAGACCTTCGCCCCGCTGCTGCACGTGGTGCCCTATGCCGACTTCGACCAGGCGGTGGAGATCCAGAACGACGTGCCGCAGGGCCTGTCGTCCTGCGTCATGACCAACGACGTCCGCGAGGCCGAGGGCTTCCTGTCGGCCGCCGGCAGCGACTGCGGTATCGCCAACGTCAATATCGGCCCCTCGGGCGCGGAGATCGGCGGGGCGTTCGGCGGCGAGAAGGAGACCGGCGGCGGCCGCGAAAGCGGCTCCGACAGCTGGAAGCAGTACATGCGCCGCCAGACCGCCACCGTGAACTATTCCGGCGCCCTGCCCCTGGCCCAGGGGGTGCGCTTCGACCTCTAGGCGGGCGCTCTTGCCGTCCGTCCCGACAGACGGCATAAGCCCTGACCTCGGGTCTCAAGGCCCATGCCGGCGTAGCACAGCGGTAGTGCAGCGGTTTTGTAAACCGAAGGTCGGGAGTTCGATCCTCTCCGCCGGCACCAGTTTCCTCAGCTCTTCCAGGTCCCGCTTCGATGGCCGCCATCCTCTTCATCGACGCCGACGCCTGCCCCGTGAAGGACGAGGCCTACAAGGTCGCCGCCCGTCATGGGTTCAAGACCTTCGTGGTGTCCAACAGCTGGATCCGCGTGCCACTGACGCCGGTGATCGAGCAGATCGTCGTCGACGCCGGCCCGGACGTCGCCGACGACTGGATCGCCGAGCGCTGCGGCCCCGGCGACGTGGTGGTGACCAACGACATCCCGCTGGCCGATCGCGTGCTGAAGGCCGGCGGCGCGGCCCTTGCCCCGAACGGCCGGGTGTTCAGCCCCGACATGATCGGCTCGGCCCTGGCCTCGCGCTCGATCGGCGAACACCTGCGCTCGATGGGGGAGGTCACCAAGGGCCCCGCCGCCTTCGCCAACGCCGACCGCTCGCGGTTCCTGCAGGCGCTGGACCAGCTGGTCGTGAAGGCCAAGCGCGCGGTCCCGCCCCGATGATCGAGATCACGTCCTGGCTACGGATCGACGAGGACGAACTGGTCTGGAAGGCCACCCGCGCCTCGGGGCCGGGCGGCCAGCACGTCAACAAGACCTCGACCGCGATCGAGTTGCGCTTCGACGTCCGCAACTCCCCGGCCCTGCCCGAAGACGTCAAGGCGCGCCTGGAGACCCTGGCAGGCAGCCGTCTGACCCAGGACGGCGTGCTGATCCTGTTCTCGCAGGGCTCGCGCTCGCAGGAGATGAACCGTCAGGACGCGCAGGAGCGGCTGGTGGACTTGATCCGCAGGGCGACCGAGAAGCCGAAGCCCCGGCGGCCGACCAAGCCGACCTATTCCAGCAAGCTCAAGCGCCTGGACGGCAAGGCCAAGCGCGGGACCGTGAAGTCCGGACGCGGACGGGTGAAGGTCGACGACTGAGGGGCACCCACTCCGCTCATCCCCCGCGAAAGCGGGGACCCAAGCTGAGGCTGGTGATTGATCTCGGGCCGCGCCACAAACTGAGAGTCAGCTTGGGTCCCCGCTTTCGCGGGGATAAGCGGTATTGGGTTGGCTGGAGTTAAACCGTCTCCGGCGGCGCCGGCGTGGAAAACGCGATCACGTCCTGCTTCCAGTCCGGCTCGACGATCAGCCCCGACAGCATCTTCTGCAGGTAGCGCGTCATGGCCGCCTGCTCTTCCGTGGTCAGATTGGCGCAGATGTCGCGGTTCAGCGGACGAATCTCGGCGCGGATGGTTTCCAGCAGGCTACGACCGGTGTCCGTCAGGCAGATGACCACGATGCGGCGGTCGGCGGACGAGGTCTGGCGCGCCACCAGGCCGTCGTTGATCAGGCTGTCGATCGAGCGCGTCAGCGTCGTGCGGTCGGTGGCCGCCAGCTTGGCCAGGCGGGTCATCGATAGGTCGCCGAACCGCCGCAACGAGATCATCGCCACCCACTTGGCGAAGGTCAGGCCGTGGCGGGCCAGGAGATCGGCCGACACCGCGCGGCGATGCTGTTCGGTCTGGTAGAGCAGATAGCTCAGGTAACTCGGCAGCGGCAGCGCGTGGTCCTGGACCACGTCAGCGCGCTCTTCCCCCTCGTACATTGTCGTTTTCCGCCCCCACAAAACGGCGCTCTGTGTCTCACACGGTTAACGGTCACGCAATCTGCGGCGCCCCTAGGGGAAACGAAAAACCCCGCGAAAGGCTTCGCGGGGTCATCTCTTTCAATTTAGACGGGAAATTCAGGCCGCGGCGGCGCGGTTCCTGTTCAGGCCCCGCGTCAACCAATCGTCCGGATAGGTCTCGCGCACGGTGATCGACTTGAACTGGGTGACCGGGATGCTGGCGTGGTCACCGGGGTTGAGGTCGCGCGACACCGAGTGGCCGGCGAACTCCTCGATGATGGTGATCACTTGGCTGCTGCCGGCGATGTTCTCGATGAGGACCATGTTCATGGGGTTCTGCTCGGTGATCTCGAGGAAGAAGGGGAAGTCGTCGGAGAGGCGGAGCGCTAGGCCAGGCTAGGCTGGACGCGTTCCTTGAGGCCCTTCAGAGCCCAGGTCTCGACGGCGCGGGCGTTGCCCAGGCGGCGGAAGGCGCCGGCGGTGTGCTGCTCGCAGTAGGAGCCGCGGGCGGTCTGCTTGGGGCGACCGCAGAAGCCGAAGTCGTCGCCTTCCGGATTGCCGATCGGCCAGCGGCACGAGTGCGTGCCCAGTTCGAGGATGCCCGAGGTCGGCAGCAGGTCCTCCTCGGTGCGTTCGTAGCGCGGGGCGACGTGGGGGGCGGCGGTGGTTTCGCGGGTCGGGCGACGGACCACGATCCGCGACGGGGACCGGGTGGTCGTCCGTTGACGGACGGGGGTTTCGCGGACGGTGATGCCCAGACGGTGCACCTTGCCGATCACCGCGCTGCGGCTGACGCCGCCCAGCTGGCGCGCCACCTGGCTGGCGCTGAGGCCCTCAAGCCAGAGCTTCTTCAGCGTCGCGGTGCGTTCTTCGCTCCAGTCCATGATCTTGTTTCCCAGCCCAGCCCGGAGCCAGCCCGCTCCGTGAGGAAATTGGTAGATTTTATGGTTAACGCACGTCAAACGTTTATGTGCAGACCCACGGTTTGCGATTTCACTTTTCGCAATAAGAATCACGTAGATACCGGCAATTGTCGCAGGGGCCTGCTCAAGCTGGCCTTAAGGAACATTGTTCCGTGACAACGCCACGGCCCTGATTTTATAAGGGTTTGGAATGCGTCGCGCCGTCGCAGAGCCTGCGGCGAAACGTCAGTCGGGGATCATCATGCGCATCGTGAAACTGGCCGCCGTCGGGGTCGCCTTCATCGCCCTTTCGGCCTGTTCGAAGGACGGCGGCAGCTCCAACGAGGCGCCGGCCTCGGCCCCCGCGGACGCTCCGGCGTCGGCCGCCGCGCCGACCGACGCCGACAAGGCCGCGGCCCTGGCCGCCCTCCCCGCGCCCTACAACACCGGCGACCTGTCGAACGGCCAGAGCAAGTTCGCCTTCTGCCGCTCGTGCCACACCGCCACCGAGGGCGGCCCGGACCTGACCGGCCCCAACCTCTATGGCGTGTTCGGGCGCAAGGCCGGCTCCAAGCCCGGCTACACCTATTCGCAGGCCGTCCAGGCCGCCGGCTTCACCTGGGACGCCGAGCACCTGGACAAGTGGCTGACCGACCCGCGCGGCTTCCTGCCGGGCACCAAGATGACCTTCGCCGGCATCCACGATCCCAAGGACCGCATCGACCTGATCGCGTACCTGAAGGTCGAGACGGGCTACAAGCCGGCCCCTTAGGCATGCGCCCGGCCCCGCCAGAGGTGGAGGCGCTGGTCCAGCGTCTCTACGACGCCAACGGCCAGCGCGACTTCGAGGCGTTCCGCGCCCTGGTCGCGCCGCAGCTGGAGTGGCCGGACGTGACCCGCGGCGGCTTGATGACCACGCCTGAGCAGGTGCGGGACTACTGGGCCTTCAATGACGCCTACATCCGGGTGGAGATCACGCCCGTCGAAATCCACGTCACCGACGACGGCCGCATCGTGGTCGACGCCAACCAGGTGATCTGGAACCGCAAGGGCCAGCAGTGGTCGGACCTGTGCGTGCGGCATTGTTACACGCTTCGCGATGGCCGTTTCTGGCGCATGGATATCGTTTCCAGGGGGGAAACGGATCCAGGCCCATGACGCGGGATGAAGACCGCATCGCTGAGCTTTACGCGGCCATCAACGCCCGCGATCTCGATGCGACGCTCGCCTGCTACGCGCCCGACGCCCGGTTCGCCGACGGCCTGGAAGGCGGCATGGTCGAGGGCCGTGACGCCATCCGCGCCCACTTCATCCAGCTGTTCGAGACCATCCGCGTCGAACTGGCGCCGATCGACCTCGCTCGCGAGCCGGACGGACGCTTGCGGGCCCGCCTGCAGGTGGAGACGCGCGGCCCCGGCGGCGGGCTCTGGCAGGACGACCTCGTCACCGTCTGGTATCGTCTCGAACGGGGGCTGATCGTCGAGCAGGACGTCGATGACAGCGGTCGGGGCTCGGACACGCCATGAGCGCGATGGAAGCGTTGCTGGACAAGGCTTTCGAGGCCTTCAACGCCCATGACTCGGCGCGCCTGCGGCCGCTGTTCCACGACAAGAGCACCTGGCCCAACACCCTGGACGATGGCGAAGACCCGGTCGGCAAGGAGGCCGTGCTGGCCTATTTCGCCCGCGTCTTCGCGACCATCATCCCCAACATCCAGCTGATCCAGATCCTCGACCAGACCGCCGACGCCCTGACCACCGAGGTGCAGTATTCGGTCGAGAGCTCGGACGGCCATATCTGGACCGACACCCGGGTGCGGCTGATCTACCACTTCCGCGACGGGCTGCTGTGCGGCCAGACGATCCTGGACGGGTACTAGGCCAACAGGTCCGCGCAGGCGTCTAGGATGGCTTCAGCGTCCAGGCGGTACTTGCCATAGAGGTCCGGCAGGTCACCCGATTGGCCGAACACTTCCAGCCCCAATGCCCGCACGCGCTGACCACGCACCGAGCCTAGCCACGACAAAGCCAGTGGCGCGCCATCGGTCAGGGTCACGAGGCCGGCGTGGCGGTCCAGCGGGGCCAGCAGGGTCTCGATCGTGGACCCGCGCGTCCCCTCCCCGGTCCAGCGGGCGCGGCCCGAGGCGGTCCAGTCGCGGTGTAGGACGTCGGCCGAGGTGACGGCCAGCAGGCCAGCCTCGGGCATGTCCTCGGCCAAAGCCTCGAACGCCGCCAGGGCCTCGGGCGCCAGCGCGCCGCTGTAGACGAGGGCCAGGCGCGAACCGGGCGCGGGGGCCTTGAGCCAATAGGCCCCATCGATCACGCCCTGGCGCCAGGCGTCGTCCGTCCGCTCAGGCTGGGCGATGGCGCGGGTCGAGAGGCGCAGATAGGTCGAGCAGCCGTCCTTGGCCTGGATGCGGTCGAAGGCGTGGGCCATCAGCACCGCCGTCTCGTCGGCGAAGGCCGGCTCGTAGGTGTCCAAGCCCGGCTGGGCCATGCCGATGACGGGGGCGTTGATCGACTGGTGCGCGCCACCTTCCGGAGCGAGCGTCAGGCCCGACGGCGTGGCGACCAGCAGGAAGCGGGCGTCCTGGTAGCAGGCGTAGTTCAAGGCATCGAGGCCCCGGGCGATGAAGGGGTCGTACAGCGTCCCGACCGGGAACAGCCGCTCGCCGAACAGCGGACCGGTCAGGCCCAGCGCTGCCAGGGCGATGAACAGGTTGTTCTCGGCGATGCCCAGCTCGACGTGCTGGCCGGTCTCGGCCTTGGACCAGACCTGGGCCGAAGGGATGCGGCGGCGCTTGAAGACGTCCTCGTGGGCGCGGCGCTGGAACACGCCGCGTCGGTTCACGAAGCCGCCCAGGTTCGTCGACACCGTGACGTCCGGCGAGGTGGTGACCACGTGACCGGCGAAGTCGTCCTTCCGCGCGGCGATCTCGAACATCACCTTGCCGAACGCGGCCTGGGTCGACTGCTCGCCGTCGTTCTTGCCGCCGGTCACGGCCGCCAGCAGCTCGTCGGCCGTGGGCGTCTGGATCGTCGGGGCGTCGTGGTTGCGCTCGACCTCGGCGGCGAACGGCGCGCGGGCGACGAGGCCCTTCAACGCCGTGCGCTCGGCGGCCGACAGGCCCGACAGCGGGTCCCACTCCTCGCCCTCGACGACGCCCAGGCGCTCGCGCAGTTCGGCGATCTGGGACGGCGTCATCAGGCCGGCGTGATTGTCCTTGTGGCCCTGGAACGGAAGCCGCAGGCCCTTGACCGTGTAGGCGATGAAGAAGCGCGGCCGGTCGTCCTGCCCCGCCTTCTCGAACGCCTCCAGCAGGGTCTCCAGGCAGTGGCCGCCCAGCTCGGTCATCAGCTCGGCCAGATCGACGTCCTTGTAGGAGGCGATCAGGGCCAGCGTCTTGGGACTATCGGCCAGATCGGCGTTCAAGCGCTCACGCCACGCCGCGCCGCCTTGGTAGCTGAGCGCCGCGAACAGATCGTTGGGCGCGGTCTCGATCCAGTCGTGCAGCGCCTCGCCGCCCGGCTTGGCGAAGGCCTCACGCTGGCGCTTGGACCACTTCAGCGTCTCGACGGTCCAGCCGGCGGCCTCGAAGATCTCGCCGTAGCGGGTGAACATCCGGTCCTGGGTGGTCGCGTCCAGGCTCTGGCGGTTGTAGTCGACGATCCACCAGGTGTTGCGGATGTCGTGTTTGCAGGCCTCGATCAGGGCCTCGTAGATGTTGCCCTCGTCCAGCTCGGCGTCGCCCAGCAGCGAGATCATCCGGCCCATCTTCTCGGGCTTCACCGAACCTCGGGCGGCCAGGTAGTCCTGGGCCAGCGAAGCGAAGGCGGTCATGGCCACCCCTAAGCCCACCGACCCCGTCGAAAAGTCGACGTCGTCCACGTCCTTGGTGCGCGAGGGATAGGACTGGGCCCCGCCCAGCGCCCGAAACCGCTGCAGGTTCTCCAGGGTCTGGCGGCCGAACAGGTGCTGGATGGCGTGGAAGATCGGACTGGCGTGCGGCTTGACCGCCACCCGGTCCTGCGGCCGCAGCGCCTTCATGTAGAGGGCGGTCATGATCGTGGCGCACGAGGCGCTGGACGCCTGGTGGCCGCCGACCTTCAGGCCGTCGCGGCTTTCGCGGAGGTGGTTGGCGTTGTGGATGGTCCACGCCGCCAACCAGAGAATCCGTTCCTCGAGACGGCGCAGCAGAGCGATTTCCTGCCGCTTGGCCGTCAGAGAGCCATCAGCCATGCTTCCTCACCAGCTTATGCCGGTGAGGTTTGCCCCTCACCGCTCTTTTCCCGGGCTTCATACTCTTCGATCTGCCGGGCCGTCCACTCCGGCGACTTCGTGAAGCGCGCCAGCAGGTCATAGAACACCGGAACGATGAAGAGCGTCAGCAGGGTCGCGAAGATCGAACCGGTGAAGATCACCGCGCCGATCGTCTGACGGCTGCCCGCGCCCGCCCCTGCCCACAACATGAGCGGCAGAGCGCCCATGGCGGCCGAGATCGAGGTCATGATGATCGGGCGCAGGCGCAGGGCCGAGGCCTCGATCACCGCTTCCCGGACCGTCAGCCCCTCGTCACGCAGCTGGTTGGCGAACTCGACGATCAGAATGCCGTTCTTGGTGGCGATGCCGACCAGGATGATCAGGCCGATCTGGCTATAGGTGTTGATGGTCGAGCCCATCACCAGCAGGCCAAACAGGCCGCCCAGCGCCGCCAGCGGCACGGTCAGCATGATCACGGCCGGGTGGATCCAGCTTTCGAACTGAGCAGCAAGGACCAGGAACACCAGCAGCAGGGCCAGACCGAAGGCGATGGCGATGCCGCCCGAGCCTTCGAGGTAGTCCTTGGCCTGGCCGCCCCACTTGATGCTGATCCCAGGCGTCGGACGCTGGTCGGCTTCGTCGCGGAGGAAGCGCACGGCGTCCTCGACGGTGTAGCCCGGGTTCAGCTGGGCGGTCAGGGTCACTGAGCGCAGACGGTCGACGCGCGGACGGTCCGGGGTATCGCCGCGCAGCTGCGTGGTCACCACGGTCGACAGCGGCACCAGGGCGCCAGACGTGGTCCGCACCTGCAGCTGGTTCAGGTCCGCGACGCTGCGGCGCTGTTCCAGGTTGGTCTGCAGGATGACGTCGTATTCCTGGCCGTTCTTGATGTAGGTCGTGGCCTTGCGCGAGCCGAACATCGTTTCCAGGGCCCGGCCGATGGCCTGGGCCGAGACGCCCAGGGTGGCGGCCTTGTCCTGGTCGATCTGCACCGACAGGCGCGGCGAGGTCGGCTCGTAATCGAGACGCGGACGCGCGAAGCCCGGATTGGCTTGGGCGTCGGCCAAGATTGGCTTCAGCCAATTGGCCAGCTGGACGTAGTCGTTGCCGACGGCGATCAGGTCGACGTTCGTGCCGCCGCCACCGCCGCCACCGCCGCCCCGCTGGAACGGACCGCGCACACTGGCGATGGCCCGGACGCTGGTGATCTTGGAGAGTTCCTTGTTCAGCTCGGCGGCCACCTGGTCGGCGGTCTTCTTGCGCTCGCCCCACGGCTTCATGACGACGACGCTGCTGCCGCTGTTGAACGAGTTGCCGCCGAAACGCGGGATGGTCAGGAGGATGCGCTCGGCGACGCCTTCCTGGCGGTACTTGTCGACGATCTTCTCGACCTTCAGGCCGATGCCCTCGATGTAGTCATAGCCCGCGCCTTCCGGCCCGTTGATCGCCACGTCGACCCGGCCGCGGTCTTCCGGCGGCACCAGTTCCTTGGGCAGGCTGACGAACAGCAGCGCCGCGAAGCCGGCCAGCACCACGACCATGACGCCGGCGATCGCCGCTGACCAGCCGCCCAGGATGCTCTCCAGCGACGCGCGGTACGAGTTCTTCAGGGCGTCCATGGCCCGGTCGACGCGCTTGGCCAGCCAGCCCTCGCCGTGCGCGGGCTTGAGCAGCTTGGACGCCATCATCGGCGACAGCGACAGGGCCAGCAGGGCCGAGAAGCCGACGGCGGCGGCGATGGCCACGGCCAGTTCGACGAACAGGCGGCCGATATAGCCGGGCAGGAACATCAGCGGCGCGAACACCGAGATCAGCACGATGGTGGTGGCCACGACCGCGAAGAACACCTGGCGGGTTCCGCGCTCGGCGGCGACCAGGGCCGGCTCGCCCTCGTCCACCCGGCGCTGGATGTTCTCGACCACGACGATGGCGTCGTCGACGACCAGACCGACGGCCAGCACCAGGGCCAGCAGGGTCAAGAGGTTCAGCGAGAAGCCCAGCGGGGCCAGGACGATGAAGGTCGACAGGATGCAGATCGGCGCGACGATCGAGGGGATCAGCGCCGAGCGCCAGCTGCCCAGGAAGATCAGGTTGACCAGCACGACGAGGCCGATCGACATCCCCATGGTGATCCAGACCTCGTGGATGGCCTCGGCGGTGAACACCGAGTTGTCCACGGCCACGACCATCTTGGTGCCGGGCGGCAGGCTCTCGTTGATGGTGGCCACTTCCTTGCGGACGGCCTCGGAGATGGCGACGTCGTTGGCCTGGGACTGACGGGTCAGGCCGATGCCGACCTGGTCGACGCCGTTGCCGCGGAACAGCTTGCGGCGCTCGTCGGCGCCTTCCTCGATCCGGGCCACGTCGCCTAAGCGCAGTACGAAGCCGGAGGCGTCGGCCGGGCGCAGCGGCAGGCGCGCGAAGTCCTCGGGCTTGGCGTAGCTGCGGGCCACGCGGATGGTGAAGTCCTTGGCGTCGCTTTCCAGCGAGCCGGCCGGCAGTTCCAGGTTCTGGCTGTTCAGCGCGGTCTCGACGTCGTCCACCGAGATGCCGCGCGCGGCCATCTGGTTGGCGTCCAGCCAGATGCGCATGGCGTAGATCTTGGCCCCGAACAGGTTGGCCTGGGCCACGCCGTCGATGGTCGACATCCGCTCGACCAGATAGCGGTCGGCGTAGTCGGCCAGCTGCAGCGGATCCAGCGTGGTCGAGGTCAGGTTCAGGATGATGATCGGCGAGGCGTCGGCATTGGCCTTGGCGATCTGCGGCGGGTCGGCCTGGTCCGGCAGGTTGGCCGTGACCCGGCTGACGGCGTCGCGCACGTCGTTGGCGGCCGCGTCGAGATCGCGGTCGAGGTTGAAGGTGATGGTGATCTGCGAGCGGCCGTCACGGCTGCTGGAGTTCACGCGATCGATGCCCTGGATGCCGGCCACCTGGCGCTCGATCACCTGGGTGATGCGCTCTTCGATGACTTCGGCCGAGGCGCCGCGATAGCTGGTCGAGACCGACACGACGGGCGGATCGACACTGGGCAGCTCACGGATCGGCAGCGAGGTGTAGGCCGCCAGGCCGATGACGCAGAGGATGATCGCCGCGACCGCGGCGAATACGGGACGACGGACAGAAAGATCGGAAAGCATCAGCCGGCCTTGCGGTCAGCGCCGCCCTTGGCGTGCTCTTTGCCGTCCTTACCGCCCTTGCCGCCCTTGCCGCCGCCGATCGGGGCGCCATCCTGGATGCGGTTCAGGCCGTCGGCGACGATCTTGTCACCCTTCTTCAGGCCGGCGCGGATCTCGACGAAGCCGCCCTCGCTGAGGCCGGTGTCGACATCCGTGCGGCGGGCGATCAGGCCCTTGGGGCCCTTGGCGATACGGAACACCGAGGCTTGGTTGCCTTCGAACTGTACGGCCGCTTCCGGGACGGCGACGCCGGTGCGCGTGCCCTGATCGATCGAGACCTTGACCAGCATGCCCGGCTTCAGCCGGCCGCCGGCGTTCGGGAACTCGGCGCGAGCCTTCAGGGCGCGGGTGGCCGGATCGATGCGGGTGTCGATCTGGGCGATCTTGCCCTGGAAGGTCTCACCCGGCAGGGCGTCGGGACGCGCGGCGATCGGCAGGCCGATGCGCAGGGTCTGCAGGTAGCGGTCCGGCACCGAGAAATCGACGCGGATGACCGAGGCGTCGTCCAGGCTGACGATCGGCGTGCCGGCGGCGATCAGCATGCCCGGCGCGACGTCCGAGATGCCGACGCGGCCCGCGAACGGCGCGCGCAGCACGCGGTCCAGCTTCTGGGCGTTGGCCGTGCCGACGGCGGCCTTGGCCACGTCCAGCGCGGCCAGATATTGCTCGGCCGTGGCGCGCGGAGCGATGCCCTTGTCGGCCAATGTCTTCCAGCGGGCGTAGTCGCGCTCGGCCTGGGCCAGACGCGCCTTGGCTTCCGAGATGCCGGCGTCTTCTTGATCCGCCTTCAGCTCGACCAGCACCTGACCGCGCGAGACGCTCTGGCCATCCGTGAAGTGCACGGCCGTGATCAGCTCGGGCGTGTTGGAGGTGATCGTCACCGATTGACGGCCTTTGGCCGCGCCCAGCACTTCGATCCGGTCGATGAACGGACGCTCGCCGACCACCATCTGCGAGACGTTGGTCGCACGACCGCCGCCGCCAGCCTTGTTGGGGTCCTTGTTGCCGAAAGCCAGCTTCAAGCCGCCCACAACCAGCATCACGACAACGGCGACCAGGGCCACCACGAGGAAGAAGTGCCTACGGATCAAAGAACGGCTCCAGCGCGCCGGGAGGAGTCGGCGGATTTCGGCGAAGATATGACCGCAGCCTAAAGCGACGTCCAGTGACAGCCGGATGACCGACTGTTGCAAAGCTGAAACAAGCTATAGCCTACGCCACACACCGAGTACGACGCCGCGATCCCGGGCGGTCTCCCGTCCTGTGACGGTGTCGCGCCAGCCTATCTGCGCGCTCCAGGGTCCGAACGCTCGGACGACGGAGAGTTCGTTCTTCACCCAGCGCGATTTGACCGGACGGCGATCGGCCTGACCGGCATAGGTCTGGGCCAGGACCAGCCAATGCTTGGCAGGCCGCACGCCCAGGGTGGCGTCGATGCGGATCTCGTCGGCCAGGCCCTGGCGTCTCAGCCGCGCGGCCTCCAGGTCGACGAACACCTCGCGGCCCTTCCACGTCGCCGAGCGGCCGTAGAGCACGCGGGCTTCCAGATCCAGGCTCCCCTGCCCCGGCGCAGCGTAGCCTGCGTTGCGGCCCACCCCGGCCTCGCCCGCGCCGAGATAGAAGGCCAGGGACGAGCGGTCGTCCTTATACGCCGTCCAGCGCAGGCCCAGCTCGATCGGTCCGCGCCCGGAGTAGTCCACCCAACGATCGTGGCCACGCGTGACGCCGGCCTTGGCCTGCAAGGTCAGGCGCGGGGTGAGGCCATGCTCGACGAATACCGACAGGTTCTCGTCGCGGCGCTGATCGATGGCGACGAGGACCCCGTCCGAGTCGTAGCCCTGCCTGGCGTCGGACCGCTCGTACTTGGCGATCATCTGGGTGCGGCCCGGCGCCATCGGCCAGGCCCCGGCCCGCGCCACGCCAACGCCCAGGCACGAAAAAGCCGCCGCGATCGCCAGGACCGCGACGGCTCTCGTGACTACAAAATAGGCGCCTAGTCCGCGTAGCCGGGCAGCTCGCGGTCCAGCTTGCGCAGGCAGCCCGGCCAGGCCAGGCCGCCGATCATGCCCATGCCCATGCCGGTCTGCTTGCGCACCTCGTCCTGGGCCCCTTCGGGCGCCAGCAGGACGTTGTCGCGACCGATCGACAGAGCCATCACCTGCTGCGCGCACGCCCGCTCCAGGAAGAACATCCCCAACCAGCACTCGGCCGCCGTGCTGCCCACCGACAGCGTGCCGTGGTTGCGCAGCATCATCAGCCTCTTGGTCTCGCCCAGGTCGGCCACTAGCCGTTCCCGCTCGTCCAAGTTGAGAGCAATGCCTTCATAGTCGTGATAGGCGAGCTGAGGCAAGACGATTAGCGCGTGCTGGGTCAACGGCAGCAGGCCCTCGGCATGCGCCGACACCGCCACGCCCTGGTCGCTGTGCAGGTGCATGACGAAGTGGGCGTCGTCGCGCGCGGCGTGGATGGCCGAGTGGATCGTGAAGCCCGCCGGATTGATGAAGTACGGCGTCTTGTCGATGACATTGCCGTCCAGGTCGACCTTGACCAGGCACGAGGCGGTCATCTCGCCGAAGAACATGCCGTACGGGTTGATCAGGAAGTGATGCTCGGGACCCGGGACGCGGGCCGAGATGTGGGTGAAGATCATGTCGTCCCACCCGTGCAGGGCCACGAGACGATAGAGCGCGGCGAGATCGACCCGCGCCTGCCATTCGGCTTCGCTGACCTTGCCCTTGAGGGACGTGATGGGCAGAGCACCGTCGGCCATGGTGAGCCTCCCTAGGTTATCATTGTTGACTTAGCGTCGCGCCGGGGCGTTCCAGCGTCAAGAGGCGCTTTGGCCACCGCACCCGCTTGCCAACCGCGCGCCGCCGTCGGACCGTCCCCGCGAACAGGGGGAATCGAGACCGATGCTGACGCTGCTGGGCGTGGCGGTGATCGTGCTGGGCTTCGCCCTGCGCTTCAATCCGCTGCTGGTGGTCATCGCCGCCGCCCTGACCTCCGGGCTGGCCGCCGGCCTGCCGGTGCTCGATGTGCTGGCCGCCTTCGGCAAGGCGTTCAACACCAACCGCTATGTCACCGTCGCCTGGCTGGTGCTGCCGGCCATCGGCCTGCTGGAGCGCGCCGGCCTGCAGGAGAAGGCCCGCGCCACCATCCGCGCGATCCGCGCCGTCAGCGCCGGACGGATCCTGATCGTCTACCTGCTGCTGCGCCAGTTGACCGCCGCCCTGGGCCTCGTGTCGATCGCCGGCCAGGCCCAGACCGTCCGGCCGCTGGTCGCCCCGATGGCCGAGGCCGCCGCCGAGCCGCTTTCGGACGAGCGCCGCGAGAAGGTCAAGGCGATGACCGCCGCCACCGACAATGTCGGCCTGTTTTTCGGCGAGGACATCTTCCTGGCCATCGGCTCGATCCTGCTGATCGTCGGCTTCCTCGATCAGAGCGGCATCACGGTGGAGCCGCTGCATCTGTCCATGTGGGCCATCCCGTCGGCCATCGCCGCCTTCTTCGTCCACGGCGCGCGGCTGTTGCTGTTCGATCGCAGCCTTAGCAAGCCGGAGGCCGAGCAATGATCGGCCTGCCGCTCGTCTATTTGCTGGCCGGCCTGATGTTCGGCGCCTTCGCCGTGCTCAGCGCCACCGACCGCGAGAACAGCAAACGCTTCGGCAACGCCGCCTTCTGGGGCCTGTTCAGCTTGAGCTTCCTGTTCGGCGACCACTTCGGCGACCTCGGCAACGGCTTCCTGGCGGTGGCCCTGGCCCTGATCGCCGGGACCGGCCAACTGGGCGTCGGCGTCCCGAAGACCACCTCCTCCGCCGAGCGCGAGAGCCTAGCGGCGACCTACGGCGCGCGACTGTTCATCCCCGCCTTGGTCATCCCCGTGCTGGTGCTGGTCGGGACCCTGGTGTTCAAGCGCCTGACCATCCACGGCGCGCCGCTGGTCGACCCCAAGCAGGCGACGCTGGTCTCGCTGGCCCTGGCTGCCGTGGTCGCGGCGATCCTGGCTCAGGTGATGTTCCGCCAGCCGGCCTCCGCGCCCTTGCAGGAGGGGCGTCGCCTGATGGACCTGGTCGGCTGGGCCGCTCTCCTCCCGCAGATGCTGGCCGCCCTCGGCGCGGTCTTCGCCCTCGCCGGCGTCGGCAAGACCATCGGCGAGCTGGCGGTGATGATCACCCCGGTGGACAGCCGCTTCGCCGCCGTGGCCGCGTACTGCTTAGGCATGGCCGTGTTCACCGTGATGATGGGCAACGCCTTCGCGGCCTTCCCAGTGATGACCGGCGGCATCGCCCTCCCCCTGGTCATCGGCCGGTTCGGCGGCGATCCGGCCGTGGTCTGCGCCATCGGCATGCTGTCGGGCTTCTGCGGCACGCTGCTGACGCCGCTCGCCGCCAATTTCAACCTTGTGCCGGCGGCCCTCCTACAGTTGAAGGACCGCTATGCCGTGATCCGCGCCCAGGCGCCGACCGCGCTCCTGATGCTGATCGTCAATGTGGTCCTGATGAACGCCCTGGCTTTCCACCAATGAGTCTCGCCCGTTCCACCGCCTCGCGCTTCGCCAAGATCGCCCTGGGCCACCTGACCCGCGAGTATCCGAACAAGCTGGACCACGTGATGGCTGGCCCGGACGACGTCCGCTCGCCGCGTGACCTGCATCCGATCTTCTACGGCAGCTTCGACTGGCACTCGTGCGTGCACGGCTACTGGCTGCTGGCCACCCTGCTGCGCCTGCGTCCGGAGATGCCGGAGGCCGACCAGATCATCGCCCTGTTCGATGACGCCTTCACCGACGAGAAGGTCGGCGTCGAGACCGCCTATGTGCAGCGCCCCGAAAGCCGTGGTTTCGAGCGCCCCTATGGCTGGGCCTGGAGCCTGATGCTGCAGGCTGAACTGCTGCGTCACCGCCAGCGCCCCTGGGCCGGCGTCCACGCGCCGCTGGCCGCCGCCTTCAAGGCGCGCTTCGACGCCTTCCTGCCGATCGCCGACTACCCCGTCCGCACCGGCACCCACTACAACACCGCCTTCGCCATGGTCCTGGCCACCGAATATGCGGTGCTGACCGACGACCAGGCCTTCTTCGACCTGCTGCAGAACCGCGCCGTCCTCTGGTACGGCCAGGACGCGGCCTGCCAGGGCTGGGAGCCCTCCGGCGACGACTTCCTCTCGCCGGCCCTGATCGAGGCCGAGGCCATGCGCCGCCTGCTGCCGCGTGAAAGCTTCGACGTCTGGTTCCCGCGCTTCCTGCCGGACCTGGCCGAGAAGCAGCCCGCCACCCTGTTCTCGCCCGCCCGGGTCAGCGACCGCAGCGACGGCAAGATCGCCCATCTGGACGGCCTGAACCTGTCACGCGCCTGGTGCTGGCGGTTGCTGGCCGCGGCCATGCCCGAGGAGGATCCCGCCAAGCCGCTGGCCGTCAACGCCGCTCTCAGCCACCTGGCGGCGGCCATCCCGCACATCGCCGGCGACTATATGGGCGAGCACTGGCTGGCCACCTTCGCCCTGCTGGCGCTGGAGAACGGCTAGACTTCAGGCGCGGCGGGACCGTCAGCCCACTGTTTACATTCCTTGACAATGAACCCGAAGCAGCTCGCGTTAAGGAAGTTCTCGCGCCTCAGCGAAGGGCGCGAGTCGCATCCAGGGAGTTGTCGTCATGCCCGACGCCGCCCGTATCGAGATCGCCCCTGAAACCGACGGTTGGGTCGTCTCCGAAAACGGCCGCCCCGCCGGCCTCTTCGACAACCGCGAAACCGCCTACAAGCGCGCGCTGGACCTGTGCGGCGCGCTGTTCGAGCGCGGCGTGCTGTCGCGGGTGTACGAGCTCCCGGCAGCCGCGTAGGCGCACACCTTTACAATCCTTGACAATGTTCTGCCCCTGTTAGGGCTAACATTTCATCAGGGACTGATTTGTCGCGCCTTGGGAGGCGCGGTTTGCCGGAGCCACGTCATGGCCCAAACGACACGCAACCAGCTGCGGACCGAGGTCCGGACCTTCCTGATCGTCAGCGCAGGCGCTTTCGCGCTCGGCCTCGCCATCGGCTTCGCGGCAATGGGCCTGCACTAGAGACGATTAGTCGTCGCGACCGCCGCTCTTCATCAGGCGGGCCTTGTCGCGCGCCCAGTCGCGGGCCGCTTCGGTCTCGCGCTTGTCGTGGTTCTTCTTGCCCTTCGCCAGGCCGATCTCCAGCTTGGCCAGGCCCTTCTCGTTCCAATAGAGCTTCAGCGGGATCATCGTCCGGCCGTCGCGCTGCACGGCGCCGATCAGCTTGTCGATCTGCTTGCGGTGCAGCAGCAGCTTCCGGTGCCGGCGCGGCTCGTGGTTGAAGCGGTTGGCGTGGCCGTAGGGCGGGATGTCGGCGTTGATCAGCTTGATCTCACGCCCTTCGACCGAGGCGTAGGATTCGGCGATGTTGGCCCGGCCGACGCGCAGTGACTTCACCTCGGTGCCGGTCAGCATGATGCCGGCCTCGAAGACCTCCTCGATGAAGTAATCGTACCGGGCGCGCCGGTTCTCCGCGATCGGCTTGGTCATTACGACAGGCCAGCCTCGCGCATGGCTTCCAGGATGGTCGGACGCACGGCTTCGGCGCAGGTGGTGATCGGCAGGCGCGCCTCGTCCGAGCACAGACCCAGTTGGGCCATAGCGAACTTGGTCGGGGCCGGCGAGCTGTCCAGGAACAGCGCCTTGTGCAGGCGCACTAGGCGGTCCTGCCAGTAGAGGGCGGTTTCCCACTGGCCGGCCATGCAGGCGTTCATGAACGAAGCGCAGGCGTCCGGGGCGACGTTCGAGGTCACCGAGATCACGCCGTGGCCGCCGTGGGCCATGTAGCCCAGGGCCGACGGGTCGTCGCCGGTCAGCAGCACCCAGTCGGGGCCGCACAGCAGGCGCTGCATGCTGATGCGGGTCAGGTCGCCCGTGGCGTCCTTGATGCCGACGATGTTGGGCAGCTTCGAAAGGCGCGCCAGGGTCTCGTTGGAGATGTCGACGCCCGTGCGGCCCGGCACGTTGTAGACGAACACCGGCAGCTCCACGGCGTCGTTGATCGCCTTGTAGTGCTGGTACATGCCCTCTTGGCTGGGGCGGTTGTAGTACGGCGTCACCACCAGGCAGGCGTCGGCGCCGACGGCCTTGGCGTGGGCGGCCAGCTCGACGGCCTCGGCGGTCGAGTTGCTGCCCGCGCCCGCGATCACCGGCACGCGGCCGGCGGCGGTCTTCACGCACAGCTCGACGACGCGCTTGTGCTCGTCGTGCGACAGGGTCGAGGTCTCGCCGGTGGTGCCGACCGGCACCAGGCCGTGGACGCCGCCCGAGATCTGACGCTCGACCAGGGCCACGAACGCTTTTTCGTCCACCTCACCGTCGCGGAACGGCGTGACGAGGGCCGGGATGACGCCCTTGAAGTGAGACTGGACCATGACTTGCAAATTGCCGTGAGGATGGCGCCGCGTGTGTTGCGGCAGGACGATGGGGGCGGACAATATGTCCCTGCCCCGCCGTCCCGCAATGGCGCGCCATGCGGTTCGTGGGGGCAGGTGCGGGATTTGATGGGGGAAGCCCCTCCGGTCAAGCCCGGCAACCGGACTTTAAACCCTATTGAGGCCTGAATCGTCGCATAGGGCCTCGGGTGAGATTCGAGTACAAGGCCTGTCGGGGCCGGTTGATGGAGAGCGTTTTGGCTTCAGTGGTGCGTCGGACTCTGCTCGGTGGAGCTTGCATCGTGGCCGTGGTCGGGGCGGCGGACGCCCAGACGACGTCGGGCTATGCGACTTCGTACTCGAGCCAGCCCGGCCTGATCACCACCCCGCCGACCGCCGTGCCCGGCGCCCTTTCCGACACCGACAGCGCCAACCTGCAGACCGCTCTGGCGGCCGCCAAGCGCGGCGACGTCTCGGGCGCGCGCATGGCCATGGACAGCCTGCAGGACCCCGTCGCCAAGAAGATCGCCCAGTGGGCCCTGGTCGACAGCAACGCCGAGGCGCTGAGCTTCTTCGAACTGGACGCTGCTCGCCGCGACCTGGCCGGCTGGCCGCGCGGCGCGCGTCGCGACGCCGCCGCCGAGAAGGCTCTTTCCACCTCGGGCCTGGACCCGGCCCGCATCATCGCCTGGTTCGGCGGCGCCCAGCCGGCGACGGCCGAGGGTGCCATGGCCCTGGCCAGCGCCTGGCAGGCTACCGGCCGCAGCCAGGACGCCACCAACCTGATCCGCCGCACCTTCCGCGACAAGGTGTTCGAGGCCGACGCCCAGCGCAGCATGATCGCCCGCTTCGGCGGCATGCTGACCGCCGACGACTACAACCGCCGCGCCGACATCCTGCTGTACGGACAGCAAGGCCCGGCCGCCCGCGACATGGTCGCCATGCTGTCGGAGACCGGCCAGGCCACGGCGCGCGTGCGCATGGCCTATCGGTCGAACTCGGCCAACGCCAACACGCTCTACAACGGCCTGACGCCCGACCTGCAGGCCTCGCCCGGCGTGGTGTTCGAGCGCGCGGCCTATCTGCGCCGCGCCGGCATGGACACCCTGGCCCTGCCGATGGTGGTCAACTTCCCGGCCCCCCCGACCGAGGAAGCCTCGACCGTCATCTGGAAGGAGCGCAAGCAGCTGATCGTCTCGGCCCTGAAGGCCGGCAACAGCACCGGCGCCTATGCGGCCGCCGACAACACCCAGGCCCTGGCCCCGGCCGACATCGCCGAGAGCGAGTTCTACGCCGGCTGGATCGCCCTGACCCGCCTGCGCAATCCCGACGCGGCCGCCGCCCACTTCGCCCAGATCGCCGCCGTCGGCGCCTCGCCGATCACGCGGGGGCGCGCCCTCTACTGGCAGGGCCGCGCGGCCGAGGCGCAGGGCGACCCGATCGCCGCCCAGACCTTCTACGCCGAGGGCGCGCGCCACATCACCACCTTCTACGGCCAGCTGGCCGCCGAGAAGGCGGGGCTGAAGGAACTGCGCCTGGAGCGTGATCCGGTCATCACCCAGGCCGACCGCGCCCGCTTCTATGGCCGCGAGCAGATCCGCGCCGCCCGCATCCTAGCCGACACCGGCAATCGCGACCTGTTCCGCAGCCTGGTTCTGTACATCGACGACACCCTGCCCAACGCCGAGGAAAGCGCCCTGCTGGTCGACCTGGCCCGTGGCTATGGCGACCAGGACCTGGCCATGCGCGCCGTGCGCACGGCAGCCCAGCGCGGCTTCATCCTGCCCGAGCGCGGCTATCCGCTGCTGGACCACCACTTCACGCCGGGTCCGGGCGCGGCCGAGACGGCCTTTGTCTATTCGATCTCGCGCCAGGAAAGTAACTTCGACCCGGCCGCCCGGTCGGGCGTCGGCGCGCGCGGCATGATGCAACTGATGCCGGCCACCGCCTCGATCGTCGCGCGCAAGCTGGGCGAGGCCCATTCGGTCGAACGGCTGGGCGACGCGCCCTACAACATGCGCCTGGGCTCGGTGTATCTGGGCGACATGGTCCGCAGCTTCAGCGGCTCGTACATCATGGCCGCCGCCGCCTACAACGCCGGCCCTGGCCGTCCGGCCCAGTGGGCGGGCCTGTGCGGCGACCCGCGCGGCGCGACCACCGACCCGCTCGATTTCATCGAGTGCATCCCGTTCTCCGAGACCCGCAACTACGTGATGCGGACCCTGGAGACGACCATGGTCTACCGCGCTCGCCTGAACGGCGGGGTGAGCCCGCTGACCCTGTCGTCGGACCTCAAGCGCGGCGGGTATGTGTACTCGCCGTCGGTGGCGTCGGCGGAGACAGCGGTTACCCAGCCTTAAGCGCGACGGGCCGCTAGAACCGGTCCCGCCGGAGTCTCGATCAGCTCACCGTCCAGCCGGAACACGCGGCCGAGGATGTCGCGCGACAACGCCGCGCGCGGCGGGCCCTCGGCGACGATGCGGCCGTGGTCGACCACGACGATGCGGTCGCAGGACCGGGCGGCGAGGGTGAGGTCGTGCAGGGTCACCACCACGGCCGCGCCCTTGGCGACCTCGGCGCGCAGCAGGTCGAGCGTCAGCAGCTGGGCGTCGGGATCGAGGCCCGCCACGGGCTCGTCGGCGATCAGCAGCGGCGCGCGGGTGGCCAGCAGGCGCGCTAGCAGCACCCTCGCCCGCTCGCCACCGGACATGTCGAGCACGCCGCGATCGGCCAGCTCAGCCGCGCCGACGCGGGCCAGGCATTCCAGCGCCAGAGCGTCGGCAGGTTCATGGGCGAGATCGGTCGCGCTCAAGGCGGCGACCATGCGGGCCGGCAGGTTCCAGGCCACGCGACGGTCCTGCGGCAGGTAGCCAACCAACTTGGCGCGGTCGTCGGGCTTGAGATCGGCCAGAGCCTTGCCCGAAAGCCGCGCCTCGCCAGCCGTCAGCGGCAACAGCCCCAGGCCCGCGCGCAGCAGGCTGGTCTTGCCCGCGCCGTTGGGGCCGACCACGCCAACCACCTCGCCGGCCGCCACGGTCAGGGACGCGGCCTCCAGCACCGTCTTGGGGCCTTGCCGGGCAGTGACGCCCTCCAGGGTCCAGAGCGCGCTCACGACCGCCAGCTCCGCGAGGCTCGCCAGGCCAGCAGGGCGAAGGCCGGCGCGCCGAACAGGGCCGTGACCACGCCCAGCTTCAGCTCCTGCTCGGTCGGGATCAGGCGGGCGGCGAGGTCCGCCAGCACCAGCAGCAGAGCGCCGGCTAGGGCCGAGGGCCACAGGATGCGCTTGGGGTCGTCCTTCACGAGCGCCCGCACGAGATGCGGCGCGGCCAGGCCCACGAAGCCGATCACGCCCGCCGCCGCCACGCCTGCGCCGGTCAGCAGGGCCGAGCCGGCCACGGCATAGACCCGCAGGCGCGCCATCGGCAGGCCCGACATCCGCGCGGCTTCCTCGCCCAGGGTCAGCATGCGCAGTCCCTGCCCGGCCCGGAAGCAGAGCGCCGCACCGATCGCCATCGGGACCAAGGCGCGCAAGGCGTCGTGCCAGTCGCGGTTCTCGACCGAGCCCATCAGCCAGGCTAGGATCTCGGCCGTCGCCACTGGCGAGGGCGAAAGGTTGAACACCAGCGCGGTCAGCGCTCCGCCGAACGCCGACAGGGCCACGCCAAACAGGATCAGCGCCTCGGGCTCGCGGAACCGCGCAGCCAGCACCACGACCATCGCCCCGGCGACCAGAGCGCCGACCAGGGCCGCCAGCTCGATCGCGCCGGGCAGCACCGCCAGGCCCGCCGAGATCGCCACCGCCGCCCCGAGCCCCGACACCGCCGAGACGCCCAGCACGCCAGGATCGGCCAGCGGATTACGCAGCAGTCCCTGCATGGTCGCCCCCGACAGGCCCAACGCCGCGCCGACCAGGGCGGCGACGGCCACGCGCGGCGCGCGGATGGTCCACAGCACCTCGCCCGGCGGCGAGGCCGGATGGCTCAGCGCCTGGGCGTACTGGGCCAGCGTGAACGGCGTCTCGCCCAGCGACACGGCGACCACCGCCGCCAGCGCCAAGACCAGCAGCATCAGAAGACAGAGACGAAGCAGGCTCATCGCGTCGCCTCGGCAAGAGCCAGCGAGCCGTCGGCGGCGAACCAGCCGGCGCAGCCGACCACCTTGGCCGGCAGATCGGCGACGGTGCGGGTCTTGATCGCGTCTTGCAAAGCCGCGTGACGCCCAGGCCCCCAACGGTCCGAACCAGCGCGCGCCAGGTCGAACAGGCCCAGCACCATCGCCGCCGGCGGAGTCATCACCATCCGCTCCAGCGATACCGGCGCGAAGTACGGGCTCGTGGTGGCGTTGGCGTAGCCGGCCGCCTTCAGCATGGCATCGACCAGGGTGTTCGAACCCGCCGTATAGCCACCGGGGGTCAGATAGAGCGCCGAGCGCCCCTTCCCCGCCCCGGCCGCGCGAGCCAGCTTGGCGTCCATCGCCGCGATCAGCGCCTCGCCCTGCGGCTTGCGGTCCAGCGCCGTGGCCACCTTGCGGATATTGCCACGCACGCCCTGGAAGTCGGCGGCGTCGTCCAGCGCCACGGTCGCCACGCCCTTGCCTCGCAGCGCCTTGGCGAGCCGCGCATCACCGCCCCACAGGCGCACCACGACCTGGGGTTTGGCCGCCACCAGGCTCTCAAACGTCGCTCGCCGCAGCGGCAGTCCCACGGCAGAGGCGCGCATGTAGCTGTCGGGCGAGACGGCACGGTGCGAAAGGCCGACGATGGTCTCGCGCGGGGCCAGGGCCAGCACATATTGGTCGGCGCAGGAGTCCAGCGACATCACGCGCGGCCCCGCCAGCGTAGCCCCGGGGACAAGCGCCATCGCCGCCAGAAGCGCGCACAAGGCCTTGGCGGCGCTCATGAAATCAGTCCGTGACCAGGCCGTACAGCAGGCCGTCCAGCATGACCTTCATCAGCTGCTCGGCGTCGGACCAACCACGCGAGGGCTTGGTGATCAAGAGCGAGACCAGGCCGTGGCAGCCGCTCCACAGCACCTCGGCGGCCTGCACGGCCGAGCCCGAGCGCAGGCGGCCCTGGGCGGCGATCTGGTGCACCGGCTCGCTGAACTTCTCGAAGCAGCGGTCGCCCAGCGCCAGCACGTCGGCGGTCTTGTCCGGCGAAACGTGCTCGCCCGTGCTGCAGAACACCAGCTGGTAGGTGTTGGGGTTGTCGAGGGCGAACTGCATGTACGCCTCCAGCATCACCCGCACGCGCGAGACCGGATCGATCGGCTGGGCCGCGATCTCGGTGTTGAGCTCCAGCAGCCGCTCGATGGCGTCGTTGCTGATCTCCAGCAGGATCTGGTCCTTGTCGCGGAAGTGCATGTAGAGCGCCGTCGAGGACACCCCCACCGCGTCGGCGATCTTGCGGATCGTCGCGCCGGCATAGCCTTCGGCGATGAAGATCTTCTCGGCCGCCGCCAGGATCTCGCCCCGACGCAAGTGCCCGTCGCCCTTGGGCTTTCGGGCGGACTTGTGAGGCTTCTTCAGAACGACCGTCACGGACTTGGCTTCCCCTGCAATTCCCCGGTCCGACACTAAACGGGAATCACTCAGCCGTCGCAAGAACGTGCGTGGCAGGAGAAATTTCGAAAGCCCTCGGTCTCGCGCGCGCGAGAAAACGTCCCGAAACGTGCATTTTTACCAATTGACACCTTCAGGTTGAGATTCGTTTATCGGCGCCGTTGAGGGCGAGCGGCGTATCCAGGGGCATTCATGGCGCGGGAAGACAGACGGCTGGAACCGGCGTTCGCGCCGGCGTGCGGACCTGTGTCCGAAGGGCTGGGCATCGGGCGAACCGAGCAGGCGACCACCGCCCCGACCGAGCGCGATGGCGCGCATCGGACCCTGTCGCCGGCACAGGCGGCGTGCTTGACCGTGGCGGGCCTTCTGGCCGCGATCGGCGCGGCCTTGTCGCCGTCCAGCGCCCTGATGCTGGCGCACCACCTGTTCTTCGCCGTCTTCCTGCTGGGCGGGCTGACGCGGCTGGCGGCGGCCTGCACGCCGCTGCCGCCGGTCGTCGCGCCGCCTTTGGCCGACGCGGACCTGCCGACCTACACGATCATCGCCCCGCTCTATCGCGAGGCCGAGGTCCTGGCCGAGCTGGTGCAGAACCTGGCGGCGCTGGACTATCCGCGCGACCGCCTGCAGGCGCTGATCGTGCTGGAGGCCGACGACGACCTGACCCAGGCCGCCGCGCGCGCCCTGGACCTGCCCGCCTTCGTCCAGGTGCTGGTCGCGCCGCCCGGAACGCCCAAGACCAAGCCGCGCGCCTGCAACCACGCGCTCGACCGGGCGCGCGGCGAGCTGGTGGTGATCTACGACGCCGAAGACATGCCCGATCCGGGCCAACTACGCGAAGCCGCCGCGCGGTTCGCCGCTTCGGACGCGCGTCTGGCCTGCCTGCAGGCGCCGCTGCGGATCGAGGACCCCGGCTTCTCGCTGTTCCTGCCGTCACAGTTCCGGCTGGAATACGCCGCCCATTTCGAGGTGCTGCTGCCGGCTTTGGCCCGCTGGGGCCTGGCCTTCCCGCTGGGCGGGACCAGCAACCACTTCAAGACCGCCACCCTGCGCGAGATCGGTGGCTGGGACCCGTACAACGTCACCGAGGACGCCGACATCGGCTTCCGCCTGGCCGCCGCCGGCTATGGGCTGGGCGTGATCGAACGTCCGACCTGGGAGACCGCCCCCACCACCTGGAGCCAATGGCTCCCGCAGCGAGCCCGTTGGATCAAAGGGCACATGCAAACGCTAGCAGTCAGTTTACGCGGGCCAGTCCCGCGCCAGCCGCGCAACGCCGTCGCCCTGGTGCTGACCCTGGCCCAGTCGGTGGCCTCCTCGCACCTGCACGGACCGGTGATGGCCGTGGCGATCGTGCTGGCGGCGATCGATTTCGCGCCCGACTTCCGGTTCAGCATCCCGCCGTGGGACTTCCTGCTCTACGTGCTGGGCTGGAGTTCGGCCGCCATCGCCGGCGCGCGCGGCGTGATGCGGGCCGGCGCCCAACCGAAGTCGTTGCACCTCTTCGGCATGGCCGGCTACTGGCTGCTGCAGAGCCTGGCGGCGACGAAGGCGCTCTACCAGTTCGTCACCGCGCCGCACCGTTGGGACAAGACCCAGCACGCCCCTCGCTCTGGACCACCCGGCCCCTAAAGCGGTATGGGCGGGCGATGGCACCGAAGATCGCTCCCACCCCTCTCGTCATGCGCACCACCGGCTGGGCCGACTACGCCCTGCTGGACAGCGGTCACGGCAAGAAGCTTGAGCGCTATGGCCGCTACACCGTCGTGCGTCCCGAGCCGCAGTGCTTCTGGGCCCCTCGCCTGGACCAGAAGGTGTGGGACAACGCCGACGCCGTCTTCGATCCCACCGACGAGGACGAGGCCGGTCGCTGGCGCTTCAAGGGCAAGCCGATCGAGAAGTTCGACCTGGCCTGGGGCGGCGCCAAGTTCCACGGCCAGTTCACGCCCTTCCGGCACCTGGCTTTCTTCCCCGAGCAGGCCGCCAACTGGGCTTGGCAGGACGAACGCGTCCGCGCTCTGTGCGCCGGCTCGGGTCCGCAGCCCAAGATCCTGAATCTGTTCGGCTATACGGGCGTGGCCTCGCTGGTCTGCGCCGCCGCCGGCGCGGCCGTCACCCACGTGGACGCTTCGAAAAAGTCGGTCGGCTTCGCGCGCGAGAACGCCGCCTTTGCCGGCCTTGCCGACAAGCCGATCCGCTGGATCGTCGAGGACGCCCGCAAGTTCGTGGCCCGCGAGGTCCGGCGCGGCAACAAGTATGACGGCATCATCCTGGACCCGCCGAAGTTCGGGCGCGGCGCCGACGGCGAGGTCTGGCGCCTGTTCGAGGACCTCTCGGCCCTGACCAAGGACTGCGCCGCCCTGCTGAGCGACGACGCCTCGTTCCTGCTGATGAACGCCTACGCCGCCCGCGTCTCGGGCGCGGCGATGTCGGGCCTGCTAGCGCAAGAGCTGGAAGGACGCGGCGGCGTCATCGACTGGGGCGAGCTGTCACTGGTCGAGGAAAGGGGCGATCGCCAGATCGGCCTGTCGTTCTTCGCCCGCTGGTCGTCGGAAGGGTGAGTGAGATGAACGCCCCTAACCAAGCAAAGACCGTCACCTCCCTGACCAACAACACGGTGAAAGCCGTCCGCGCCCTGCACATGCGCAAGGAGCGCGAGGAGAGCGGCCTGTTCCTGGCCGAGGGCCTGAAGATCGTCATCGAGGCGATCGACTGCGGCCACGCGCCCAAGATCGTCATGTACGGTCCCGACGCGGCCGATCACCCGATGCTGAAGAAGGCCGTCGCTTCGTGCCTGAAGGCCGGCGGCGAGGTCATCGAGGTCAATCGCGAGATCCTCGAGAAGGTCTCGCGCCGCGACAACCCGCAGGCGGTCGTGGCCGTCTTCAAGCAGGTCTACACGCCGCTGTCGGCCATCGTGCCCGAGAGCGCGCCGTGCTGGGTGGCCATGCAGGCCGTCCGCGATCCGGGCAACCTGGGCACCGTCATCCGCACCGCCGACGCGGCCGGCTGCGGTGGAGTGATCCTGGTCGGCGACTGCGTCGACCCCTATTCGGTCGAGGGCGTGCGGGCGACCATGGGCTCGATCTTCGCCGTGAAGATCGCCAAGGCCACGATCCAAGAGTTCCTGGCCTGGCGCGAGACCTGGCCCGGCAGCGTGGTCGGCACCCTGCTGACCGCCACGGTCGACCACAAGAGCGCCGACTACGTGAAGCCGTCGCTGATCCTGATGGGCAACGAGCAGCAGGGCCTGCCGCCCGAACTGGCCGCCGCCTGCGACGTCAACGTCAAGATCCCTATGCGCGGCCGCGCCGACAGCCTGAACCTGTCGGTGGCCACGGGGATCATGATCTACACGGTCACGGGGTAGAGCGATGAAGCCGAGACTGCTGACCGGCTCCCTCCTGGCGCTCACCCTCTCGGCCCCCGCCCTCGCCAACGACACCTCGGCCGAACTGGCGGCTGGCGGGCTCGTCATCACCAAGAACGACGCCATCGAGATGCGGAGCGAGGACCTCTTCATCTCGCAGGAGGCCGTGCGGGTCACCTACAGCTTCGTCAACACCAGCGGCCGCGACGTCACCATCCGCGTGGCCTTCCCCATGCCCGACCTGGGCGGGCCCGACATGTTCAAGAGCGACGTCTCGGTCCCGGTCGACGCCCCCGCCAACATCCTGGCCTTCGCCACCACCGCCGACGGCAAGCCGGTCAAGACCGAGCTGGAACAGAAGGCCCTGGTCGACGGCGTCGACCGCACGGCCTGGCTGGTCGCCAACCACATCCCGCTGGCCGTGCACCAGGACGCCGCCTCGGCCGCGATCGCCAAGCTGCCGAAAGCCAAGCGCGACGAGGCCCTGAAGCTCGGCTTGATCGACGACGAGGGCGAACCGGTCTGGGTGCTGCGTTCGACCTATCACTGGATGCAGACCTTCCCGGCCGGCAAGCCGGTGACCATCCAGCACCGCTACACCCCCTCGGTCGGGGCCACGGTCGGCACGATGCAGGGCATGGGCGCGGACACCGACCAGGAGACGGCCAGGAAGTACTGCGTCGATCCTTCGATCCAGAAGACCTTGGCCCGTTCGATCCACGACGGCGAAGGCCCGCGCTACACCGAGCACTGGATCGAGTACGTCCTGGTCACTGGCGGCAACTGGAAGAAGCCGATCGGCGACTTCCGCCTGACCATCGACAAGGGCGCGGCCAGCACCCTGGTCAGCTTCTGCGGCGACGGTGTCCGCAAGACCGGCCCCACCCGCTTCGAGATGCGCAAGACCAATTGGCGGCCGGAAAAGGACCTGTCGATCCTGTTCCTGAAGCCGTACGGCGACTAGGTCCCGCGCGGTTTGGCCCGCGTCGTCGGGGCGGTGTTGGCGGGGTCGTCCGGCCAGACGTGGCGAGGATAGCGGCCCTTCATCTCGACCTTCACCTCGCGCCAAGAACCCTTCCAGAAGCCCGGCAGGTCGCGGGTGATCTGGATCGGCTTGTGGCCGGGCGACAGCAGCGACAGCACCAGCGGCACCTTGCCCCCGGCGATGCAGGGATGCTCGGTCAGGCCGAACAGCTCCTGCACGCGGATGTCGATGCGCGGACCGGCCTCGGCGGCGTAGTCGATGGCCACCGTGGTGCCGGTCGGGGCCTGGAAGCGGGCCGGCAGCATGGCGTCGACTTGTCGCTGCAGGTCCCAGGGCACCAGAGACCGGATCGCGCCGTCCAAGCTGTTCTCGTCGACGCTGGCCAAGGATGAACGGCTGTGCAGCAACGGCTCCAGCCATTCGTCCAGGCGGGCGACCAGGGCAGTGTCCGACAGGTCGGGCCAGGCCGCCTCGTCCAGCGCCCGCAGGAAGGCGACCCGGTTGCGGAAGCTCTCGATCCCCTGCCCCAGCCGCAGGCCCGACAGGCCGTCGGCGCGGACCTGGTCCATCAGCGCGCCGGCGATCAGCGCCGGGTCGGGATTCTCGATCAGCCGCTCTTCCAGCACCAGCCGGCCCAGGCGCAGCAGACGCTTGGCCCGGACCTTGCCGCCGGCGGTCTCCAGGCGGTCCTCGGCGACCAGGCGGTCGGCGAAGGTCTCGCGCAGGTCGGCCTCATCGACGGCGGCGGCCAGCAGGATACGGTCACGGCTGTCGCCGCCGCCGAGCTCGCCGACGGCCAGCCAGGCCTCGCGAGCCAGCGGATCGGTCGGTTCCAGATAGACGCCACGCCCGCCGGCCAGCTGGAACTCGCCCGGCTTGCCACGCGCCTTGGCCACGCGCTCAGGGTAGGCCTCGGCCAGCATCAGGCCGGTTTCGAGCGTCTTCGCGCCCGAGGGGCGACCGGCCGCGCGGCTCCAGCGCTCGACCAGGGCCATGGCGTCGCGGCTGCGGGGCGAGCGGTCGCGGTGCAGGGTCTCCAACCGCCGACGCAGGTCGATGTCCTTGCCGCCCAGCCCCTGCTCGGTCAGCACGGCGGCGACCTCGGCGGCCTCGCGGGCCTGGCCCGAGGCGGCGGCGCGGACGACCATGTGCGCCAGGCGCGGCGGCAGCGGCATCTCGGCCAGGGCCTTGCCGTGCGCCGTCAAATCCCCCTGTCCGTCCAGCGCCTGGATGCGGGTCAGCAAGGTGCGCGCCTCGGCGAAGGCGGCGGCCGGCGGCGGGTCCAGGAACGTCAGGCCCGACGGATCGCGCGAACCCCAGCGGGCCAGGTCCAGGGCCAGGCGCGAAAGGTCCGCTTCCAGGATCTCGGGCCGCGCGAAGGCCGGCAGCGAGCGGGTCTCGGGTTCGTCCCACAGGCGGTAGCAAACGCCGGGCTCGGTGCGGCCGGCGCGGCCTCGGCGCTGGTCGGCGGCGGCGCGGCTGACGCGGACGGTCTCCAGCCGGGTGATGCCCGAGGCCGGGTCGTAGCGCGGCACACGAGCCTGGCCCGCGTCGATGACCACGCGGACGCCTTCGATGGTCAGGCTGGTCTCAGCGATCGAGGTGGCTAGCACCACCTTGCGACGGCCGGCCGGCGCGGCGCTGATCGCGCGATCCTGCACCGCCGGCTCCAGCGCGCCGTACAGAGGGGCGACATCGACATCCGGCCGACGCAGGCGCTCGTTCAGCCAGCTCTCGGCGCGGCGGATCTCGCCCTGGCCCGGCAGGAAGACCAGGATCGAGCCAGTCTCTTCGGCCAAAGCCCGCTCGACGGCCCGGCCGACGCGCTCTTCCAGCCGCTGGCGCTCGTCGCGGCCCAGATAGCGGGTGTCGACCGGGAACATCCGGCCTTCGCTCTCGACCACCGGCGCGTCGTCCAACAGCGAGGAGATACGGGCCCCGTCCAGGGTCGCGGACATGATCAGCAGGCGCAGGTCGTCGCGCAGCACGCTCTGGACGTCGCGGGCGAAGGCCAGGCCCAGGTCGGCGTCCAGGCTGCGCTCGTGGAACTCGTCAAACAGCACCGCGGCCACGCCGTCCAGGCCCGGGTCGTCGAGAATCATCCGCGTGAAGACGCCTTCGGTGACCACCTCGATCCGTGTCTTGGCCGAGATCTTGGACTGCAGGCGGACTCGGAAGCCCACCGTCTCGCCGACGGATTCGCCAAGATTGGCCGCCATCCGCGAGGCCGCCGCACGGGCGGCAAGACGGCGCGGCTCCAGCACGATGATCTTGCGGCCCTGGACCCACGATTCTTCCAGAAGCGCCAAGGGGACGGCCGTGGTCTTGCCCGCGCCGGGCGGCGCGACAAGAACGGCGGTCTCCCGTTCGGCAAGGGCGCCTTTCAGCGCCGGAAGGGCCTCGAAAATGGGCAACATCGCGCCCGCTTTAGCGGTCGGGCCGTCCGCCGCCAAGCATCGCTGGACTAGTCAGGACGCGGGAGAACATTTACGCGCTTCCGCGGCTCGACCTTGACCCCATGCTCATAAACGGGTCACGGTCCGCAAAATTTTTCAAAAGGCGACCCCCGGGGGGAGTCTTGCCTACCCAGGAGGAACTATGTGGCGCGTTAAATCGCTTGATGCGATCCTAGCGACGGCTGAGAAAAAATCCCTTCACCGCTCGCTTGGTCCCGTGCAGCTGACGCTGCTGGGTGTCGGCGCGATCATCGGTACCGGGATCTTCGTTCTGACCGCCGCCGCCGCCCAGAAGGCCGGCCCCGGCATGGTCTGGAGCTTCGTGATCGCCGGCGCCGTCTGCGCCTTCGCCGCGCTCTGCTACTCCGAACTGGCCTCGATGGTTCCCGTCTCGGGCTCCGCCTACACCTACTCCTACGCCGTCATGGGCGAATTGCTGGCCTGGATGGTCGGCTGGGCGCTGATCCTGGAATACGCGGTCGCCGCCAGCGCCGTGTCCGCTGGCTGGTCCGGCTACTTCCTCGGGCTGGTCGAGAACGCACTCGGGTTCCACTGGCCGGACCTGTTCCGACAAGGCCCGACCTGGTCGATGAACGGCTTCATGCCGGCGGCCGACTTCAGCCACGGCATCGTCAACGTCCCGGCCATCATCGTGGCCCTGGCCGTGACCGCCCTGCTGGTCCTGGGCACCACCGAAAGCGCGCGCGTCAACGCCGTGCTGGTGGCCATCAAGGTCACCGCCCTCACCGTGTTCATCGTCATGGCCCTGCCGGTGCTGAAGACCGGCAACTTCTCGCCCTTCACCCCGAACGGCTGGTTCGGCCCGGCCGGCACCACCGGCATGGGCGTGGTCGGCGCCGCCGCCTCGATCTTCTTCGCCTATGTCGGCTTCGACGCCGTCTCGACGGCCGCCGAAGAGACCAAGAACCCGCAGCGCAACGTCCCGATCGGCCTGATCGGCTCGCTGGCCCTCTGCACGGTCTTCTATCTGCTGGTCGCGGCCGGCGCGATCGGCGCCGTCGGCGCTCAGCCGGTGCTCGGCGCTGACGGTTCGGCCGTCCAGCCCGGCTCGGCCGCCTTCACCGCCGCCTGCGCCCTGGCCGCCAACAAGGAAGCCCTGGTCTGCTCGAACGAGGCCCTGGCCCACGTGCTGCGCCAGATCAACTTCCCGGTGCTTGGCAACCTGCTGGGCCTGGCCGCCAACCTGGCCCTGCCCTCGGTCATCCTGATGATGATCTACGGTCAGACCCGCATCTTCTTCGTCATGGCCCGTGACGGCCTGCTGCCGGAGAAGCTCGCGACCATCCACCCGAAGTTCAAGACGCCGCACATCGTGACCATCTTCACGGGCGTGTTCGTCGCCCTGGCCGCCGCCTTCTTCCCGGTCGGTCAGCTGGCCGACATCTCGAACTCGGGCACCCTGTTCGCCTTCTTCATGGTGGCGATCGCGGTGATGGTGCTGCGCAAGAAGGATCCGGATCGCGTGCGCCCGTTCAAGACGCCGTTCGTCTGGGTCGTGGCTCCGATCGCCCTGATCGGCTGCGCGGTGCTGTACTTCAACCTGCCGTTCGAAGCGATGATGGTCCTGCCCGTCTGGGGCGCGCTGGGCCTGGTGATCTACTTCGCCTACGGCTTCCGCAAGAGCCACGTCGGTCGCGGCCTGCGCGGCGAAGTGCACGAACTGGACGACGACGCTCCGCCCACCGGCCTGCCCGGCGCGGAATGATCTTGATCTGCGGCCACTAGGCTTTAGGTCAAAGAGGGCGGGCGCTTCGGCTCCCGCCCTTTTCTTTTGGAGCTAGGCCTCATGACGATGCCCATCGCCGCCGTGATCGCGCCGGTCACGCCGCTGCAGCAGAACTGCACGATCGTCTGGTGCACCAAGACCATGAAGGCCGCCGTCATCGATCCGGGCGGCGAGGTCGACCGCCTGCTCAAGGCCCTGACCGACAAGGGCCTGACCCTGGAGAAGATCTGGATCACCCACGGCCACATGGACCACGCCGGCGGCGCGGCCGAGCTGAAGGTCCGCACCGGCGTGCCGATCGAGGGCCCGCACCAGGACGACCAGTTCTGGATCGACCAGATCCAGCAGTCCGGCGAGATGTATGGCATGCCCGAGGCGCGGATCTTCGTGAGCGATCGCTGGCTGACCGACGGCGACACCGTCACCCTGGGCGAGACCGAGTTCGAGGTCTTCCACTGCCCCGGCCACACGCCCGGCCACGTGGTGTTCTTCCACCGCGAGACCAAGTTCGCCCAGGTCGGCGACGTGCTGTTCCAGGGCTCCATCGGCCGGACGGATTTCCCGCGCGGCAACCACCAGGACCTGATCGACTCGATCACCCAGAAACTTTGGCCGCTGGGCGAGGACGTGCGCTTCGTGCCGGGCCACGGGCCGATGTCGACCTTCGGGGCCGAGCGCCGCAGCAATCCGTTCGTCGCCGATCGCGTGGTCGCCGCGATGCAGTCGCAGGGCGACGCCTACCAGGCTCCGAAGAACCACTCGCCGGGCTGATTTCGTGAGGGAAGCTCGTCGGGACCCGGCCCGTACAAGGGGGGGGAAGACAGGCCAGGTCCCGGACGCCGACCGCTCGCGAGAGGGCTCACGCGGGCGCCGGTGCGACACTGGATCGCATGACCGGGTTGCGTCGCTGTTGCAGGCGTGAAATCTGAGCGTGACGGGGACGTGACAGGAAAATCGCATGGAAAACGTCCAAAGCACTGTCCAGAGCGACGCCGACACCCAGAGAGGGGCCGCTCCACGCATCCTGATCGTCGATGACGATCCGGGCATCCGCGACGTCGTCTCGGATTTCCTCAGCCGCCACGGCTACGCCGTCGAGACGGCCCAGGACGCCCGCACCATGGAACAGGTGCTGGCGCGCGGTCCGATCGACCTGATCGTGCTGGACATCATGCTGCCCGGCGAGGACGGCCTGGCCATCTGCCGCCGCCTGTCGTCGGCCAATGACGGCCCGGCCATCATCATGCTCTCGGCCATGGGCGAGGACACCGACCGCATCGTCGGCCTGGAACTCGGCGCCGACGACTATCTGCCCAAGCCCTGCAACCCGCGCGAGCTGCTGGCCCGCGTCCGCGCCGTGCTGCGCCGCCGCCAGGAGCCACGCACGGTCGACGACGCCATGGGCGCGGCCTGCGAGTTCGCCGGCTGGCGCCTGGACCTGGTCCGCCGCGAACTGCGCTCGCCGCAGTCGGTGGTGGTCAACCTCTCCAGCGGCGAGTTCTCGCTGCTGCGCGCCTTCGTCGAGCGGCCCCAGCGGGTGCTGACCCGCGACCAGCTGCTGGACCTGGCCCGCGGCCGCGACAGCGACGCCTATGACCGCGCCATAGACGTCCAGATCAGCCGTCTGCGCCGCAAGCTGGACGACGGCGGCGGCAGCGAGCTGATCCGCACGATCCGCAGCGAAGGTTACATGTTCACCGCCAAGGTCGTCCGCACCCCATGACCCTCTTCCGGCGCGGCGCGCCGCTGTTCGTCCAGGCCCTGGGGCTGGTGATCGTCACCCTGGTGGCGGCCCAGCTGATCGCCATCGCGGTCATCTTCACCCTGCCGCCGCCGCCGCCCGAGTTCTATCGCTCCAGCGAGATCGCGCGCGCCCTGAAGACCGGCCAGCCCGTGCAGCCGCGCGACGGCCGCCTGCTGGTCGTCAAGCAGCGCGTGACCCTGCACGCCATGGGTCAGGACACCCCGCGCCGCATCGACTTCAAGACCGACATCAGCCGCGCCGTCGACGTGCCGGTGAACCGCATCGAACTGCAGATCGACAACGGTCCGCGCTTCTTCGTCCGCCGCACGCCGGTGACGCCGCCCAAGCCCGACGCGCCGCCGCGCGGTCCTGGAACCCGCGAGCCGTTCGCCCGCGAAGGCGGCGGTCCCGGGGGCCCTGGCGGCCCGCCCGGTGCACGCGGCAAGGGCGGCGACGAGCCGCTGATCTTCGGCGACTTCAAGCTGGGCGTGCGCCAGAGCGACGGCCGCTGGCTGGTGGTCGAGCCCAAGCCGACCTTCCGCTTCGACAGCTGGCAGCAGCGCGTGCTGCTGATCCTGTTGTTGTCGGTGATCGCCGTGACGCCGCTGGCGTGGCTGTTTGCCCGCCGCCTAGCCCAGCCGATCACCGCCTTCGCCGACGCCGCCGAGCGCCTGGGCAAGGACCCGCGCACCCCGCCGCTCAGCATCACCGGCTCGGGCGAGGTGGTCGCCGCCGCCGCGGCCTTCAACATGATGCAGGAGCGCCTGCGCCGCTATGTCGAGGACCGCACCGCCATGGTCGGGGCGATCGCCCACGACCTGCGCACGCCCCTGACCCGCCTGAAGTTCCGCATCGAGGCCGCGCCCGACGACATCCGGCCCAAGCTGGCCGCCGACATCGACCAGATGGAGGCGATGATCGCCGCCACCCTGGGCTTCGTGCGCGACACCCAGCGGCCGGCCGAGCGCGTCAAGCTGGAGCTCTCGTCCCTGGTCGAGAGCGTCATGGACGACGCTGCCGAGACTGGCGGCGACGTCACGGTCGAGCGGACCGAGAAGACCGTGATCGAAGGCGATCCGGTGGCCCTGAAGCGCCTGGTCGCCAACCTGGTCGAGAACGCCCTGAAATACGGCGTGCGGGCCCGTGGCCGGGTCTATGCCGAGGACCACATGGCGATCATCGAGGTCGACGACGACGGCCCCGGGATTCCCGCCGGCGAGCTGGAGCGGGTGTTCGAGCCGTTCTATCGCGGCGAGCCCTCGCGCAACCGCGAAACGGGCGGCAACGGCCTGGGCCTAGCGGTCGTCCGCTCCCTGGCCCGCGCCCACGGCGGCGACGTCACCCTGGCCAACCGGCCCGGCGGCGGGCTGCGGGCCTGCGTTCGCCTGCCTGCCTAGCAATTACGGCGGAAACGGACGGATTTGTTGCGGCGCCGCAAGCCCGGCCCCTGCGCCTGACATCGCCGGGACATCCGGCTCGGCTTCAAAGCTTGGCTGGATGGAGATTTCTCGAATGATGCTTCGCTCGCTTGGCCTGACGGCCGTTGTCGCCGCAACGCTCGCCGCCTGCGCCAGCGCGCCGCCGGAACGTCCCGAAGGTCATCGCGGTCCAGGCGGACGGGGCGGTCCGCCCGGCGAAGGCGGCGCGCCGCAGATGTCCAACTTCCCGCAGCTGTTCATCAGCCCGGCCGGCGAGCCCTTCCGCGCCCCGCCCGGCGCCCCCTACCCCATCGCCGACTGGTTCGCCGGGGCCGACGCCAATCACGACGGCGCCCTGACCCGCGACGAGTTCGTGGCCGACTCCGTGCGCTTCTTCGGCGTGGTCGACGCCGACCACAACGGGGTCATCGACGGCTTCGAGGTCGCCGCCTACGAGCAGCACATCGCGCCCGAGATCATCGGCGGCGCGGCGCCGGGCTCGATGCGGCGCGGCCCGCGCGGCCTGGGCGGCGGTCAGGACGGACCTGACGACCGCGAGGACCAGATGGCCGTGGGCCGCCGCAAGGAGACGACCAACGTCCTGCAAGGCGCTTCGCTGTTCAGCCTGATCGCCGAGCCGGAACCGGTGATGGCCGCCGACGGCGACTTCGATCGCCGCATCACCAAGGACGAGGCGATCAAGGCGGCCAAGACGCGCTTCGCCCTGCTCGACACCGACAAGGACGGCCTGCTGAAGCTGGCCGAGCTGCCCAAGACGCCGATCCAGAGCGGCCTGCGCCCCGGCGCCAGCAAGGCCGGCCGCCAGGGTGGTCAGATGGGCGGCCGTGGACGCGGCGGCGGTCGTCGCGGTGGCGGCGGCGGCGGCGGTGGCATGCCGCGCGGCTAGCCGCCGACCAGGCTGGCGATGATGTTGATACCCAGCGCCAGGATGGCGGTGTTGTAGAAATAGGCGGCCGCCGCGTGGGCGGTCACCAGCTTGCGTAGCTTCGAGGTCAGGATGCTGTTGTCCGAGACCTGGAAGGTCGCGCCCACGCTGAACGCCAGATAGGCGAAGTCCATGTAGCCGGTCGGTGGCTCGCCCGGGAACCCGATGCTCGGCTTCCTCGAGCCGTCGCCGAAGTTGCGATGGGCATAGTGCAGCACGAAGGCCGACTGCAGCACCAGCCACGACAGCACCAGGGTCATGCCCGCGCAAACGGTGACGAAGGCCTTGGTGTCGCCTCCAGAGTGCTTGGCCGCGATCATGGCGTCGACCACCGCCCACAGGCTGGCTGCTATGGCGGCCAGCACGATCAGCAGCAGGACCGGTACGCCCTCGTCTTCCTGGGCGGCGCGCGATCGGACCTCGGCCTCGTCAGCCTTCAGAAACAGCGCCCACGTGGTCAGCAGATAGACCAGCGCCGCGGCGTCCCAGCCCAGAAGAAGGTGCGCCGCATGGGGCGCGCCCAAATATTTCGCCGTCAGCCACACAGCGATTCCGACGCCTTGCGCGGCGGCTAGACGCCAGTGCGACGCGGCGCGATCGACCATGTGTTTGGTCTTGCGGGCCATTCTCCGGCGACTCCTCAAACGGGGACAAGTCCCTGTGCGGCGTAATTAGTGCGAACTCACGGTGAACCGAAAGCCCGTTCGCTGGTTACTTCACCGGAACGCGCAGGAAACGACGCCAGTGACCGACCCAGACACCCCGCCTCCGCCCGAGCCCCAACCGCCCGAGTACGAGCCCGGTGTCGTCCCCGTCGAGGAGCCCCCCACCTCGCCGCCGGTCGATCCAGGGGACGACCGTCCCTACGACGCCTGACCCTTGCTCGTGCCGCCTGTGACCAGACTTAGGAGCCCCACATGGACACCGATAGCGAACGTCCCCGCGGTCGTCGCGGTTTCGCCGCCATGGATCCGGAACGCCGCCGGGAGATCGCCAGGAAGGGCGGAGCTAGCGTGCCCAGTGAAAAGCGCAGCTTCGCCAAGGATCGGGATCTCGCGGCCAACGCCGGCCGCAAGGGCGGATCTTCTTCACGCGGCGGTCGCCCCGGCGAACGCGTACTGTAGAAATTGATCTACCCACGAACTTGACGCGCCGGCCCCGAGCTTTCGGAACCGGCGCGTTTTCGTGCGTCCGCTGTAGCGCTCCCCGTCAGGCGGTGAGCGCGTAGACCGCGAAGGTCGGGTCCTCGCTGACCCAGCGCTGGGCCACGGTCCAGCCGGCGCGACGGGCGATGGCCTCGAAAGCCTCGGGCCGGTACTTGTGCGAGTTCTCGGTGTGGATGGTCTCGCCGGCGGCAAACCGGAAGCCGTAGTCGCCGACCATGACGATCTGGTCGCGCGTGCTCTCCAGATGCATCTCGATGCGGCTCTCGTCAGCGTTCCACACGGCCTTGTGGGCGAAGGCGGCGGGATCGAAGTTACCGCCCAGCTCACGATTGATGTGGACCAGGACGTTGCGGTTGAACGCCGCCGTCACGCCTTGGGCGTCGTCATAGGCCGGGATCAGCACCGCCGGATCCTTGGCGACGTCGGCCCCGACGATGAACAGCGAGCCCTCGCCCAGCAGGCCACGAGCCTGGCGCAACAGGGCCTCGGCATCGTCGGGCGCGAAGTTGCCGATCGTCGAGCCGGGGAAGAAGCCGACGGGCGTATGGCCCTTGGCGCCTTCGGGCAGGTTGATGGCCTGGGTGAAATCCTCGACCAGCGGCGCGATCGCCAGGTCCGGATAGGCCTGACGCAAGCTGGCGGCGGCCTCGTCCAGGGCTGACGGGCTGATGTCGATCGGCGCGTAGACGGCGATCTGCGGCGCGGCGTCCAGCACGATGCGGGTCTTGGTGCTGGCCCCGCTGCCGAATTCGACCAGCACGGCGTTATCGGGGATGCGGGCGGCGATCTCCGGCGCGATCTGGCGCAGCAGCGCCGTCTCGGTGCGGGTCAGGTAGTATTCCGGCAGCTCGCAGATCGCCTCGAACAGGCGGGAGCCCTCGGCGTCGTAGAAGTACTTGGCCGACAGGGTCTTGGGCGTGGCCGACAGACCCGACACCACTTCGTCCAGGAACCGGTCGCCCGGCTTGACCTCGACCAGCCGATCGTCGTCGGCCAGGCGCACGCCGCCGAACATCCAGCGGCTGCCGGGCTGGAAGAAATTGCGATAGGTCGAGCGCGCATGGCCGGGCGGCGTGGCCTCACAGCCGCCACGCAGCACCATCTGGCTGACCATGAACTTGCCATTGTACTCGCCCAGCGCGCCCGGCCCCGGCTTGAAGCCCGGATAGGCGCTGTAGGCGCTGGCGGTCCACTGCCAGGTCGCGCCGCACAGTTGGCGCAGGGCCGACGGGGCGCCGGTCGCAGTGGCGGCGGCCTCCCACTCGGCCTCGGTCGGCAGGCGGCGGCCGGCCCAGGCGGCGTAGGCGGCGGCCTCGTAGTAGCTGACATGCACGACCGGCGCGTTCGGATCGACCGGGTGACGGCCGCGCAGGGTCATGGTGGTCCAGGCGCCGGTCTCGTCACGTCGCCAGTAGCCGGGCGCATCCCAGCCTTCTTCATTGACCTTGGCCCAGCCCTCGGAGAGCCACAGGTCGGCGCGGCCGTAGCCGCCGGCCTCGATGAAGGCCAGCCACTCGCCGTTGGTCACCAGGCGGTCGGACAGGCGGAACGGCGCGACATAGGTCTTGTGACGCGGACGCTCGTTGTCGAAAGCGAAGCCGGTTTCGCAGGCCCCGATCTCGACGAGACCACCGGCGAAGCGGTGGAAGCGCTGCGGACCAGCGTCCGGACGCGGCGTCACGGGACCAGCCTGATAGGCGGGGCTCAGAGGCGACTGAGCGAAGAGGTGCAGGATGTCCATCAGGATCAGCTCCTGGTGCTGCTCCTCATGGTTCAAGCCCAGCTCGAGCCGCTCGCGAATCTCCGCCGTCAGCGGACCAGCCAGCAGGCGGACCATGGCCGCGTCGACATGGGCGCGATAGGCGCCGACCTCTTGCGCCGACGGCCGCGTCAGCAGGCCGCGTTGCGGGCGGGGCTGCCGGGGCCCAACGGCCTCGTAGTACGAATTGAACAGATAGCCGAAGCGCTCGTCATGCACCGTGTAGCCGGGCAGGAACGGCGTCAGCAGGAAGGTCTCGAAGAACCAGGTCGTATGCCCCCGATGCCACTTGGTCGGGCTGGCGTCTGGCATCGACTGGGCGGACTGGTCCTCGGGCGACAGCGGCGCGGCCAGCATCTCGGTGCGACGCCGGACCTGGCGATAGAGATTGGTCAGGACGTCAGCCGAGGCGTCGGCGAAATCCATCGCGGGCTGTTCGTCCGGGATCATGGTGGCTCCTGCGAGCTAAAGCGACGCTGGGCCAAAGCCCCAGTCGACGTCAACGTTCCGAGAACTTCGGTGTTCCACCCCGTCGTGACAACCACATGGGACCTCGGCTGCTGCCACGCTATGGCAGTAGCCCGTCCGCAAGCTTGAACGCAGCTGCCCAAACCAGGCAAATTTTTTGACTGTAAACTAGAGGGTGGTCGCCTGCGGAGACGTCTACCAAACGGAGGACGCCAACTAGCCCCTTACGGTTGGTGCGCCTGCCGGTCGGGGAATTGAGCAGCTCCGACCGGCGCAACTCCCCTTCCCTCGCATCTAGTCCTTCGGCGGCGCGTCCAGTAGGCCGCTCAGCACGCCTTGCAGCACTTCCGTGGCGCGCTTGGGCGACAGGTCCTGGTCGCGGCGCAGCCGGTGCCAGGCGTCGAAGCTGAGCAGCAGGTCCATGGCCTCGAAGCGCACGCGGTCCTTGGCCAGCTCCGGCGGCAGCTGCATGCGCAGGATCTCGCGCGAGATCTGCACCATCTTGGCGTTGTCGACGGCCAGGGCCGGCGACTGGTGACGGTGGACCTCCGAAGCGCGCTTGAACGGCCCGATCTTCTCGTAGGCCCAGCCCCGGCGCTCGACCAGTTCCAGCACCCGGTCACGCCAGGTCTCGCCCTTGAACGGCGTCTGGACCAGGGCCATCAGCTCGGTCTCGATCACCGCCGACATCTCGCGATACAGGCTGTCGAGATCGTTGAAGTGGCGGAAGACGGTCCGCAGCCCGACATCGGCGCGGGCCGCTACCAGCTCGGCCGAGGGCGAGACGTCGCCTTCGCGCACCAGCTCCAGCATGGCCTGGACGATGCGGGCGCGGCTGTCCTGCGAGCGCTTGCGACGACCGTCGATCACCGCCTCAGGATTGGCGTCCGCTCCCGAACGAAGATTACGCACGACGGAACTCACGGCCTTCGGCCCTCCCACCAAGGGCCCTTGCTTAAACCCGTGGAGCCCCGACCACCACCTCAAAGCTTCAGAAGGTCGAGCCGGTTGGACCATTTGATCTCGGAAGAGCCCGCCGGCAGGCTGGCGAAGTCGCCGTCGCGGCCCACCTTCATCGGCCCGCCGAAGATCTCGCGCGAGCGGCCCAGGAACGGCCCCTCCAGGGCGCGGACCGGCAGCGGCGGGATGATGTGGTAGAACAGCACTTCCTTGACCCCCGCCGTCTTGGCCTCGCCGGCCACGGTCTCCGGCGCGGTGTGGTAGCTGAGGATGTCGTGGAAGATGTGGGCGTAGTTGGTCCGCCCGGCCTTCTCCGCCACGTCCTGCTGGATGGCCACCAGGTTCGGCGACAGGCCCTCGTGGACCAGCAGGTCGACGCCCTTGGACGCCTTGACCAGGCGGTCGGACGGCCCGGTGTCACCGCTGATCACCGCGGTGCGGCCCTTATATTCGAAGCGATAGGCCACAGCCGGATGGACCGGGTCATGCTTGACCGGGAAGGCCCAGATCTTCAGGCCGGGCTTTTCCAGCACCAGCAGGTCGGGCCCGTTCGGATCGGCCGTGAACTCGTGCGCGACGCCGCCGAAGCCCGAGGGCGGCATGACCGCCTCGCCGTGGTGGGCGATCCGGTAGCCGCGATCGAGCGTGTAGGCGTCGGTGAAGCCCTTCACGACCTCGCCAAGGCCCGGCGGACCGTAGAGCGGCAGCGGCGAATGCGTCGCCCCGCCGCCCCAGCGCTGCAGCATCAGCTCGCCCAGGTCGGCGATATGGTCGGAGTGATAGTGGGTGACGAAGGCCGCCGTCAGCCGGGGCGGCGGCAGGTTCATCAGCAACAGGTTGCGGGTCGAGCCCGAGCCGGAGTCGACGACGAACAGGTCCTTGCCCGCCACCACCGCCACGCAAGGCCCCGCCCGGTTGGGGTCAGGCATCGGCGCGCCGGAGCCGCAGAGCCCGACGTGCAGGCCATCCGGCAGCTCGGCCAAGGGATCGGTCGCCAGCGCGGTCTCATAGACCTTGCGCATCCCCGCCTCGGCGATGTGCTCCCGGAACAGCCATGCCAGGCCCAACGCGATGGCGACCACGCCCGCCACGGCGCCCAGCCCGATCCAAACCTTACGCATACGTCCCTCCCAGAACTTGACCCGGAGGCTTCATAATGACACTCATAATGTCAATATAAATCCGCCGGACCACGGTGACGGGAGATGACGATGGACGTGTTGCGTACGCCGGACGAACGGTTCGAGGGCCTGGCCGACTGGGCCTTCGCCCCGCGCTACACCCCCGTGGTGGACGCCGACGGCACGGTCCTGCGCATCCACCATGTCGATGAAGGCCCCAAGGACCAGCGCCCGATCCTGCTGATGCACGGCGAGCCGTCGTGGGCCTATCTGTACCGCAAGGTGATCGCCGACCTGTCCGCGCGCGGCCGCCGAGCCATCGCGCCCGACCTCGTCGGCTTCGGTCGCTCGGACAAGCCAGCCCAGCGCGACGACTACACCTACGAGCGCCACGTGGCCTGGATGAGCGACTGGCTGGTCCGCAACGAGCTGACCGACATCGTGCTGTTCTGCCAGGACTGGGGCGGCCTGATCGGCCTGCGCCTGGTGGCGGCGTTCCCGGAGCGGTTCGCGGCCGTGGTGGTGTCCAACACCGGCCTGCCGGTCGGTTCGGGCAAGAGCGCCGGCTTCGAGGCCTGGCTGAACTTCAGCCAGAACACGCCGGAGCTGCCGATCGGCTTCATCCTCAATGGCGGCACGGCGCGCGACCTCTCCGACGCCGAGCGCGCGGCCTACGACGCGCCCTATCCCGACGAGACCTACAAGGCCGGCGCGCGAATCTTCCCGGCCCTGGTGCCGATCACGCCCGAGCACGCCTCGGTGGCCGAGAACAAGGCCGCCTGGACGGTGCTGGAGCAGTTCGACAAGCCGTTCGTCACCGCCTTCAGCGACGCCGACCCGATCACCCGTGGCGGCGAGGCCGTGTTCCAGTCGCGCGTGCCGGGCGCGCGGAACGTGGCCCACACCACGCTGAAGGGCGGCCACTTCGTCCAGGAGGACAGCCCGTCGGAGATCGCCGCCCTGCTGGACGGCCTGGTCGCCAAGCTGCCGCAGAAGGAGCTCGCTGAATGAACGTCGTCAATCACGTCTTCCCCTCGCCCGAGCAATTCCAGGAGTTCTTCGGCGGCGCCGAGGACGGGCCGTTCGTGATGGTCAACCTGCTGAAGTTCCGCGAGAAGGCCGAGTACGAGGACGGCGCCGAGCCCGAGCTCTCCGGCCGCGACGCCTATAACCGCTACGGCGTCGAGGTGGCCAAGCTGGTCCGGGAACTGGGCGGTCAAATCCGCTACAGCGGCCCGGTCACCGGCCTGATGATCGGCGAGGTCGAGGACATCTGGGACGCGGTCGCCCTGGCCGAATACCCGTCCCTGGCCGCCTTCCAGAAGATGGCCCTGTCGGCCGAGATGCACGCCATCGAGCACCACCGCAAGGCGGGCCTGGCCGGGCAGCTGAACATCCGCACCAAGCCGGGTCCGGGGTTCTAGCGCAAACACCTTGTCATCCCGGAAGCCTCGCAGAGGCTGTCCGGGACCCAGGGGCCACCGCACTGCCACTTGCTCCTGGGTCCCGGCTCTCCGCTTCGCTGCGGCCGGGATGACAAGCTAATTTGAAGCTCTACGGGCCTCGATAAACGGTACGGAACCCAATGTGCGAGGCCCCGCCGTCGGGCGGTCCGGGTGTCCGGGCCGCCGGGCGGTAGCGGAAGCAGAAGTCGTCGGCGCACAGGAACGAGCCGCCCTTGATCACGTGCTTGGGCGTGTTCGGCTCGTCGGGATCGAGGGCGCGCACCTCCGGCGGGCCGCCCGTCTCGATGACATTGGCCGGCTCCAGGCCCAGCTTGAACCAGTCCTTGGTCCACTCCCAGACATTGCCGGCCATGTCGACCAGGCCATAGCCGTTGGGCGGATAGCAGCCCACCGGCGCGGGCTGCGCCTTATAGCCGTCCGTCCCCAAGTCCTGGGCCGGGAACACGCCCTGCCAGGTGTTGGCGCGCGGATGCTGGGGGTCCTGAGGCTGGTCGCCCCAGGCGTAGCGCTTGCCCACCAGTCCGCCGCGCGCGGCGTATTCCCACTCGGCCTCGGTCGGCAAGTCGCGGCCCAGCCACTTGGCGTAGGCCATGGCGTCTTCCCAGGCGATGTGGACCACCGGCCAGGCCTCGCGGCCCTTGATGTTCGAGCGTGGCCCGTCCGGATGCCGCCAGTCGGCGCCGGGGATCACCCGCCACCATTGCGAGGGATCGTCCGACCTCGCCGCCTTCGCCCCCACGAAGACAAGCGAGGCCGGACGCCGCTGCGCCGCCGACAACTGGGCGTAGCGCGCGGGGTCGAGCGGTCGTTCGGCCAGGGTGCGGTACCCAGTGGCCTCGACGAACCGCGCGAAGGCGGCGTTAGTGACCTCGGTGCGGTCGATCCAGAACGGCGCGACCTTGACGACCTGAGGAGGCCCCTCCTCCGCCCGCATCGCCGCCGCGCCCATGGCGAAGTCGCCGCTGGCGATCTTGACCATGCCGGCCGTGCGATGGGCGGGATCGGCGACCGGCAGATCGACCAGGCAGGCCTTCGGCGCTGGCTTGCACGCCGCCAGCGCCAGGAGCATCAGGACCGGAAGCGCCTTCAGTTGTCCCAATAGACGTACTCGTCGCTGGCCTTCACCTTCTGGCCGCCCGGATGGTCGATATAGAAGGCGCCGGAGATCAGCGACGGCCAGGCCGGCTTGGCCATCTGACCGTCCAGCTGGGCAAGGGTCGCCTGCAACTCGCGAAGCTTGTCCGGGCGGGTCTTGGACAGATCGTGACGCTCGGTCGGGTCGGTGTTGAGGTCGAACAGCCAGACCTTGTTCGGCTCCTGGGCGACCTGCAGCTTCCAGCCACCGGCCATCACCGTCTTGTAACGGCCCGAGCGCCAGAACAGGGCCTTGTGCGGGTCGCCGCTGACCTTGCCCTTCACGAACGGCACGAGGTCGACGCCATCGATCACCCGGTCCTTGGGCGGGGTCGCGCCCGCCGCGCCAGCGGCGATGGCGAAGATGTCCACGTGGCCCACCGGACTGCGATAGACCGCGCCCGCCGGCAGTTGTCCCGGCCAGCGCAGCAGGAACGGCACGTGGATGCCGCCCTCGAAGAAGGTCGCCTTCCAGCCGCGATACGGCTGGTTGATGTCGGGCAGGCCGATGTAGTTCGCGCCGCCGTTGTCCGAGGTGAAGATCACCAGGGTGTTGTCGTCCAGGCCCTTGTCCTTCAGCGCCTGTAGCACCCGGCCGATGTTGCGGTCCAGGTTGCGGACCATGGCGGCATAGACCCGCATCCGGTGGTCCTTGATCTGGCTCAGCGCGTCATAGTCGGCCTTCGGGGCCTGCAACGGCGTGTGGACCGCGTTGTAGGCCAGGTACAGGAAGAACGGCCGGTTCTTGTTGGCGTCGATCGACTTGATCGCCTCGTCCGTCAGGTAGTCGGTCATGTAGCTCGACGGGTGGAACATCTTGCTGCCGTTGTACTGCACGGCATACGGCAAGGCGCCCCACAGGAACTTGTCGATCGGGTCCCAGTCCTGGCGCGACTCCTCGACAGACTTGTCGCCGACCGGCGCGAACAGCGAGGCCCCGGCCATGAAGCCCAGGCTCTCGTCGAAGCCCTGATCCTCAGGCCGCGAGCCCTTGACCCCGCCCAGGTGCCATTTGCCCAGGTGCACGGTGTGGTAGCCGCGCGTCTTCAGCGCCTCGGCGATGGTGATCTCGGTCGAGGGCACCGCCTCGGTGCTGTCGTCCTTGGGCGTGTTCTTCACCTCGTCCTTGTTGAAGTGCGAGGGGTGCATCGGGTCGCCCTGATGGCCGCCGACCACGCGTGAGAAGGCCACCGGCGTGGGCGTGAACTCGAAGCCGAAGCGGGTGGCGTAGCGGCCGGTCATGATCGCCGCACGCGACGGGGCGCAGGTGGCGTTGCCGGCATAGCCGTTGGCGAAGGTCACGCCCTGGTGGGCGATGGAGTCGATGGCCGGGGTCGGCACGGTCCCGCCCGCGACGCCGCCGCCGTTCAGGGTGATGTCGTTGTAGCCGAGGTCGTCGGCCAGGATGAACACCACGTTCGGCGGGCGCTGGCCGGCCGGGGCCGCGACCGGCCCCTGCGCCCAGGTCACCGCGTGGTTGGCCTCGATCTTCGGCTGCTTGGCGCGCGCGATCATGATGATCAGGTCGAAACGGAAATGCCACGCCGCCGCGCCAGCCGCGACCAGCACCACGACGATCCCCGCAAACCACTTCCAGGCCTTCATGCGCGCCTCCTTCTTATCGTTCAGCGGAGCATATATTGACATTCATCGTGCCGCTAGATGTCATGTCCCCGACAGTTCGGAGGCGCCCCATGTCCCTGCGTACCCAGATCATGCGTAGCGTGACCACCGCCGTGACCAGTCCGGCCCGCCGCCGGATGGCTCGCGACATGGCCGCCTTCTCCGCCCGCCTGCGCGGCGAGCGCCCGACCGTCCGCTATTTCCATCAGGCCGACGATCCCTATTCGCATCTGGCCGTGCAGATGCTGCCGCGGCTGCGGGCCCGCTACGGGGTGGAGATCGATCCCTACCTCGCGCCGCCGCCCGAGGACTCGGCCGCTCCCGATCGCGAGCGCCTGCGCGCCTACGGCCTGCGCGACGCCGCCCGCCTGGCCCGCGCTCGGGGCCTGGGTTTCCCGCCCCACGCCAAGCTGCCCTCGGACGAGGACGTGCGGCGGCTGCAGATCGTCCTAGCCGACTCGCTGGAGCGCGGACGGTTCGAAGACGTGGCCTCGGCGGCCGGCGCGGCTCTGTGGTCGGGCGACACCAAGACCCTGGCCGGCATGGCCGCCTGGGCCAGCGGCCAGGACCCGGACCTCTGCGCCGACCTGCTGCGCTTCAGCGAGGACCGCCGCGCCCAACTGGGCCACTATCTGGGCGGCATGTTCCACTTCGAGGGAGAGTGGTTCTGGGGCGTCGACCGCCTGGGCCATCTGGAAGCCCGCCTGGCCGCCCGGGGCCTGGACCGCGAGCCTGGAACGCCGCCTCTGGTCCCGCCCCTGGAGCCGACACTCGGTCCGTCGACCGGCCTGCCCGGCCCGACGATCGAGGCCTGGTTCTCGTTCCGCAGCCCCTATTCCTGGCTGGTCCTGCCCCGCATCCGCCAGCTGGCCCAGGCGCATAGCGCCCGGCTGAAGCTGCGGCCGATCCTGCCGATGGTCATGCGGGGCCTGGCCGTGCCGCGCGTGAAGACCCTCTACATCGCCCTGGACTGCAAGCGCGAGGCCGAGCGCTTGGGTCTGCCATTCGGCAAGATCGTCGATCCCGTCGGGGCCGGAGCCGAGCGGGCGCTGGCGGTGCTGCACCACGCGATCGACCTGGGCCTGGGGGAAGAGTTCGCCGAGTCGGGCCTGAAGGCCGCCTTCGCCGACGGCCTGGCCCTGGCCGAGGACGCTGGCCTCTACGCCGCCGCCCGCCGCGCCGGCCTCAACGACGCCCAGACCGCCACCGCCCTGGCCGACGACAGCTGGCGCGACCGCGTGGAACTCAACCGCGCCGCCCTGCTGGATGCGGGCCTGTGGGGCGCGCCCAGCTTCCGGGTCAGCGGTCAGGAGGCGCACTGGGGTCAGGACCGGCTCTGGATGCTGGAGGACGACATCCGCGCGGCGGTAAAGCCAACGAAGGCTTACGCGCCGAACGGATTGTCCGGGTAGACCGACGAGCCCCTGGCGGCCTCGGCAAGCTCGGCCCGGCCGCAGATCTCCAACGCCGTCAAGGCGTAGATCAGGGCGCTGTCGGCCAGGTCCTTCGGCGTCGGCCGCCAACGCTTCGGCCCGGTGGTGATGGCCGGCACGCGGTGCATGTTGAACACGTTGTGGTCACGCCACATGCTCGAATAGACCGGATTGGCGCGCTCAACGGCGCAGCCCAGGCCCAGTTGCGTGGCGGCGTCCACCGCCCCGACCAGCGGCGCGACCTCGGCGGCATCGGCTTCGAAGCCGTGGCGGACCACGACCGGCTCGATCTCGACCCGACCGACGCCGGCCGCACGGGCCATGGCCTCCAGGGCGTGCTGGACGTCGGCAGCCTTCTGGCGCGGGTTCAGACCGACTTCCAGATAGAGGCTGACCACCTCGGTCCCGTCGCCGAACTGGAACGGCACGCCGCCCCGGATGGCGCACAGCTGGACCTTGGGCTCGGCGATCCCGCCGGCGCTCTCGTAACGGCTCCTGGCCTCCCATTCGCGGGTCCAGGCGTGGATGGCGTCGGTCAACTTGCCGACGCGGTAGATCGGGTTCGGGTGGTCGCTGGCCGTCTCCGGATGACGCAGCAAAGGCGTGAAAGTCCCCTCGCCCCAGAGCCTTAGCCGGAACACCGCATAGCCGCAGCCGACGCTGGTCCAGCCGAAGTCGCAGCCCTCGGCGGCGATGGCGTAGTCGGGTGCGACGCCGCCGTGGTGGAACAGGTAGTGAGCGCCGATGTCCTTGCCGAGATAGGCGATCCCGCGATGTTCCTCGATCGGCTCGGGCCCGATCTCGCCGGGACAGGCGGTCAGGTACATCTTGCCAGCGAGGCCGTAGCCGGCGGTCTTCAGCGCCTTAGCCGCGATCAGGAAGCAGCTCATCGGCCCGCGATCATTGGCGATCGGGTAGCCGCGCAGCTCACCGTCCTCCAGCCAGCAGCGCTCCCACTCCGGATCGGCCAAGGTGGCGGGGCTGTATTTGTGGACGTCGAGATCGGGATCGCGCGTCGGGCTCTCGGTGTCGAGATGGGCGGTGAACAGCAGGTTCTTGCCCACGCCCAGGCCGCCATAGGTCCCGATGACGTTGAAGCGATCTTCCGTCGCCCCGACCTTGCGCGGCGAGAAGCCCTCGCGCGCCATCCAGTCGTGGACGAACTGGCCGGCCTCGCGCTCCTGGCCCGAGCGGCTGGGGATGTTGCCCAGGGTCAGGGCCAGTTCGGTCAGCTCGTCCGTGTCGATGGCGGCGGCGATGGCCTCGCGATCGGCTTGCGTGACCACTAAGCGCTCCAGATGGCGGCGACGCTGGCCGTGTCGGTCAGGATCGCGGTGTTGAGGTCCAGCATCTTCAAGGCCGTCGCGTGCAGGTCGGGCTCATAGGCCGCGCAGGCGTCGGCGGCGACGAAGACGTGGAAATCGTGGTTGAAAGCGTCCTTGGCCGTGTCGGCGACACAGCACTCCGTGGTCAGGCCCGCGATCACCAGGGTGTCGACCTCCAGGGCCTTCAACTGGGCATCGATGTCGGTATCCCAGAACGGGCTGTACCGGGTCTTGCGGAAGATCGGTTCGCCTGGCTGCGGCTGAGGCCCGACGAAGGCGCTGCCCGGCGCGCCGACGCGGCACAACGCCGGGCTGGCCTCGGGATCGGCGCCGCGCCGGCGCATCCGCTCGTCCCAGACGTCGGAGTCGGTTTCCGGCGTCGTGAACAAGCCCACGAACATCACCGGGACGTCCGCCGCCCGCGCGGCCTCGGCGAGGCGCTGCGCCGCCGCCAGGGCCGCGGGCACGGTCGACAGGTCCAGCCCCCATTGACCACTCAGGCCTTCCGGCGAGGCGAAGTCGACCTGCATGTCGACGATCAGCAGCGCCGTGCGGCCCGGCGCGATCCAGTGCTCGAGGTTCATGCGAAGGCCGTCCGCAGGCTGGGCAGGATTTCGGATCCGAACATGGCCAGGCCCTCCACATAGTCGGGGAAGATCAGCATCAGACCGTCAAGCTCGCACTCGGTCATGAAGCTTTCCACCTGCTCGCGGCACGTGGCGGGTGAACCGATCATCGTCTCGGTCATGAACGCGCCCTGCTTTTCGGCCGCGCCCTGCAGCCTGTCGGCCGGCACGCCCCAGCTGGACAGCATCGACAGGATCGCCCCCATGTCCGCGCCCTCGGCATAGCGCGTGGCCAGGGCCTGCGCGGCAGCATCCGTCTCGGCGTGGATGATCGTGCACATGGCGTAGGTGCGCACCGTCTTGCCCAGCTCGGCCGCCATCTGCTTGGCCCGGCGCGAGGCGTCACGGTGCTCGGCCCGCGAGCGGCCGCCGATGAAGCAGGCGTCGGCGTGGCGCACCGAGAACTGGAAGCCGCGATCGGACATGCCTGCGCAGATCAGCTCCGGACGCGGCTTGGCCAAGGGCTTGGGCTTGGACTGGCAGTCCTTCATCGTGAAGTAGCGGCCCGCGAAGTCGACGCTGTCCTCGACCCACAAGCGCTTGACGATGGTCGTCCACTCCTCGGCCAGGGCGTAGCGGTCGTCGTGGGACAGCGAATCGTCCCAGGCGCTCATCTGGTCGAACTCGGCCTTGAAGGCGCCGGCGACGATATTCAGCCCGGCCCGGCCGCCGCTGATGTGGTCCAGGGTGGCGATCATCTTGGCGGCCACCGCGGGGTTCTGCAGCAGCGGATGGACCGTGGCCCAGATGCGGACATTCGTCGTCGCCTCGGCGATGGCGGCCATCAGGGTCACCGACTCGAGCGAGGTCCCCCAGTGGTCGGTCTCGCCGCCGAAGCCGCGGAACTTGCCCATCGACATCACGAAATCCAGCCCCGCCTGGTCGGCGGCCACCGCGGCGGCTCGGTTCTGGGCGTAGAGACCGTCCAGCACGGGCGTGGTCCTGGACACGATCCAGCCGCCGTTGGCCACCGGCAGGAAGACGCCGAAATCCTTGTGCTGGGCGGGGCGATCGAACATGGCGCGGATCATCACGCGCTTCGGCGACCCAAACAACCGCACTTGACGCAGCGTCTGCGGGCGCCATCTGCACGCGACATATGTGCGCGCCGGGCCGTTTGCGGAAAACAAAGGTCTTGGGCGAACGGCGACCTGGGACTATCCATTCCCCAAATGCTCACCCAGACCGATGGCGTCTCCGCCGTCCCCCCGACCGAAAGCGCCGCTGAACGCGCCCGCAACCGCCGCCGCAAGCCGGTCCGGCGGCTGCGCCTCGTGCTGGCCGTGTTCGCCGTCGGCGTCAGCGCCGCCGTGATCGCCCAGGCCGCGTGGAACAGCTTCATCTCGAACAAGCTGCAGACCCAGGCCGCCGCCTCGCCGCTGGTGCTGGACAAGCCGCGCTTCACCGGCGTGCTCAAGGACGGCCGGCCGTTCCTGATCACCGCCACCAGCGCCGAGCGCGATCCCAAGGACGAGAATCTGGTCCATCTGGTCTCGCCCGTGCTGGTGCGCGGTTACGGTCAGCCCAATCCCAGCCAGGCGACGGCCAAGACCGGCCTCTATCGCGAGGCCGAGAACACCCTGCTGCTGACCGAAGACGTCCAGATCACCAGCGCCGAGGGCTACGACTTCGACGCCCCGCGCGCCCTGATCAACATGAAGACGGGTGAAGTCAGCGGCGACGCCGGCATCGCCGGTAGCGGTCCCAAGGGCAGCACGCAGGCCAATGCCTACAGCGTCACCGACAAGGGCGACCGGGTGAAGCTGCAAGGCCGCGTCCACACCCGGCTGGAGCGCAAGCCCTGACGTGGCCACCGCCAAACGCGTCTGCTTCCTCTACATCGCGCAACACCATCAGGTCTGGCACAGCCTGTCGGTGGCCGTCGCCATGGCCAGACGCTGGCCGGCCATCAAGGTCGAGATCGCCACGACCACGCCTGATCTCCTCGAATACGCCGAAGGTCTGGTCGCGGAGCTGGGTGGCGCGGCGATCGAGTTCGTTCTGCTGCCGCCGGCCTGGCTGCGCCGGTTCAGCAACGGCGCGCCGCCCAAGGCCCCGATGCTGATCGCCAACGCCCGTCGCCTGGCGCGCTACGATGCGGTGATCACCCCCGAACGCACCACCGCCCTGCTCCGCCGCCTCGGCGTCCGCCACCCCCTGCTGGTCTACACTCAACACGGCGCCGGCGATCGCGAAGGCCCGTTCGAGCCGCGCCTGAAGGTCTTCGACCTGGTCATGGCCGCCGGCCGCAAACAGCGCGACCGCATGCTGCACGAGGGCTGGGTTACCGACGACACCTGCGCCATGGTCGGCTACCCCAAGTTCGACCTGGTCGATGACCTGCCCCAGCGCGACATCCCGCAATTCGACCGTCCGGGCCCGGTGGTGCTGTACAACCCGCACTTCCACGCCACGCTGGGCTCCTGGCCAAAGTGGGGCAAGCGGGTGCTGGAGTTCTTCGCGGCCGACGACCGCTACAACCTGATCTTCGCTCCGCACATCCGCCTGTTCGAGACCGCCTCCACCGAAGAGCGCGCCGCCTTCAAGACCTTCGCCGAGCATCCGCGCATCCATGTCGACCTGGGCGGCCCGGCGGCGGCGGACATGACCTACACCAAGGCCGCCGACCTCTATCTGGGCGACGTCTCCAGTCAGATCTACGAGTTCCTGCGCACGCCCAAGCCGTGCCTGTTCCTCAACAGCAGCGATGCGTCCTGGTGCGGCGACCCCAGCTTCCATCACTGGCTGTACGGCCCGGTGCTGGAGAACATCGAGCGTCTGGGCGAGGGCCTGGACGAGGCCTTCGCCACCCACGACAACTACCGCGAGGCCCAGGTCTGGGGCATCGAGGAGACGTTCGACATCAGCAACGTCCCGGCCTCGGTGCGCGCGGCCCGCGCCATCGTCGACAAGCTGGAGCGCGTGGCATGACCGACGCGCCCACTCCCACTCCCACTCCCGCGCCGAAGAGCCCGCTCAAGCACGTCCTGCACAACGCCGGCGAGCTGCTGAGCGGCCGGATCGTCAACGCCTTCGTCGGCCTGGCCTATATCGCCCTGACCGCTCGCAGCCTCGGCAAGGAAGCCATGGGCGTGGTCGTGCTGATCAACGCCTTCGCGCAGTTCCTGGGCGAGGTGGCGCACTTCCAATCCTGGCAGACCCTGATCACCTACGGCACCGCGCCGGCCCAGGAGAACGACCGGCCCAAGTTCCACCAGGTGCTGCGCCTGTCGTTGCTGCTGGACGGGATCAGCGGCGTGCTGGGCGTGGCCCTGGGCGTCCTGGGGTCCTGGTTCTTCTGGCGCGAGCTGCAATGGCCGGCGGACATGAGCGGCTATGGCGCGCTCTACGCCCTGTCGATCGGGGTGATGACCTCGGCCACGGGCGTCGGACTGCTGCGCCTGTTCGACCGCTTCCGTTATCTCGCCGCCCAGCAGGCGGTCAGCTCGTTCGTGCGGATGATCGGCTGTGCGATCTGCGCCCTGGTCGGCGCCAAGATCGAATGGTTCCTGGCCGCCTGGGCGGCCGGCACCTTCGCCTCATTCTTCTACATCGCCGCCATCGCGGCCTGGGACCTGAACCAGCGCGGCCTGCTGAAGGGCTTCACCCTGATGGGGCCGACCTCCAAGGGCCTGCCGGGCGTCTGGCGCTTCGCCATGGCCACCAACTTCTCCAGCACCATCGACGTCGGCTTCACCCACGTGCTGACCCTGGTGGTCGGCGCCATGCTGGGCCCGGTGCAGGCCGCCTATTGGCGGATCGGCAAGCAGGTCGCCGACGGCATGGCCAAGCCGGCCCGCCTGATGGTGCCCGCCCTCTATCCCGAACTGGCCAAGATGCGCACCACGGGCGGACAGCAGGCCATGACCAAGCTGGCCGTGCAGATCGGCCTGATCGGCGGCGGCGCGGCCGCCCTGCTGCTGCTGGTCAGCCTGGTCGCCGGCAAGTGGATCCTCGAGGTCGTGATGGGCAAGGCGTTCGGCGCGGCCGCCGGCGTGATGAACTGGCAGGTGGCCGCCGCGGCCATCGCCATCCTGTCCCTGCCGCTGGAGCCGATGCTGGTCTCGATGCGCGCCGCCGGCGCGGCCCTGGCCGTACGCCTGGTGGTGGTTGTCGCCTATCTCGCGGCCCTGGTTCCCCTCATCAAGGCGTACGGCCTGACCGGCGCAGGTGCCGCCCTGGTTGCGTCCGCTTTGGCGATGGCCGTGGGCATGTATTTCATGGCGCGTCACAGGCTCGCCCGACTCGCGGCGGAAGAAAGCTCCGCGCGCACCGACAAAGACGATGAAAGACTATCCTATGATCACCCCCACGGCGTCTGACCGCACCGTTCGGTTCGCCGACTTCCCGACCCTGACCCAGGCTCTCGATTTCGCCGCGACCGGCGAGACGGGGATCAACCTCTATTCGCTGCGCGGCGAGCTGGTCGAAGCCCTGCCCTACGCCAAGCTGCGCGAGGAGGCCCTGGTCCTGGCCCGCCGCCTGCTGGCCACGGGCGCCAAGGTCGGCGACAGCGTGGCCCTGCTGGCCGAGACCGACGGTGACTTCGTCCGCGCCTTCTTCGCCTGCCAATATGCCGGCCTGCTGCCCGCGCCGATGGCCCTGCCGACCCCGCTGGGCGGCCGCGCGGCCTATATCGAGCAGATCAAGAACCTGGCGACCTCGGCCAAGGCCAAGATCCTGATCGGCCCCGTGGGTCTGAAGGACTGGGTGGCCGAGATCGGCGAGGCCGCGGGCCTGGACTTCGCCGGCGTCCTGGCCGACCTGCCGGAGGACGGCGGCGCCGACCTGCCGACCATCGTCCCGGAAAACCCCTGCTACCTGCAGTTCTCGTCGGGCAGCACCCGCACCCCGACCGGCGTCCTGGTGCTGCACAAGGCCCTGATGGCCAACTGCGTTGCCATCACCCGCGACGGCCTGCAGGTGGTGCCAGAAGACCGCGCCATCTCGTGGCTGCCGCTCTATCACGACATGGGCCTGATCGGCTTCCTGCTGGCCCCGCTGAGCTGCCAGATGACGGTCGACCTGCTGCCTACCGGCGCGTTCGTGCGCCGTCCGCTGCTATGGATCGACCTGATCGGCCGCAACGGCGCGACGATCGCCTACAGCCCGACCTTCGGCTACGAGCTGTGCGCCCGCCGCGTACAGGGCCAACCGCTGGACGCCTACGACCTTTCGCGCTGGCGCAACGCCGGCCTGGGCGGCGACATGATCCGCATGCCGCCGCTGAAGGCCTTCGTCGAGGCCTTCGAGCCGGCCGGCTTCTCGCCCAAGGCCTTCGTGGCCAGCTACGGCATGGCCGAGGCCACCCTGGCCCTGTCGATGGCCCCGCTGGGCAAGGGCCTGCGCGCCGAGACCCTGGACGTCGAACGCCTTGAGCGTGACAACCTGGCCGTCGACGCGCCGGAAGGTTCGGACCGCGCCCGCGACTTCGCCCGCTGCGGCCCGGCCCTGCCCCACCATTTCCTGGAAGTCCGCGACGAAAGCGGCGCCGTCCTGCCCGAGCGCGGCGTCGGCCGCATCTTCGCCAAGGGCCCCTCGATCATGAGCGCCTACTTCGCCAATCCGGAGGAGAGCGCCCGCGTGCTGTCGGCCGACGGCTGGCTGGACACCGGCGACATCGGCTTCAAGATCGACGACGAGATCGTCATCACGGGTCGCGCCAAGGACCTGATCATCCTCAACGGCCGCAACATCTGGCCGCAGGATCTGGAATGGACCGCCGATCATGAGATCGACGGCCTGCGCAGCGGCGACGTCTGCGCCTTCTCCATCCCTGCCGAGCCGGAAGACCAGATCGTGGTCCTGGTCCAGGCGCGCGGCGGCGACGCCGACACCCGCGTGGCCTTGGTCGAGCAGGTCGCGACCCTGCTGCGCACCCGCCACGGCGTCGAGGCCAAGGTGAAGCTGGTCGGCGCCCACGCCCTGCCCCAGACCTCGTCGGGCAAGCTGAGCCGTTCGAAGGCCAAGACCGCCTATCTCGCCGGGACCTACGGCGAGTAACATGGTCGGGGTCGTCGCCGTCACCGGAGCCACGGGCTTCCTGGGCCGCCATCTGGTCCGCGCCCTGGCCCAGGACGGCTGGCAGCCCCGCGTCCTGGTCCGCCGCGACCCGATCCACCCGCTGTGGCGCGACTTCGAAGTCGAGGTCGTCGCCGGCGACCTGAAGACCCCCGGCGCGCTGGATCGCCTGTGCCAAGGGGCCGAGGTCGTCATCCACGTGGCCGGCCTGATCAAGGCCGCCTCGCTGGACGGCTTCAACGTCGTCAATCGCGACGGGGCCAAGGCCGCCGCCGAAGCCGCCAAGGCCGCCGGCGCGCGGTTCATCCTGGTTTCCAGCCTCGCAGCTCGCGAACCGCAGCTCTCGAATTACGCCGCCAGCAAGCGCGCGGGCGAGGACGCGGTGCGCGAGGCCTATCCCAGCGCCCTGATCGTACGGCCGCCGGCCATCTATGGTCCGGGCGACACCGAGACCCTGGCGCTGTTCGAACTAGCCGCCAAAAGCCCGGTCCTGCCGGTGCTGTCGCCGGAATCACGGATCGCCATGATCCACGTGCAGGACGCCGCGGCCAAGCTGGTCGCCTTCTGCCGCAGCCCGGTTTCAGGCCTTGTAGAGCTGGCGGATGTGCGGCGCGGCGGTTACACTTGGTCAGAAATCATGACTTCGGCGGGTTCGGCGATGAACCGGACGCCTCGCCTGGTCAGGTTGCCCGATAGCGCCCTGCTGCTGGGCGGAATCCTAGCGGATGCTTGGTCTTTGGCCTCGAACAACCCCTCGGTGTTCGGTTTAGGCAAAGCCAGGGAGTTGCTTCACAACGATTGGTCACTATCTAGCGCTCCGATGTCGGAGGGAGTACCCAGCGTGTTCGGACTGGTCGACGGCTTCTTGCACACCGTCGATTGGTATCGAGAACAAGGGTGGTTACCCAAAAACATCACCGCCTAGTTCAAATATGGCGGAAATCTGACAGACTAGCCGTTACAGTAGTGTCACGGGTGGGGCTCCCGGAGGTTTGATTTAGAATGGAAACGGTGACGGATCTCAGCTTGCGCGAGATCGGGGTGGCGGCGAGCAAGGTTCTGGGACGGCCCGTGGAGGTTCGTGCAGAGTCGCATATCGGCCGTGACCTCGCCGTGGACTCTCTAGCCCTGATGAACATCATCATGGAGCTCGAAGACACCTTCGACATCTCCATTCCTCTTGATCGCCTGGCCTCTGTCGAGACCGCCGGTGATCTTTCCAAACTGATCAATGATCTCCGGACTAGGGCTTAACTAATGGGGCTATTCGATAAGCACCTGGCCTATCGCGAAGCGTACAAGGCCATCCAGCAAGCCGGCGCCGACCCGTTCAAGGTCCGCTTCGACTCCGTGACTTCGCCGACCGAAGGCGTCGTCGAGGGTCGCAAGACCATCCTGCTGGGCACCAACAACTATCTGGGCCTGACCTTCGACCAGCAGGCGATCGACGCCTCGGTGAAGGCCGTCCAGGAGCGCGGCACCGGCACCACCGGCTCGCGCATCGCCAACGGTTCGTTCGAAGCTCACGTCGAACTGGAAACCGAACTGGCCAAGTTCTACGGCCGCAAGCACGCCATGGTCTTCACGACCGGCTACCAGGCCAATCTGGGCGTGCTGTCGACCCTGGTGGGTCGCGGCGACCACCTGATCCTCGACGCCGACAGCCACGCCTCGATCTATGACGGCTCGCGTCTGGGCCACGCCGAGGTCATCCGCTTCCGCCACAACGACCCTGAAGACCTGGCCAAGCGCCTGCGTCGCCTGGGCGATGCGCCGGGCGAGCGTCTGATCGTCGTCGAAGGCGTCTATTCGATGATCGGCGACGTCGCGCCGCTGAAGGAAATCGCCGCCGTGAAGCGCGAGCTGGGCGGCTACCTGCTGGTCGACGAAGCCCACTCGATGGGCGTGCTGGGCGCCACGGGCCGCGGCCTGGCCGAAGCGGCCGGCGTCGAAGCCGACGTCGACTTCATCGTCGGCACCTTCTCCAAGAGCCTGGGCGCCATTGGCGGCTTCTGCGTCTCGGACATGGACGACTTCGACGTCATGCGCGTCGTCTGCCGTCCGTACATGTTCACCGCCTCGCTGCCGCCGGCTGTTGTAGCTTCGACGGTCACGGCCCTGCGCCGCATGGTCGAGCAGCCCGAGCTGCGCGACCGCCTGAACCGCAACGCCAAGCGCCTGTACGACGGTCTGACGGCCATGGGCTTCCACACCGGCCCGACGGCCAGCCCGGTGGTCGCCACGACCATCCCGGACCAGGAACGCGCCATCGCCATGTGGAACGGCCTGCTGCAGGCCGGCGTCTACTTGAACCTGGCCCTGCCGCCCGCCACGCCGGACAGCCGTCCGCTGCTGCGCGCCAGCGTCAGCGCCGCCCACACCGACGAGCAGATCGACGCCGTCCTCAGCGCCTTCGCCGAAATCGGCGCGGCCCTGGGCGTGATCGAGCCCCTCAAGCGCGCCCGCGCCTGAGAACGCTGTCATCCTGATACGAAGACGCCCGGGCCTCACGGTCCGGGCGTTTTTGTTTGTGGAACCTAGGCCGCCTTGCGACGGCTTTTCCAGACCTTCAGCAGCACGCCGGGCGCCGCCAGGACGGGATGGCGTTCGCGCCACGGCGTCACCTCGACCGGCACGCCGGTGTGTCGCTCGATCTTCCAGGCGGCATACCGGGCCGCGCCCTGGAAGGTGAAGGACGCCTTGATCAACCGCGCGGCGTTCAGCGGCTTGCCCAGCAGCTTGCGTGGCAGCCAGTCGCCCCGCACGCGGTTGCGCTCGGTCGGCGACATCGCCCTGCCCTCGTCATTCCAGACAGCTTCCATGACGTGGTCGTAGCGCTGTGGGTCGAAGGTCAGGATCGAGACCTCGCGGCCGGCCTTCTCGACCCGCAACTCGGCCTTGTAGGTCTCACGGAACAGCGCGGTCCACAGGTCGAGCGGCGCGCCCTCGGCCGGGCCCAGAGCGCGGGCGTAGCGGGCGGCCGTGCGGCAGGCGTCGGTGACCGCGTCGATCACCGTCTCGCGCGCGCCCGGCGCGGCCCAGATCAGCGCGCAGGGCTGGACGAAGCGAGCCCACAGCGTGGTGTCGTAATCGCCGCCGCTGGTGGTCTTGCGGAACTGGCTGAGGGTCATCGAGGCGACCTTGGCGCGCAGCACCTCTCCGTCGTGCTCCAGCTCGTGATAGCTGACGTCCGGCCACAGGATGCGCGTGAAGACCCCGCGCCAGCCGGCCGGCGGTCGCTCGGTCAGGACGTAGTAGTCCAGCACGCCGGACAGATCGCCCGTCCGCAGGATCGAGCCGTAGAACAGCACCGCCTGGGCGCCGGGGAAGATCGTCGTCAGGTGCTCGGCGAAGGCGGTGATCGGCGCGGGGGTCGGCGTGGAGAGCTCGGCCGCGACAAGGTCGCGAAGGCTGCTCATCCGACCAGGAACCGCAGCGATGGCCCCAGGCCGATGGTCAGGTCGCCGCCTTCATAGACCTCGCCGTCCAGCACGAACGGCGCGCCGCCGGCCAGGGCGATCTGGTGCGGGTCGCGGCGGCGATAGCCCAGACCTTCCAGCGCAGGCTCGGCCTTGCCGCTCAGGACCAGCGGCAGGGCCTTCAGCAGGCGACGCGGCGGGGCGTCGACGTCCAGCAGCTTGAACCCCTCGCGCGGCGGGCCGAAGGGCTTGAGGCCGAACGGCAAGCGCTTGAGCGCGGTGGCCACGATGGCGAAGCGCTCGTCGCCGGGCTGGTCCTGGCCGTCGATGGACAGCCTGGCCGGCACGCCTTCGCGCCACTCGGCCTTGGCCCCGCCGAAGACAGCGCCCGCGGCCGCCGTCACGATCGTCACAGCCACAGCCAAGTTATGGAAGAAGCCGACCTTGTGGGCCTTCTGAGCCAGATTGGTGGCCTTCACCATGGCCCCGACGCCGAAGAAGAAGCCCTGCATGCACGGCCGGTCATCGGCCCAGCTGACCCGCAGCGGCGGCCGTTCCTTGATGCGAGGGTCGATCTGGCGGGCGGCGATCAGGACTTCCTCGAGCCGCCAGTCGTTAGGCGCGCCCAGGTCGATGGCCAGAACGTTGGTCTTGCCCGACGGCAGCACCGCCAGCAGCGGCAAGTCCTCGCCGAAGGTGTGGGGCAGCAGACTGATGACGTCGCGCACGGTGCCGTCGCCGCCGTCGATGATCAGCAGATCGAGACCGTCACGGGCGAAGTTTTCCAGCTCGGCGCGCAGGGCGTCGCGACCGAAGGGCTCGACCAGCCGCACGCCCTCGGGCGGCGGACCGGGCGGATGCACCCGGTTGCCGTGGCTCTTCGGATTGCGAACAACCCCGATGCGCGTCATTTCGACAGCCAAGACTGGATTGAGCCCTTCGGTGCGGCCAGACCCTGGAGAATCTGCACAGCGTGCACGATCAAGCACACTGCGGTCCAAATCGCCACCAGCGTGAAGCCGACATCGGGACGACCGACGAGCGCACAGCCCGTCAAAAGGATCAGGTTCGGGTTCCGGCGGGCCGTGATCAGGCGGAAGAAGCTGTCGAACGGCCGCCAGGCGTGCACTTCCAGCTTGAAGAGGCTGAGGAAGATCCCCTCCTCCACGCGCTGCAGCACATAGCCGGCGATGACGATCGCCAGGCTGATCTCGGCGTACGGGATCGACTGGCCGACGGCGTAGACGCCGACGAACCACGCCCACCACCAGAAGGGCGGATGCACCAGGTCGATGCCGTGGTCGAAGACGTTGCCCCACTTGGACGAGGTCAGGGTCACGCGGGCCAGCTTGCCGTCGACCGTGTCGAGGAAGGTCATGATCCAGGCGCAGACCAGACCCCAGCCGAAATGGCCGGTCCAGAACAGGTACATGGCCGCCAGCACTAGCAGGAAACCGATGCCGGTCACCTGGTTGGGGGTCATCTTGGCCAGGGCGCACCAGCGGGTGACGATCCGGGCGGGCGCCGGCCAGACGTACTTGGTGACGAGGTCGGTGACGCCCTTGTACGAGCCTTGGAACAGGCGCGCCTCGACGGCGCGGACGGTCTCCGGCGTCAGGCGCTCCAGCACCGGCGGCTCGCGCTTGCGCAGGGCGCTGTTATAGGCCGAGCCCAGCTCCAACGCGGTCAAGCGGGTCAGGCGTGGGTCCAGGCCGGACGGATCCTGCCCGGCGTGCAGCGCCTCGGTGGCGGCATAGGCCAGTTCGGCCGGCGCGTGGACGGCCACGGCGCGGCCGCCGTCATCGACCAACACCCCGCCCTCGCGTCCGGCCAAGGCCTTGATCAGCGACTCGTCGAACACCCAGCCGGCGTCGACCGCCACCACCGCGTGCGATAGGTCCACGGCGGGCGTCTCGACCAGGCCCACGCGACGATAGATGCGCGACAGGCGCTCGCCCGAGGTCATACCCCAGATGCGCGCCCGGCTCTCGCCGACGGTCAAGGCACGCGGACCAGCCGGTGCGACGTTTTGAATTTCACCACTCAAAGACAGATATACCTCTTGAAACCCGAGCCGATTGATAAGCAGCTTCGGCTGCTTCGACCAGAACGACCCGAACCGTCTTGTCCATATACCGCATTGCCCACCTCTCCGACCCCCACCTGCCGCCGCCGCCAGGCGCGTTCGGGTGGAAGGACGTCTTCACCAAGCGGCTGCTCAGCCGCATCGCCTGGCGCAAGAAGCGCAAGGTCCACCAGCCCCAAGTGCTGGCGGCCCTGATCGCCGACGTGCAAGCCGCCAGCCCCGATCATGTGGTGATCAGCGGCGATCTCACCAACTTTGCTTCGCGTACGGAAATCGCCGCCGCGACCAAGTGGCTGGAATCGCTGGGCTCCGCCAAGGACTTCACCGTCAGCCCCGGCAACCATGACGCCCTGGCCGGCTCGGGCGGCGACGAACGCTTCTCCCCTTGGGCGCCCTGGCTGGGCGACAGGGGCGAGACCCAGTTCCCGCAGGTGCGGGTGCGCGGCCCCGTGGCGATCTTCAACCTGTGCTCGGGTTGGCCGACCCCGCCGCTGCTGGCCACGGGCCGCCTGGGCGAGGCGCAGCTGCAACGCCTGGACGCGATGCTGGCCGATCCGGCCTACAAGGACCTCTTCCGACTCGTCGTGCTGCATCACGCCCCGCAGAAGGGCGCGGTCTCGCGGCGCAAGGCGCTGGATGACCAGGAGGCCCTGCGCGCGGTGCTGGCCAAGCATGGGGCCGACCTCGTGATCTATGGCCATGCCCACGAGGGCCAATTCGGCGCCGTGCCCGGCCCTGGCGGCGCGGCGATCCCGGTGCTGGGCGTCTCGTCCGCCTCCGTGGGCCCGCGGGGCCACTCACCGGCCCGCTGGCACATGATCGAGGTCGAGGCCAAGCCGGACGGCGGTCATCATGCCCGGATCATCGTGCGGGGCGTCGAGGCCGGCCAGACGGGCCTGATCGAGCTGGGCCGCCTCAGCCTGGTGGACGTCGCCTAGCGCGGATAGCGCACCTTGATCCGGATCGTCGTCTCGCCCGGCTTCACGCCGAACCGCACCGCGTCGAACGACGGGGACGCGAACTTGGTCGGCGCGTCGTTGGAGAAGCCGTAGCCTTCGATCGGCATGCCTTGCGGGCTGCGGTCCAGGTCCCCGTCGCTATCGGTGTCGTGATAGACCATCACCGCATAGGCGTCGGTCGCCGACGGCAGCCAGAAACAGGCCTGGCTCATCGGGGCCGAAGTCTTGATCTTCGCCCGCTCGACCTTGCCGCGCGGGGCCAGGAAGCGGCTGGGATCGCCGGGATAGACCACGATGACCACCGATCCGGCATCCGAGCGCAGCGCCCCGACCTGGACGGTCAGACGGGTCGCGGACTTACGGCCGACGCACTCCTTGTCCGTCAGGGCGCGCGCCACGCCTTCGGCCTGGGCGATCCCCGCCATCGCGCACATCGCCAAGATCGCGCCGACGAGAACGGAACATGCTTTCATCTAAACTGCCGCATCCCTATTAATAGCCGCAGGGCGATATCAGCCTGAAGTTCCGGCTTTCTCATGACCAATCCCACCGCATTGGCGTTCGGCTATCCCGGTTCCAGGATCGCGGAGACCGATCACTGGCTGATTCTGGTCCGTCCGAAGCAACCGACATTTGGGTCTTTGGTCCTGGTGTGCAAGGAAGCGGTCCAGGCGTTCTCAGACGTGAGTCCCGCCGCCTTCGCCGACCTGCAGGTCGCCGTGGCCGGCATTGAACGCCTGCTGAAGGCGCAAGTCGACTACGAGAAGATCAACTATCTGATGCTGATGATGGTCGACAAAGACGTCCATTTCCACGTGGTGCCCCGCTACGAGGGCGCGCGCGAGCACGAGGGCGCGAGCTTCCCCGACGCCGGCTGGCCCGCCGCCCCGGCCCTTGGGACCGCCGTCGAACTCTCAAGCGAGGGCGTCCAGCGCCTGGCGCAACGCTTCGCCGAGGCCTGGGCGTGAGCGCCAAGGCCCTGACCACCGGCCCGGTGAGGCTCGTCGACCGCTACCTGCTGCGCCTGCTGTTCTGGCCGCTGGTCGGCTGCCTGGGCGTCACGGTCGTGGCCCTCCTGCTGGAGCGCGTCCTGCGCCTGCTGGACGCCCTGTCGCAGAGCAGCGCCCGCTTCGGCTACGTCGCCCAGCTGGCCGCCAACCTGATCCCGCACTATCTGGGCCTGGCCCTACCCGTAGCCTTCTTCGTGGCCCTGTTCATCGTCATCACCAAGCTGTCGGACGGCTCGGAGATCGACGCCCTGCTGGCCAGCGGTCAGTCGCTGGAGCGCATCGCCGCGCCGTTCCTGGCCGTGGGCCTGTTCCTCAGCGTCTTCAGCCTGGGCGTGTTCGGCTACATGCAGCCCTACAGCCGCTACGCCTATCGCGCCGTCATGCACGCGGCGATCAACGCCGGCTGGAACGGGAGATTGGCGGGCGGAGCCTTCATCGACGACAAGGGCTCGCTGATGACCGCCGACAGCGCCGACCTGGCCGGCCAGCGCCTGACGCGGGTGTTCATCCGCCGCCTGGATAGCCACGGCCAGGAAGAGATCATCACCGCCGCCACCGCCGACCTGAAGATGGATCCGGGCGGCAAGACGATCACCATGGACCTGAAGAGCGGCCGACGGATCGGCCGTGACGCCGCCGGGGCCTATCGCAACCTGGCCTTCAGCAGCCTGACCACCCAGACGCCGCTCTCGGCCGCGGCCGTGCTGCTGCGCGCGCGCGGCGGCGACGAGCGCGAGCTGACCATGGGCGAGCTCTACCGCCAGGCCCATACGCCCAATCCGGTGGTCTCCAAGGCCACGCTGATGGCCGAGTTCTACGGCCGCCTGGCCCGAGCCGCCTTCCTGCCGTTCCTGCCGATGCTGGCCTTCCCGCTGGGTCTGGCCTCCAAACGCGGCAACCGCGCCCCGGGCCTGGTCATGGCCGGCGTTCTGCTGCTGGCCTTCCAGCACTCGCTGCTGCTGGGCCAGAGCATGGCCTCGTCCGGCAAGCTGCCGGCCATCCCGGCGGTCTGGGTGCCGTTCGCGATCTTCGCAGGGTTGGGCGTCTGGCTGTTCATGGGCAGCCGCACCCGTCCCGGCGACACCCCGGTCTCGCGCACCGTGCGCCGCATCAACAAGCTGGTCACCCGCGTGGTCCACGCCCTGCCCCTGCCGAAGAAGCGACAAGCCGCATGAGACTGCAGCTCTACGTCCTGAAGACCGTCGCGACCCGTATCCTCGGCGCGGCGCTGATCCTGATGTCCATCCTGCAGATCCTGGACCTGCTGGACGTGACCAACGACATCCTCGACCGGGGCCTCGGCATGGCCGGCGTCGCTTACTACGCCTACATGCGCCTGCCGCGCCTGTTCGAGCAGATCGCCCCGATCGCGGTCCTGGCCGGCGGCCTGTTCGCCTTCTCGCAGCTGGCCCGCGAGAGCGCCATCGTCGCCATGCGCGCCACGGGGATTTCGGGCTACCGCATCATCGCCATGGCCATGCCGGCCGCCATCTTCGTGATGCTGCTGGACGCCCTGTGCGGCCAGTACCTGGCCCCGCGCGCCGACCCGGCCCTGGCCGACTGGTGGAAGAACACGACCCCCGTCGCCGAGCGCAAGGTGGTCCCGCCCCGCACCTTCCGCTCCGGCGCCGATCTGGTCATCGGGGCCAGCGCCAGCGCCGACGGCCGCCAGATCGCCAACGTCACCATCTTCCGCCGCGATCCCAAGGGCATCCTGGTCGAGAAGGTGGAGGCGACCAAGGCCGTCTACGCCAACCACAGCTGGACGCTGGAACAGCCCAAGACCACCCGCTTCGCTGGCGACCTGGCTCAGGCCTCGACCGCCGCCTCGACCAACTGGCCCGCCGCCCTGCGGCCCCGCGACGTCCAGAGCCTGTTCGGCGACGACGCCGTGCCCACTGCCGCCTCGGCCCAGCGGGCGCTGGAGAACGGCGGCTCTGATAGACCCGAGAGCTTCTACCGCACCCACTTCCACGCGGCCTTCGCCGGCCCGTTCGTGGCGCTGGTGATGCTGCTGCTCAGCGCGCCCGTCGCCTTGGCCAACTTCCGCAGCGGCCAAGGCGCGATCCTGCTGACTTCGGGCCTGGCCGCCGGCCTCTTCTTCCTGGTGGCCAACGGCATGCTGACCGCCCTGGGCGAGTCCGGCGCCGTGTCGCCTTTCCTGGCCGTCTGGGCCGCCCCCGCGATCTTTGGCGCCCTCGCCATCCGCACATTCCTGGCCCTGGAGGGGTGATGCCTTTCGACTCCGCGAACGCCGACCTCACGGTCATCCCGGTCAAGACGGCGAAAGAGCTGCAACGCTTCATCGCCCTGCCCGCCCGCCTGAACGCCAAGGATCCCAACTGGATCACGCCGCTGTTCATGGAGCGCACCGAGGCCCTGACCCCGAAGACCAACCCGTTCTTCGCCCACGCCGAGGTCCAGCTGTTCCTGGCCACGCGCGGCGGTCGCGACGTGGGCCGGATCAGCGCCCAGATCGACCAACTGACGCCGCAGCCGACGCCCGGCCGCCTGGACGGTCACTTCGGCATGATCGCCGCCGAGGACGATGCGGCGGTGTTCCAGGTGCTGTTCCGCGCCGCCGAGGATTGGCTGCGCGCCCGCGGCCGCACCCACGTGGTCGGCCCGTTCAACCTGTCGATCAACGAAGAAGTCGGCCTGCTGGTCGAGGGCTTCGACACCCCGCCGATGATCCTGATGGGCCACGACCCCGTTTATGCCGGCAAGCGCGTCGAGCAGCAGGGCTACGCCAAGGCCCAGGACCTGTTCGCCTATCGCGCCGACGAGACTGGCGACATCCCCGAAATCGCCCAGCGCCGGGTCAAGCGCGGCCTGCCCGCCGGCGTCGTGCTGCGCCAGCTGGACATGAAGCGCTATGACCAGGAAGTCGTCACGCTGACCGAAATCCTCAATGACGCCTGGTCCGACAACTGGGGCTTCACCGCCACCACCGAGGCCGAGACCGCCCAACTGGGCAAAGCGCTCAAGCAGGTGATCGACAAGCGCCTGATCTGGTTCGCGGAAATCGACGGCGAGGCCGCCGGCGTCGTGGTCTTCCTGCCCAACATCAACGAGGCTATCGCGGACCTGGGCGGCAAGCTCCTGCCGTTCGGCTGGGCCAAGCTGCTGTGGCGCCTGAAGGTCAAGGGCGTGAAGTCGGCCCGCATCCCGCTGATGGGCGTGAAGAAGAAATTCCAGACCTCCCAGCGCGGCCGCATGCTGCCGTTCTGGATGATGAAGGCCAGCCGCGATATGGCGATGAGTCTGGGCTACAATCGCTACGAGATCTCGTGGGTGCTGGAGGCCAACAAGGCCATGACCCACATCGCCGAGAACGTCGGCGGCACGCACTACAAGACCTATCGCGTCTACGAGAAGGCCCTTTGATCCCGTTCAAGGTCCTGGTGCTGGCGGGCTCGCGCGGCGGCGAGACCGATCCGGCCGCCGCTTATGCGGGCGTGAGCCACAAGGCGCTGATCACCCTGGAAGGCCGGACGCTGCTGGACCGCGTACTGGACGCCGTCCGCGCCGCTGGCCCTGAGACCATCGGCGTCGCGGCCAATGACGAGGCGATCAAGACCCGCCTGGCCGACGCCGGCGTCGTCGTGCTGCCCACCGCCTCGGGCCCCAGCCAGAGCGTCGAGAACGCCGCGCGCACGCTGGGCTTCCCGCTGGTGGTGACCACGGTCGACCACGCCCTGCTCAAGCCCGAGTGGATCACCCAGTTCCTGGCCGACACGCCCGAATGGGCCGATGTCGCCGTGATGCTGGCCTCGGAAGATAAGGTCCAGGCCGCCGCCCCGCAGACCAAGCGAACCTATCTGCGCTTCCAGGACGGCCGCTATTCCGGCTGCAACATCTTCCTGCTGCGCAACGAGACGGCGCTGAACGTCGTCGAGACCTGGCGCAAGGTCGAGGCGCTGCGCAAGCAGCCCTGGAAGATCGCCGCCATGCTGGGGCCGTCGTTCCTGATCCGCTACCTGCTGAACTGGCTGACCCTGGACCAGGCCGTGCTGAAGCTGGGCAAGCTGGCCAAGGTCAAGGCCGCCGCGACGCGGGCGCACGACGGCTTGGCGGCTGTCGACGTGGACAAGCCGTCGGACCTGGACCTGGTGCGGGAACTGGTGGGCGAGACCTCGCCCACCACCTGAGGCTCTTAAGCCGAAACGGCTTCCTGCTCGGCCCACTTCGCCGTCAGGGCGCGGTTGCCGATCAGATCTTCCGGGAAGTCCATCTCGGCCCATTCCAGGCCCTGGATCGAGCGTACGCGGACCACGTCGTGGGCCTGGGCGATCTCGTTGATGACGCTGAGGTACCAGCGCTTCAGGCCTTCCGGCGTGCGCATGATCTTTTCCAGCGTCTCGATGAACAGGGCCGAACCCTCGGCGTCGAAGCGCAGGAAGCCGATCGATTCCGCGTCGTACTCGGTGATGGTCTTGCCGATGGCCCGCAGGCTGTCGCCTTCGGTGAGCACCTTCATGTCGTCGCTGTCGTAGACGCCGTCGTCCTTGCGATCGACCGTCACGGTGATCGGGCCGGCCGGGGCGCTGATCAGGCGCTCGGCGATCGCCGGCTCGAACAGGGTGTCGCCGTTGAGGATCATGAACGGCCCGCCGCGCATCTCCTCGCGGGCCAGCCAGCAGGTCGCGAGGTTGTCGGTCACGCTGTAGAAGGGGTTGTAGAGCGTGCGCACGCTCAGGCCCGGCAGCTCCAGCCGCGCGACCTCGGCCTCGACCAGGTCGGCGCGGAAGCCGGTGACGACCACCGCCTCGGTGACGCCCGCCTGGGCCAGGTGGCGCAGCTGCCACTCCAGCACGGTGCGGCCGGCCAGCTCGACCAGGCACTTGGGCCGGTCGTCGGTCAGGGGCGAAAGGCGCTTGCCCTGACCGGCGCTGAGGATGAGGGTCTTGACCGGCTGCATGACGTTTCGAAATCTCGCTGGAATTCGGGGCGCTTCGCCCCTCTAGGAATCGGTGGTCCGCGAACCTGGCGGCCACGCGCGCATAACTGAGCACGAACCAGCCCGACGGCAAGTCCGCGCGGACCGCCAGAAACCGGTCATGACGTCGCGGCGCAAGCCCCCATCGGTGTTTTTCGTCAAGCGCGCTCCCAAGGACACGCCCCGACGGGGTGTAACCTTGGCGCTACACCAAACCGGCCGTGCACGGAAAAGGACGCCCCCCACCTCTTCCGGAAACTGAACCATTCCACCATATGGCCATTGTCATACTCGGAAGGGCGGGGGCCTCGGAGACGTAACCAACGGAGGCGTCGTGCTGCTCGCGGAAAGAACCTTTCATCAGCCCGCAGAAGAAAACCCCGCCGAAGGCCTGCGCCTGGCGCTGTTTTCCGGGAACTACAACTACACGCGCGACGGCTCGAACCAGGCTCTCAATCGCCTCTCCGCCTATCTGATCAGCCAGGGCGCCGAGGTCCGGGTCTACTCCCCCACCACCGACACGCCGGCCTTCGAGCCGGCCGGCGACCTGGTGTCCGCGCCGTCGGTGGCGATCCCGGGTCGCGGCGAGTACCGCCTGGCCCTGGGCCTGAACCGCGCGCTACGCGCCGACCTGGCCGAGTTCCGTCCGACCGCCGTACACCTGTCCGCGCCGGACCTGCTGGGCAACCAGGCCGGCAAGTGGGGCCGCCGCAACGGCCTGCCGGTCGTGGCCAGCCTGCACACCCGGTTCGAGACCTATCTCTCGTACTACGGCCTGGACTGGCTGCGCCCGAGCGCCGAGCGCTACCTCGACAAGTTCTATCGCGGTTGTGACCGCGTGCTGGCTCCCAACGCTCCGATCGCCGACCTGCTGCGCGAGCAGGGCCTGGGCGAGCGCGTGCGCGTCTGGGGCCGAGGCGTCGATCGCGAGCGCTTCTCGCCGACCAAGCGCGACATGGACTGGCGCCGGTCGCAGGGCATCGACGACAACGAGATCGTCGTCGCCTTCCTGGGCCGCCTGGTCATGGAGAAGGGCCTGGACGTCCTGACCGAGACCCTGGTCGCCCTGCGCGGCCAACCGATCCGCCCTCTGATCATCGGCGAGGGCCCGGCCCGCACCTTCTTGGAAGAGCGCCTGCCCGAAGCGATCATGACCGGTCATCTTGACGCCGCTGATCTGGGTCGCGCGGTGTCCAGCGCCGACATCCTGTTCAACCCCAGCCTGACGGAAGCCTTCGGCAACGCCAGCCTGGAAGGCATGGCCGCGGGCCTGGCCGTGGTCTGCCCGCGCGCGCCCAGCACCAGCGCCCTGATCGCCGACGGCCAGGACGGCGTGCTGACCGCCACTGCCGACGCTCAGGCCTACGCCGCCGCGATCCAGAGCCTGATCTCCGAGCCCCTGCGCCGCGTGCGCCTGGGCCGCGCCGCCCGTCAGTCCAGCGCCCGCTACGACTGGAACGCCATCTGCGCCGAGGTGCTGGCCGTCTATCGCGAACTAGGCGTCACGTCCGACCGGCGGGCCCGCTCGGCCGCATGACCACGGACGCGGGGGAAGAAGCACCGGGCAAGCCTTCGCCCTGGCGCGGCTGGCTGCTGACCATCGGGGTCGCCTTGCTGGCGATCCTGCTGGCCACGCACGGCGTCGGCGCGGTGCGCGAGATTGTGGCCCAGGTCGGCTGGCAGGCGGTGATCGTCATCGCCGCCCATCTGCCCGTCACCTTCCTGGCCACCGTCGGCTGGCAGGTGCTGTTGCCGCCCGATCGCCGCCCGCCCCTGTCGTTCCTGTTCCGCGTCCGCCTGATCAAGGAGGCGGTCAACGCCCTCCTCCCCGTCGCCCAGGTCGGCGGCGACGTCGTGCGAGCCAAGCTGTCGGTCCGCAACGGCCTGACCCTGGCCGAGGCCACCGCCAGCTGCGTCGTCGACGTGCTGGCCGGCACGGTGGGCCTTGTCCTGTTCGTGCTGGCCAGCCTGATCGTAGCCATGGTCACGCTGCACGACCCGCGCCTGGCGCAAGCGGGCCTCGCTTTGGTCGGCATCGTCGCAGCGATCGTCGCCGCCGCCTATCTCGCCCACAGGGCCGGCCTGCACCGACGCCTGGGCCAGTTCTCCCAGCGCTGGACCGCCGCCGCCGGCCGGATCGGCAAGCTGGGCGAGGCCTTCCGGGACATCGGCCGCCAGCGCAACAACCTGTTCGCCTCCTGGGCCTGGCACATGGCCGCCTGGATCGCCGGAGCGTTCGAGACCTATGTCTCGATGTGGACCCTGGGTCTCAACCCCACCCTGCTGCAGGCCCTGATCGTCGAGGGGCTGGCCCAGACCGCCAAGGTCGTCGGCTTCGCCATCCCAGGCGCCCTGGGTGTGCAGGAAGGCGGCTACCTGCTGCTGGGCGGCGCGCTGGGCCTGACGCCTGATCAGGCCCTGGCCCTGTCGCTGCTGCGCCGCCTGCGCGAGCTGACCCTGGGCGTGATCGGTCTCGTCCTCTGGCGCGCGACCCGTTCGCCCACGGCCGAACCGGTGACGGCCTAGAGCCAGCCGTTCGAGCGGGCGATGCGGCCCGCCTCGACCCGGTTGGCCGCGCCCAGCTTCTGGGCCGCTTCCGACAGGTAGTTGCGGACCGTGCCGGGCGAGAGGTCCAGCACGTCGGCGATGTCCTTGTTCGATCGCCCCTCCTCGGCCAGGCGCAGGATCTCGCGCTCGCGGTCGGTCAGAGGATCGGGCTCGGCGTCCCAGATCGCCTCGGACAGCTCCGGCGCGATGGCCCGGCCGCCGGCGGCGACGGTGCGGACGGCGGCGGCCAGCACGCTGCTGGGACCGTCCTTCAGCAGATAGCCCTTCACCCCCGCCTCCATCGCCCGGCGCAGATAGCCCGGCCGGCCGAAGGTGGTGACGATCAGCACCCGGGTCGCCACCCCCTCAGCCTTTAGCCGGGCGGCGACGTCGATGCCGGTCAGGCTGGGCATCTCGATGTCGGAGATCAGCACGTCGGGCTTCTCGGACTTCACCAGTTCCAGCGCGACTGCGCCGTCTGGCGCCCGGCCGACGACCTGAATGTCGCCCTCCATCTCGAGCAGCGCGCTGAGCGCGCCCAGCACCATCTTCTGGTCTTCGGCGATGACGACGCGGATCACTAGAAAGTCTCCAGCGGCGCGGTCGCGGTCAGACGCGTCCCGGCCTTGTCGGATTTGATGTCCAGCGCCCCGCCGATGGCGGCCAGGCGCGCGCGCATGCCCTTCAGGCCAGAGCCCTCGACCAGCTTGCCGCTGCTCGGCCCGTCGTCGGCGATGGTCAGCACCAGGGCCTTGGCGCTGGGCTCCAGCTTGATGTCGCAATGCTTGGCGCCCGCGTGGCGGATGACGTTGGTCACCCCCTCGCGTAGGGCCATGGCCAGCACGGCTTCCTGGGCGGGATGGCCGTCGGTGGTCAGGGCCGAGATCTCGGCCCGGATGTCGGCGGCGGCCAGGGCCTGGCGGGCCTTGTCGATCTCGAACGCCAGGGAAGCGCCCTTCATGCCGACCACCGCCGTGCGGACCTCCGACAGCGCCTCGCGGGCGGCGGCGGCGACGGCCTGCATCTCCCGCTCGGCGGCCTCGGCGTCGCGGCTGACCAGGCGGGCGGCCAGCTCGGCCTTCACGGCGACCAGGGTCAGGGTGTGGCCCAGCAGGTCGTGCAGGTCGCGGGAGATCCGCTCGCGCTCGGCCGTGGTGGCCAGGGCCCGGACTTCCTCGTGGGCGACGGCCAGCTCCTGGTTCTTCCGCTCGACATCCATCTGCATCAGCGTGGCGAAGCCGGTGATGCCGCCGAACAAAACCCCCGAGGCCCAGATCGGCCAGACCTGGCGGTAGAAGGCCAGGCCCACCACCAGCAGCACGATCTCCAGGGCGATCATCACCCGGATCGACATCCGCCGCGACTGGAGGCGCGAGGCGAACGACATGGCGTAGATCGTGTAGACGCTCCAGCCGGCATTGAACGGCGAGAGCGCCAGGCCGATGCCGTAGATCGCCAGCACCTGCCACAGCACCGGCCGACCGCGCTGCCTCCAGATCGTCCAGAAAAGGCCGATGAAGACCAAGAGGCCCGCGATCGAGGCGACCAGTTCCAACGTGTCGGGCCGGTGGTTGAACCAAGCCACGAAGTAGAACGGCAGGTAGGAGAGGAAAATCAGGCTGCCGTTGCGCCGGAAGTTGGCCCCGGCATTCGCCGGGGCCTTCTCTTTGCTGGGTGTCGCCTGATCCATGGCGGCGATGTCGCGCGGGAGGCTCGCCACGGTCAAGCCGCTTGCCGCTTCCAGGCCGTCGCCGCGCCGATCATGGCCGCGAGACTGATGGCGCCCAGCACCGACAGGTGATGCGGCACGCTGGCCATAGGCTGCATGCCCGACAGCATCTGCGACAGCTGGCCCAGATGGTACGACGGCATGAAGTCGGCGACCTTGCCCACCCAGGCCGGCATGATGCTGAGCGGCGCCCACAGGCCGCCGAACAGACAGAAGCCGAGGAACAGGACGTTGGCCACCGCGGTCGCGCCTTGCGAGCCGAAGCGCAGGCCGACGTTCAGGCCGATCAGGGCGAACGGAATGGCCGAGGCCAGGCCCAGGCCGAGCGTCGCGGCCCAGCGCCACGGCACCATCTTCACGCCCCCGAAGTAGGCGAGCACGCCCAGCAGCGCGATGGAGACCCCGACCAGGGCCAAGGCGGCGATCAGACGGCCGGCCAGGTAGCCACCGGCCGGCAGCGGGGCGATCTGCTTCAGCTCGATCAGCTTGGCCTCGCGCTCAGCGGCGACGGCGGCGCCGAAGCCGAACATGGCCGGGGCGATAGCGGCGAAGATCACATAGTTGGCCAGCATCATGTGGGCGATCTCCTCATGCCCCTTGCTGAGACCAAGGCCCATCACTCCGTAGAACAGCAGCGGCAGGACCACGCTGGGGATGATGAATTGCGGGGTGCGCCAGGTGGAGATGATCTGGGCGCGGGCTTCACGGACGTAGACGAGCAGGGTGTGCATCTCAGGCGACCTCGGCTTGACGGGTAGAAGCAGGCGCGCCGGCCTGCACGAGACGGGTGACGGCGTCCTCCAGCGAGGCGCCGGCGACGGTCAGGTCATCGACGGTTTCATCGCGGGCCAGCAGGTCACGCAGCGTGGCGGGCGCGGACGTGGTCAGCAGCGTGACCTTGCCGCCATCGCGGCTGACGCCCGTGACGCGGGCCAGGCCCGAAAGCTTTGCGTCCGACAGGCGCGTGCGGCAACGGATGGCCACGCCAGAGACACGGCTCTTGATCGCTTCGGGCGAACCGTCGGCGATGACCTGACCGTGGTCGATGACCACGATGCGGTCGGCCAGGGACTCGGCCTCGTCCAGGTGGTGGGTCGTCAGCAGCACCGCGCAGCCCCGGGCGATCTCGGCCCGGACGGCGCTCCACAGGGCGCGGCGGGCGTCGATGTCCATGCCGGTGGTCGGCTCGTCCAAGACGAGAAAGTCCGGGCGGCCGGCGATGGCCAGGGCGAACTGCACGCGGCGCTGCTGGCCGCCCGACAGCGCGCCGCAGCGGCGCTTCTCCAGCCCCTCGAGACCGGCCAGGCGGATGATCTCGTCCCGCGGACGGGGCTTGCGATAGTAGCCCCGGAACAGATCGACCTGCTCACGGACGGTCAGGGTGCGCGGCAGGCCGGCCTCCTGCAGCATGACGCCCATGCGGCCCCGGCTGGCGATGTCGCGCGGATCGCCGCCGAACAGGCTGGCGGTGCCAGCGTCGGGACGCAGGCGGCCGGTCAACAGGGCGACGCTGGTGCTCTTGCCGGCCCCGTTCGGGCCCAGCAGGGCTACGCACTGGCCGGGACGGATGTCGAGGTCCAGGCCGTTCAGGGCCAGGGTCGCGCCGCGACGCTTGACCGTCTGGCGCAGCATCGCGACCGGTTCGGAAGTTCTGGGTGACATGGGTGGCTCCCTCGTTGTGAAGCCACCATGCCGCCGCCGAACGCGGTCCATCAGTGCCGGCCGTCACCGGGCCGACATGACAAACGTCACCTCACGAACAACCCGCGTTCGCCGACTGCGCCAATCGGCCGCGCTCGCCTTTAACGACGTTCGGCGCCGCCGCCTCGTACGATCAGGCCATCGTTCGAGTAGGAGCCGCGTCTCATCCCCATGGACCTTCGTGAAGCCCAGCGCCTAGCCGCCCTGAAGGCCTACAAGGTCCTGGACACCCCAGCCGACGCCGCCATCGATCGCCTGGCCGACTTGGCCGGCAACCTGTTCGACACCCCGATCTCCCTGGTCTCGCTGGTCGACGAGGAGCGCCAGTGGTTCAAGGCCAAGGTCGGCCTGGAGGCCTTCTCGACACCTCGCAGTGACGCCTTCTGCGCCCACGCCATCGCCCAGGGGCCCGAAACGGTCCTCGTCGTCGAGGACGCCACCCAGGATCCGCGCTTCGCCGCCAATCCGCTGGTGACCGGCGCACCCGACATCCGCTTCTACGCTGGCGCGACCCTGACCACGAAGGATGGCCACAACCTCGGCACGCTATGCGTGATCGACGACAAGCCCCGCGCCCGCCCCGCCGACAGCGAGCTGGAGCGCCTGAAGCTGCTGGCCCGCATCGTCGTCGACGAGTTCGAACTGGCCAAGGCCCAGCGCGAGACCGCCGAGAAGCAGCGCCTTCTGGAGCTGGCCGAGACCGTGGCCCAAGTCGGCCACTGGCGCATCGAGGTCGCCACCAACCATCTCACCTGGTCGGACCAGACGTTCCGGATCTTCGGCCTCAGCCGCGACAGTTACACCCCGACGGTCGAGAGCTCGCTCAACCACTACTCGGCCGAGCACCGCATGGTGCTGGAGCAGGGCATCGTGGCGGCCATCGCCCAGAAGGGCGGCTTCGACCTGCGGGTCCAGCTGATCCGCCCCGACGGTCAAGTCCGCGACGTCATGGCGCGCGGCCTGTGCGAGCTGGACGATCGCGGCGAGGTCTCGGCCCTGTTCGGCCTGCTGCAGGACGTCACCGACTATTCGAACGCCCTTCGGTCGGTCGAGCGGACCAGCGACCGCTATCGGATGCTGACCGAGAACGCCAACGACCTGGTGACCAAGATGGCCGCCGACGGGCGGTTCACCTATGTCTCGCCGGCTGTCCGGGGGATTTCGGGCTATGCGCCCAGCGAAGTCGTCGGGCGCCTGGCGATGGAGTTCATCCATCCGGATGACCGGGCTCGCGTGGCCGAAATCTTCCGCACCGCCCTGCAAGGTCCGGCCGGCTGGACCATCGAATACCGCATCGTGCGCAAGGACGGCGCGGTGCGCTGGGTCGAGGCTCGTCCCAAGCAGGTCTACGACCCCGCCAGCGGCGAGTCCGCCGTCACCGACGTGATCCGCGACATCACCGACCGCAAAGCGGCCGACGACGCCCTGGCCGACAGCGAGACGCGCTATCGCCTGCTGGCCGACAACGCCAGCGACATGATCGCCCGCTTCAAGCCCAACGGCGAGATCACCTTCGTCTCGCCCGCCAGCCTGAAGATGCTGGGCTTCCGCCCCGAGGACATGATCGGCCGCCGCGCGCCGGAATTCATCCACCCCGAGGATCTGGCCGGCTTCCACGCCTATTTCGCGGTCGTGGGCGCGGCCGGCCCGGGCGCCAAGGCCGAGCCGCTGCGGTTCCGCTGCCGGCGCAAGGACGGTCAGTGGATCTGGGCCGAGGGCCAGCCGACCCTGTTCTTCGACGCCAACGGGACCCTGACCGGCATCCAGGACGTCCTGCGCGACATCAGCAGCCGCAAGGCGATGGAAGACGCCCTGGAGACCGCCCGCGCCGAAGCCGAGGCCGCCGCCCATGTGAAGGCCGAGTTCCTGTCGAACATGAGCCACGAGCTGCGCACCCCGCTGACCGCGGTGCTGGGCTTCTCGCAGCTGATCGCCCAGCAGCCGGAACTGACCCCGGACACGCGCGGCTTCGTCGAGCGGGTGTCCAGCGCCGGCAAGGCGCTGCTGTCGACGGTCAACGACATCCTCGACTTCTCCAAGCTGGAAGCCGGCCAGGTCGAGATCGTGGTCGCGCCCTGCGCCCCTGCCCCGCTGATCAGCGAGACGGCCGACATCTTCAGCCTGCAAGCCGGCGAGAAGGGCCTGGCGCTGCGGGTCGAGGGCCTCTCCGCCCTGCCCGCAAGCCTGAAGCTGGCCCAGGACCGCGTGCGTCAGATCCTGCTGAACCTGATCGGCAACGCGGTGAAGTTCACCGACCGGGGCGAGGTCGTGGTCGAGGTCGCGCATGCGAGCGACCGCCTGCGCCTGGCCGTCCGCGACACCGGGGCCGGCATCCCGCCCGAGCGGCTGGAGGCGCTGTTCAAGCGCTTCTCGCAGGTCGATGGCTCCTCGACCCGCCGTCATGGCGGCACCGGCCTGGGCCTGGCGATCTGCAAGGGTCTGGTCGAAGCCATGGGCGGAACGATCGGCGTCGAGAGCACGCTGGGCGAAGGCTCGTGCTTCTGGTTCGAGCTCCCCGCCGTGGCCGAAGCCCCGGCGGTCGTCCGGCCGATCTCGGGCCAGGCCGGCCAGGGTGGCGGCTGCCGCGTGCTGGTGGTCGACGACAACTCGGCCAACCGCGATCTCGTCTCGATGGTGCTGCGCGGTCTCTCGGCCCAGATCACCGAGGCCTGCGACGGCGTGGAGGCGATCGTCGCTGCCGAGGCGCAAGGATTCGACCTGATCCTTATGGACCTGCGGATGCCGGTGCTGGACGGCGCGACGGCCGCCCGCCGTATCCGCGAAGGCCGCGGCCCCAACCGCGCCACGCCGATCATCGCCTGCTCGGCCAGCGTCGATCCCGACATCGACGCCGAAGTCTTCGACGGCGTGGTGGGCAAGCCGCTGGATCCTGCCATCCTGCTGCGCACCGTCGCCGCTGCGATCATGACCGGGCGGGTGGCGGCAGCGGCCTAAAGCGACGTTTCCTCGGAGCCTCACCGCCCGTCCAGCGTTGATGCCTCGCGTAGTAGCGAGGCCGCGTCATGATCAGCTCTTCCTTCCGTCGGGACACCCTCACCCGCCCGATCTACCAGTGGGCCAAGGGCGTGCTGCCCGCCCTGTCGGAAACCGAGCGCGACGCGATCGAGGCTGGCGACACCTGGTGGGATGCGAGCCTGTTCACCGGCGATCCGGACTGGAACGAGCTGCTCTCGTACCCGAAGCCGACGCTCAACCCCGAGGAACAGGCCTTCTTCGACGGCCCGGTGAACGCCCTGTGCGCCATGCTCGACGACTGGAAGATGACCTGGGAGACGCGTGACCTGCCGCCCGAGGTCTGGGACTTCCTGAAGCGCGAGAAGTTCTTCGGCATGATCATCCCGAAGGCGTTCGGCGGCCTGGGGTTCTCGGCGTTCGGCCACGCCGAGATCGTCCGCAAGATCGCCACCCGCTCGACCTCGGCGGCGGTGACGGCGATGGTGCCCAATTCGCTCGGTCCGGGCGAGCTGCTGGTGCGGTTCGGGACCAAGGAACAGCAGGACTACTGGCTACCCCGCCTGGCCGACGGCCGCGAGGTCCCCGCCTTTGGCCTCACCAGCCCGGAAGCCGGCTCGGACGCCGGCGCCATGGTCGACGAGGGCGTGGTCACGCGCGGAACCTGGAAGGGCGAGAGCGTCCTGGGCGTCCGCCTGAACTGGCACAAGCGCTACATCACCCTCGGCCCCGTCTGCACCGTGCTGGGCCTGGCCTTCAAGCTGCGCGACCCCGACGGCCTGCTGGGCGGCGAGGAAGACATCGGCATCACCTGCGCCCTGGTCCCGACCGACACCGCTGGCGTCCAGATCGGCCGCCGCCACCTGCCCGCCTTCCAGACCTTCCAGAACGGGCCGAACTGGGGTGAGGACGTCTTCATCCCGCTGGACCTGATCATCGGCGGCGCCGAGCGCGCCGGCCAGGGCTGGAAGATGCTGATGACGGCCCTGGCGGCCGGGCGCGGCATCTCCCTGCCCGCCATGTCGGGCGCGGCGGCCGCCTACAGCGCCATGACCACCGGCGCCTATGCTCGCGTGCGCCAGCAGTTCGGCATCCCGATCGGCAAGTTCGAAGGCGTGCAAGAGCGTTTGGCCCGCATCGCCGGTAACGCCTACCTGATCGACGGCGCGCGGCGGCTGACCTGCGCGGGGCTGGACCTGGGCAAGCATCCCTCCGTCATCTCGGCGATGATGAAGTCGGGCGCGACCGAGCGGATGCGGATCACCGTCAACGACGCCATGGACGTCCACGGCGGCAAGGCGATCATGGAAGGCCCGCGCAACTACATGGGCAGCCAGTACCGCGCCCTGCCGGTCGGCATCACGGTCGAGGGCGCCAATATCCTGACCCGCAGCCTGATGGTGTTCGGCCAGGGCGCGATCCGCGCACACCCGTACATGCTGCAGGAGATCCTGGCCCTGGGCGACGCGGACGAGGCCAAGGGCCTGGCCGCGTTCGACGAGACCTTCTGGAAGCATGTCGTCCACGCGCTGCGCAACGGCTTGCGCGCAACGGCCCGCGCCTGGACCGACGGGGCGCTATCGCCCGCGCCGGACGCCGGCCGCGCCGCCCGTTTCTACCGCAAGCTGGGCCGCTACAGCGCCGCCTTCGCCCTGACCTCGGACATCGCCCTGCTGACCCTGGGCGGCGAGCTGAAGCGCAAGGAGATGCTGTCGGCGCGCCTGGGCGACATCCTGTCGGAGATGTACTTCCTGTCCGGCGCCCTTAAGCGCTGGGAGGACGATGGCCGACCGGACGCCGACTTCCCGCTGCTGCAATGGTGCGCCGAAACCGCCTTCGCCACGATCGAGCAGCGGCTGGACGAGGTGTTCGCCAACCTGCCCAACCGCTTCGCCGGCTGGCTGCTGCGCGCGGCGGTGCTGCCGTTCGGGACCCGCCGCGGCCCCTCGGACCACGTCACCCGCGCCTGCGCCGAGCTGCTGCAGCATCCGTCGCAGACCCGTGACCGCCTGATCGAGGGCGTCTATGTCGGCGGCAAGGACGAGGCTATCGGCCAGCTGATCGACGCCTTCGAGCGTGTCGTCGCCACTCAGCCGATCCACGACCGGCTGAAGGACCAGGGCGTGCGCCACTGGAAGGACGGCCTGACCAAGGGCCTGCTCACGCCGGAAGAGATCGCCGCGCTCAACGCCGCCGATCAGGCTGTGGCCGCCGTGGTCGCGGTCGACGACTTCGCGGCCGAGCAGCTGTCGCCACGCCCGGCGGAAACGGTCCAACCGGTCAAGCGTCCAAAGCCGATTGCGGAGCCTTCCGTCGTGACAGAGCCCCGCAGCTTCGGCGAGGGCTCGACGGTCTAGAAAGCCCGGCTGTACAACTGCGGGGACGACTCTCTTCGAGTCCCTGAAAGGTCGGCCGGTCCATGCATACGCAGAGAATCCTGGTGACGGGCGGCGCCGGCTTCGTCGGCTCGCACCTCTGCGACCGCCTGCTGGAGACCGGCGCGGAAGTCCTGTGCGTCGACAACTACTATACCGGCTCGCGCCAGAACGTGGCCCAGAACCTGGCCAATCCGCGCTTCGAGCTGCTGCGCCACGACGTGACCATGCCGCTCTATGTCGAGGTCGACCAGATCTACAATCTGGCCTGCCCGGCCAGTCCGGTGCACTACCAGTTCGACCCCGTGCAGACGACCAAGACCAGCGTCCACGGGGCCATCAACATGCTGGGCCTGGCCAAGCGGGTGAAGGCCAAGATCCTGCAGGCCTCGACCTCGGAAGTGTACGGCGACCCGGCCATCCACCCGCAAGTCGAGAGCTACTGGGGCAACGTCAATCCGATCGGCATCCGCTCGTGCTACGACGAGGGCAAGCGCTGCGCCGAGACCCTGTTCTTCGACTACTGGCGCCAGCACAAACTGCGCATCAAGGTGGCGCGGATTTTCAACACCTATGGCCCGCGCATGCATCCGAACGACGGACGCGTGGTGTCGAACTTCATCGTCCAGGCGCTACGGGGTGAGGACATCACCCTCTATGGCGACGGCAACCAGACACGGTCTTTCTGCTATGTCGACGACCTGGTCGACGGCCTGATGCGGCTGATGAACACCGGCGACGAGGTGACCGGCCCGATCAACCTCGGCAATCCGGTCGAGTTCACGATGAGGCAGCTGGCCGAGCTTGTTCTCGAGCTGACGGGCGGGAAGTCCGCGCTGGTCCACCGCCCCCTGCCCTCGGACGACCCGCGCCAGCGCCAGCCCGACATCACCCTGGCCAAGCAGGTGCTGGACTGGACGCCGACCGCGCCCCTGAAGGTCGGCCTGATGCGGACGATCGAGTACTTCGACGGGCTGCTGAAAGCGGCCTAGCGCTTCCGACCCAGCCACTTCAGGTCGGATTCCGGACCGTCGCTGCGACCGCCGAACCAGCCCATCCAGAAGTGCAGGTAGTCGCGCAGCATGTCGCGCGGCACGAAGAAGCCGTGGCTGTAGGGCGTGTCGACGCCGATCACCAGCTTGGGATCCGGCTTGTCCTGGTACCAGGTGCCGAACAGGCGGTCCCAGATCGGCGCGACGCCGAAGTGGCCGGTCGGACGGCTCATGTCCAGCTTGTGGTGCTCGCGGTGATGGTTCGGCGACTGGATCAGCCAGCGGCCGACGAAGCCCCAGTCGGCGTCGATCTTGGAGTGGACGATCAGGCCGATCGCGATGATCAGCACGTTGACGTACAGCATCACGTCCGCAGGCGCGCCCAGCACGGCCAGCGGGAAGTTGACGATGAACACGGCGGTGAAGGTCACCGGATGCTGGCGCACCGAGGTCACCACGCCGAAGTCCTCGGCTGAGTGGTGATAGCGATGCAGCGGCCAGAAGAACTTCGTGTGGTCCGTCCGGTGGGTCCAGTAGTCGAAGAAGCTGTAGATCGCGAAATAGATCGGCAGCTGCAGCACGAACGGCAGCGGCGGCGGGCCCAGGTTCACGCCGGTGTGGGTCGCGATCGCGTCGTGGATCCACGCGCCCGAGATCATCGAGGCCCCCAGCATCAGGATGCGGCCGGCGATATCGAGCACATGGCCCTGACCCAGGATGAAGACGGCGAGGTCGGTGTTCAGCGACGGGGTGCGGGCGAACAGCAGCTGGCGTAGCGAGCTCTGCGGCCAGCCGACCACGACGCACTCGATCCACAGCGCCGTCGGCAGCAGCAGGAAAACGAGGAAGATGTTGTTCAGGTGATCGTGGGCCGACGCCGTGTGCAGGGTCTTGCCCAGGATCGTCAGGGTCAGTTCGGCCGGGATCAGGCGCAAGGACAGCCACCAGGCCGCGCCCGCGGCGGCGGCGTAGGCCACGAAGCCGGCGATCAGCGCGATGCGGCCCAGGCCTTGCGGCCCGGTCGTGTCGATGCCGATCTCGGCCGCCGGTTGAAGCACTGCAGGTTTCAAAACGTCCCGCTCCCCTGGACTTCCAGGCCGCCATCGATGCCATGGCGCCGTTAAAACTTGGTGTGGCGAAGCAACTTTCGGTCGAGGACCGTCACGAACTTGTCCAAAACGCCCCGTTCGCCTAACAGCCGAGCATGGTTCGTTCCGCATTCCTGATCGCCCTGCTGGCCGCAACCTCGGCGCCGGCGCTGGTCCAGGCCCAGGAGGTCGAGGCGATCTCGGTCTGGGGCCGGCGCGCCAACGACTTCGGCCGCGCCACCTCGGCCAGCGAGGGCCGCATCAGCTATTCGGACTTCGCCGTGCGGCCGCTGCTGCGTCCGGGCGAACTGATCGAGGCCGTGCCAGGCCTGGCCGCCACCCAGCACTCGGGCGCGGGCAAGGCCAACCAGTACTTCCTGCGGGGCTTCAACCTGGACCATGGCACCGACCTGGCCGCCTCGCTGGACGGAGTGCCGCTGAACCTGCCCAGCCACGGACACGGCCAGGGCTATCTGGACCTCAATGTCCTGACGCCGGAGTTCGTGCACGACATCGGCTTCAAGAAAGGCCCCTACTCGGCCGAGAATGGCGACTTCGCCACGGCCGGCGCGGTGGCCTTCGACACCGCCGACCACCTGCATGGCGACGGCCTGCAAGCCTGGATCGGGCAGAACGACTACTACCGCGCCGTCGGCTCCAAGGCCCTGAGCCAGAACGTGTTGGTCGCGGCCGACGTCTCGACCGCGCGCGGCGCGTGGACGAACCCCGAGGACCTCAAGAAGATCAACCTCTTGGGTCGCGCCATCGTCGGCGGCTGGTCGATCACCGCCATCGCCTATGACGCCGACTGGAACGCCACCGACCAGATCCCGCGCCGCGCGATCGAGGACGGTTCACTGGGCTATCTGGACGCCGTGGACAAGACCGACGGCGGCAAGACCTCGCGCTACATCCTGTCGGCCCGCCGCCGCGACCTGCTGAACGGCCTGGACAGCGTGGTCTATGTCCAGCGCTACAAGCTCGATCTGTTCTCGAACTTCACCTACTTCCTCGACGACCCGGTCAATGGCGACCAGTTCGAGCAGGCCGATCAGCGCTGGATCTATGGCGGCTCGCTGACCAAGCGCTTGACCTTGGGCGACGGCTGGAGCGCCCGCGCCGGCGTCTCGGCCCGCGTCGACGACATCGGCAAGGTCGGCCTCTACCGCACCACCGCCCGCGTGCGCCGCGAGACCGTGCGCCAGGACGCCCTGACCGAATGGTCGACGGCGGTGTGGGGCGAGGCCTCGAAGTCCTTCGGCAAGCTGGACGCCACCTTTGGCGTGCGCGCCGACGCCATGGGCGCCGACGTCAAGGCCGGCGATCCGCGCAACGCCGGCGACGTCAGCGACCTCTTGGTCAGCCCCAAGCTGGCCCTGGCCTGGCGAGTGTCGAAGACCTTCGAACTCTATGCCGACGCCGGGCGCGGCTTTCACTCCAACGATGCGCGCGGGGCGGTGATCACGGTCGATCCAGTCACCGGCGCCCCGGCCGACCGCGCGCCCCTGCTCTCGCCCTCCGATGGCGCGGAACTGGGCCTGCGATGGAAGCACGAAGGCCTGACCCTGACGGCGGCGGCGTGGGCGCTGCATGTCGATTCCGAGCTGGTCTATGTCGGCGACGCTGGTTTCACCGAGGCCGCCGGCGCGACCCGCCGCAAGGGCGTCGAGCTGCTGGCCGACTGGCGGCCGACTGCGCGCCTGAACATCACCGCGTCCTATGCCGGAACCCACGCCCGCTTCACCAACGGCGATCGCATCCCCAACGCCGTCAGTTCGGTGCTGAGCGGCGGCGCCAGCTGGAAACTGGGCGACGCCTCGACCCTGTCCCTGACCTATCGCCGCCTGGGCGGCGCGCCGCTGATCGAGGACAATTCCGTGCGCTCGCGGCCCACAAGCCTGGTCAATGCGCTCTTCGTGCAGGACTTCGGCAAGGCCAGCCTGATGGTCGAGGTCCTGAACCTGACCAACAGCAAGAAGGACGACATCGCCTATTCCTACGCCTCACGCCTGCCCGGCGAGCCCGCGGACGGCGTCGACGACGTCCATTTCCACCCGGTCGAGCCCCGTGCCGTGCGCGCAGGCGTCAAGATAAATTTCTGACACAAACGTACGAAAATGGGATGATTTTTGCCTGAGCCCTGCCAAGGTCCCTGCGGGGTTTTGTCAGGGTTCTGAGGGGCTGAATGTCCAAGGGTTCTATCCGCTACGTCGTGGCCGGCGTGCTCGCCGCCGCGCTCGCTTCCACCGTTGCTCACGCCGACGCCATCAAGCAGACCAAGGCGCCGATCGAGGACAAGTTCCGCCAGCTGGAAGGCGAGGACTGGCCGACGCCGACCGACTATCGCAACGCGTCGGGCGCGCCGGGCTATCGCTACTGGCAGCAGAAGGTCGACTACGACGTCGCCGTTCATCTGAACGAAGACACCAAGCTGCTGACCGGCAAGGAAACGATCACCTACAAGAACAACTCGCCCGACAACCTGCCCTATCTGTGGCTGTTGCTGGACCAGGACTACAAGCGCGACTCGATCAGCAAGCTGACCGAGACCGTCTCGGGCGACACGATCAGCCTGGGTCAGGTGCGCCGCATCCAGCGCTTCAAGGAATGGGAAGGCGGCTTCACCATCAAGTCGGTGAAGGACGCCTCGGGCCGTTCGCTGAAGTTCACCGTCGTCGACACCCTGCTGCGCGTCGACCTGCCGACCGCGGTGCGCGCCAATGGCGGCGAGACCAAGCTGACCATCGAGTGGACTCTGCCGATGGTCGAGAACAAGGTCGTCGGCGGCCGCAGCGGCTATGAGTGCTTCACCGGCAAGGGCGAGGACGGCAACTGCATCTACGAGGGCGCCCAGTGGTTCCCGCGCCTGGCCGTCTATTCGGACTATGAGGGCTGGCACAACAAGGCCTTCCTCGGCTCGGGCGAGTTCACGCTGGAGTTCGGCGACTACCGCGTCGCCCTGACCGTGCCGTCCGACCACGTGGTCTCGGCCACGGGCGTGCTGCAGAACCCGGCCGCCGTGCTCAGCGCCGCCCAGCGCGATCGCCTGACCAAGGCCCGCACCGCCGCCGAGCCCGTCTATGTCGTCACCCCCGAGGAGGCCGTCGCCGCCGAGAAGGGCAAGGCCACGACCGAGAAGACCTGGGTGTTCTCGGCCACCAACGTCCGTGACTTCGGCTGGGCCAGCTCGCGCAAGTTCGTCTGGGACGCCCTGGGCGTGAAGCAGGAGAGCGACGCCGCCCACCCGCTGGTCATGGCCATGTCGTTCTTCCCGAAGGAGGCGCGCCCGCTGTGGGACGCCTATTCGACCAAGTCGATCGCCCACACCCTGAAGGTCTATTCGGACTTCACCTTCTCCTACCCCTATCCGGTGGCCCAGTCGGTCAACGGCCCGGTCGGCGGGATGGAGTATCCGATGATCAGCTTCAACGGCCCGCGGCCGGTGAAGGACAAGAAGACCGGCGCCCTCACCTATACCGAACGCGCCAAGTACGGCCTGATCGGCGTCGTGATCCACGAAGTCGGCCACAACTACTTCCCAATGATCGTCAATTCGGACGAGCGCCAATGGACCTGGATGGACGAGGGCCTCAACAGCTTCCTCGAGTTCCAGGCCGAGGTGCAGTGGGACAAGAAGTTCCCCTCGCGTCGCGGCGAGCCCAAGGACATCGTCGAGTACATGGTCAGTCAGGACCAGGTGCCGCTGATGACCCAGTCGGACTCGGTGATCCAGTTCGGCCCGAACGGCTACTCCAAGCCCGCCACCGCCCTGGTGATCCTGCGCGAGACGATCATGGGCCGCGAGCTCTTCGATCGCGCGTTCAAGGAGTACGCCAACCGCTGGCGCTTCAAGCACCCGACGCCGTACGACTTCTTCCGCACCATGGAAGAGAGCTCGGGCGTCGACCTCGACTGGTTCTGGCGCGGCTGGTTCTACTCGACCGACCACGTCGACATCTCGCTGGACAAGATCGTCAAGGCCCGCCTCGAAAGCGGCGATCCGGACGCCGAGGCCGCCGTGCGCAAGACGGCGGACGGCAAGGAGCCGGAATCGCGCACCGCGGCCAACAACAAGGGCCAGACGGTCGCCGAGCGTGACCCCAAGGTCCGCGACTTCTACGACCAGAACGACCAGTTCACGGTGTTCGACAGCGCCCGCAAGAAGGCCAAGACCGCCCGCGAGGACCTGACGCCTGAGGAGCAGTCGGCCCAGGACCTGAAGGACAACTTCTACCGCTTCAGCTTCCGCAACATCGGCGGCCTGGTGATGCCGGTGATCCTGAAGATGGACTTCACCGACGGCACGACGGAGACGGTCCGCATCCCGGCCGAGATCTGGCGCAAGAACTCCAAGCAGGTCACGTGGCAGTACGTGACGGGCAAGGAGCTGAAGGGCGCCGAGATCGACCCGCTGTGGGAGACCGCCGACGCCGACCGCGGCAACAACGTCTATGACGGCGCCATTACGCCGGTGACGCTGAAGATGCAGAAGTTCCCCGACGCGCCCAACCGCATGAAGGACGCCAATGTGAAGGTCGAGCCGGGCGGCCTGGGCACCTCGCCGTCGGAAGACCCGAAGAAGGACGAAGGTCCGAAGTGATCGTGCGCGCGGCTGCCCTGATCGCGGCGGCGGGCCTTGTGCTCGCCCCGCTCCCGGCGGCCGCGCATCGCGGCCACGGCGCGCTGAGCGTCGTGGAGATCGACGCCAAGACCGGCGCGGTCACCGTCAGCCACCGGATCCCGACGCACGACGCCGAGCCGGCCCTGGCGGTGATCGCTCCGGACGCCCAGGCCAGCCTGGACGATCCCGAGGCCATCGACGCCTTGAAGACCTATATGGGCGAGCACTTCGCCGTGGCGGTGAACGGCGCCCTGGTCGGCCTCACGCTGAAGGACATGACCCTGGGCGCCGACGACGTCCGCTTCCAGTACTCCGGCAAGATCGCTCCAGCCGACGCCAGGGCCGAGGTCGCCGTGAAGGCCTCGATGTTCGCCGACGTCTATGGCGATGAGGTCAACCAGGTGAACGTCCGCCGCCTGGGCGTGACCCGCACCCTGGTGTTCAACGCCGGCGACGGCGCGCAGACCCTGGACGCGGTCGATCCGCCCCAGTGAAGGGCGACATGACAAACGTCACCTCGCGGGCCTGACGCCCGGCACTGCAACGCTTTGAGTCGCTGCGGCAGGTTCCTCGCAACAGAGGAGACCTTCCATGACCTTCACGACCCGCCGCGCCGCCCTCCTGGCCGCCACGGGCCTGGCCGCGATCAGCACCGCCGCCTTCGCCCAGACGACGACGCCTGCTCCCACCGCCAAGAAGGAGCCGTCCAACCAGGTCCAGGGCGTGACCATCACCGCCCCCGCCGCTCAAGATATCAAGACCTCGATCGACCGCCGCAGCTACAGCCTGGGCAAAGATCTGCAGGCCACGACCGGCTCGGTCGCCGACGTCCTGCGCAACGTCCCCTCGGTGCAGGTCGACGTGCAGGGCAATGTCAGCCTGCGCGGCGATCCCAACGTCACCATCATGATCGACGGCAAGCCGTCCGGCATGTTCAAGGGCGACAACCGCGGCCAGGTGCTGCAGCAGATCCCCGCCAGCCAGTTCGAGCGCGTCGAGGTGATGACCAACCCCTCGGCCGCCCTCAGCCCCGAGGGCTCGGCCGGAATCATCAACCTGATCACCAAGCAGCAGCGCGGCGTCGGCACGACCGGTTCGGTCCGCGCCAACATGGGCACCGAGGGCCGCAAGAACGCCAGCATCAGCCTGGCCCGCAACACCAAGCAGCTGACCCTGTCGGCCGACGCCGGCTGGCGCCGCGACAAGGCCAAGGGCTCGATCGAGGACGACCGCTCGCGCCTCGACCAGACCACCGGCCGCTATGCCGACAGCCACCAGAAGGTCGGCTTCAACAGCAAGGGCCAGTCGCACAACGGCCGCGCCGGCGTCGACTACGACCTGGACAAGCAGACCCGGCTCAGCGCCGAGGCTCGCTACAACGACATGACCTACGACTCCAAGGCCGGCTCGTCCTACGAGGGCAAGGACGTCAACGGGACGCCGATCGTGCGCTATCAGCGTCTCAGCGCCGGCAAGATGAAGAAGTCTGTCGGCGGTCTGACCGGCGACCTGCGCCACAAGTTCTCCGGCGACGAGCACGAGTTCACGCTGCACACCAGCGTCGAGCGCACCCGCGACCGCCAGATCACGGACGCGAACGGCTTCAACCAGCTGCCGGCCGTCTCGAACTATGTCGAGCACGTCAGCATCGGCGACGAACTGGTCCAGAGCCGCCTGAAGGCCGAGTACAAACGCCCCCTGCCCAGCGGCGCCAAGCTGGTCGCCGGCTACGAGCTGCAGGTCGACGACAACGACTACGACAACTACGGCGCCCGTGGCCCGACCGGCGGCGCCCTGGCCGTCGATCCGGCCCTGACCAACCAGTTCAAGTACGACCAGACGGTCCACGCCGCCTATGTCACCTACAGCCGCCCGATCGGCGATCTGACCATCATGCCGGGCCTGCGGATCGAGGAGGTCACGGTCGACACCAACCAGGTCACCTCAAAGCTGAAGGACAGCTATGACTACCTGCGCGCCTATCCGTCGCTGCACGTGCAGTACAAGGTCGACGACGCGCGGCAAATCAACGCCAGCTACAGCCGCCGCATCCAGCGCCCGACGGCCCAGGACCTGAACCCGTACCGCATCTACCAGGACCCCTATAACTACCGTCAGGGCGACCCGCGCCTGAAGCCCCAGACCACGGACTCATTCGAGGTCGGCTACCAGCTGCGCAAGGGCTACAACTACTATCAGGGCACGGTGTACTACCGCGAGGCCCGCGACGGCGTCACCGACGTGATCCGCGACATCGGCGACGGCGTGCTGCTGACCACCAAGGCCAACCTGGCCAAGAGCCGCAGCGGCGGCCTGGAGCTGGTCGCCAACGCCCGCCTGACGCCCAAGATCTCGTACACGATCAGCGGCAACGCCTTCTGGAACGAGATCGGCGCCACGGACCTCGGCTTCCCCGACAAACGCTCGGCCTGGACCGTCTCCGGCTATGCGGCCCTGAACGTTCAAGCCACGCCCAAGGACTTCCTGCAGATCAGCGGCTTCGCAACCGGCAAGCGCCTGACGCCACAGGGCTACAAGGAGCCGACCGGCATGCTGCTGCTGGGCTACCGCCACAAGTTCAACGACCGCGTCTCGGGTGTGGTGACGGTGCAGGACGCCCTGAAGACCTTCGGCGACAAGCTGGTCATCGACACCCCGGCCCTGAAGGACCGCCGCGCCCTCGACCTGGACCTGCGGGCCATCTTCGTCGGCGTCACCTACAACTTCGGCGGAACCGGCGCCCCCGACCCGCGCCGCCGCCGCGAGCCGGCCTTCGACTTCCAGACCAACCCGGGCGGCGTCGGCCCGATGTAGTTCCCGCCCACCTTGGGCGACAAATCGGCCGGCCCTGCGACGAATCCGTTGCAGCGGCCGGCCTCGTCCTGTATCGAACGCTTCCTCTTCGCCGACGCTTAAACGTCGTCGACCCGGATGGCCCGGTGGCGGAGTGGTGACGCAGCGGACTGCAAATCCGTGCACCCCGGTTCGATTCCGGGCCGGGCCTCCACCTCGCTTCCCGAATTCACGATCTCGCCCCGTCCGTACGGCCAAGACGCGCGAACGTCAGATTATGGGCAGCGCCCTTGAAAGCAGACTGACCAGAGCTTTTTTCGTCGCCTGCTCGCGCGTACTCGAATATTACCGTCATCAAAATGCGCAAATGCATGAGCGTTAAAACGCTCGACGAGATGGTGGGTCCTACACGCTATGATTTCGATGAATGGCCAGAGCGTTCTTATTACGGGATCGTCCGGTTTCATCGGCACGCACCTGGCGCGCCGACTTTCCGCCCTGGGCGCGAAACTGATCTGCCTGGACCTGAAAGCCCCTCGTGAAGAACTACCTGGCGCGGTCTATATTCGCGAAGATATCCGCAAGTTGAGCACGCTCGACCTGCCCAAGATCGACCAAATCTTCAACCTGGCGGCTATTCACACCACGCCTGGCCATCCCGACCACGAATATTACGATACGAACGTCTCGGGCGCGATCGAAGTCGCGAAGGTCGCGGAACGCGACGGCGTGAAGCATGTCACCTTCACCAGCTCGATCTCGATCTACGGTCCTTCCGAAGACAAGAAGATCGAAACCAGCACTCCCGCGCCGGTGTCGGCCTACGGGAAATCCAAGCTGATGGCCGAAGAGATCCACCGCGCGTGGTTCCGGCAGGCGCCCGACCGCAAGCTGACGATCGTCCGGCCCGCCGTCGTGTTCGGGGCCGGTGAAGGCGGCAACTTCGCGCGCATGGCCGCCTTGCTGAAGAAGGGCCTGTTCGTGTTCCCGGGCCGCCGCGACACGATCAAGTCCTGCATCTATGTCGAGGACCTGATCGACCTCTTCCTGGCCGCGGGCGGCACCGAGTCCGCCTACGAGCTGCTGAACGGCAGCTATCTGGAGTGCCCCTCGCTCGAGACTATCGTCACGACGCTGCGCGACAACTACTTCCCCAAGGCCAAGTTCTACGACGTGCCCCAGGGCCTGGTGATGAGCGCGGCCGGCACGCTGTCGACCTTCAAGGGGTTTGGCCTGGGCATCCACCCCGATCGCGTCACCAAGCTGGTGCGCTCGACCTATGTCTATCCGGATTGGGCCCAGCGCCACGGCCGGCTTGCCGACGGCGCCTTCAAGACGGGCCTGGACCGCTGGGCGGAAGCCACCAAGGGCAGCTTCGTCTAGGCGTATTCCAGGTGTCGCTGGCCGCCGAAGGCCCGCGACAGCACTCCCAGATGCAGAGCGCCGCGCAGCAGGGCCTTGTTGCGTGCGCGCGGCTGGAAGCCTGACAGCGCCGCGCTGCCGGCGCAGAACACCACCTTGGCCGCGGCCAGTGCGGCCAGCTTGCCCCGGCTCTCCGCGTTCCGGACCTGGATGTCCCAGTGGGTCTGGCCCGAGCGGTAGCGACGCTTGAACAGCCACTTGAAGCTGGACCGGCCGATCGGGATGTCCTCGCTGACCACGGCGTCGGGCCGATAGGCGAACCGCGCGCCGCCCAGGCCGAACTCGTAGAAGAACGAGGTGTCCTCGCCGCCCGTCAGCCCGAAGGCCTTGTCGAACTGCAGGCCTAGCGCTCGGACCTTCTCCATGTTCAGCAGGACGTTGCAGGTATAGCCGTTGTGCAACGGCTCGCCCGGCGCGATCTCGTTGTGGTGGAAGGCGCCGTCGGCCATCCAGGCCGGCGTGCCCGGCTCCATGACCGCCCGGCTTCGGCCGAACACCACGTCCGCCTCGGCGCTGGCCTCGATCAGCGCGGCCAGCCAGCCCGGCTCGGCGATCTCGTCGTCATCGATGAACGCTGCCCACTGGCCCTGCGCGGCGTTCAGGCAGGCGTTGCGGGCGATCGAGATGTTCTGCCGGGGCGCGTGGACGTAGCGCACGGGCGCGCCGTCGGGCGCGGCCGCGCCCTCCACGGCCGCCTGGCCGGTGGGCTCGCCATCGTTGTCCGCGACGACGATCTCCATCGTCCACCCATCGGGCAGCGCTTGGCCCAGCACGCTGGCGATGGTCGCCGCCACCGACGGACGTCGATAGGTGCAGATCATCACGCTCAGCAATCGCGGTTCTTGATCAGACACTGTCGACTTCCATCGTTTTGCGGCCAATTGGCGAAGAACTGGAGATAGGCGTCCTCGTTGACGCCTCTTGGATGCGGGAAATGCTCGCCGCCCGGCGCGAACGGCGCAGGTCAGGCGACCCGTTCGTACAGGGCGTCCCAGTAGGTGTTCGCGTCGTCGGCGGAGAATAGGCGAATGCATTGAGTCCGAGCAGCGGCTCTCATGGCCTCATATTTCCCGGGGTCTCCCATCACCTCGGCAACGCGCTTGAGAGCATCTGCAGCCAGGCGATCCACTTCCGCGCTGAACTTGGCCTCGAACGCCTCTGAATCCCGGTCCTGAGCCGCCGTGTTCACCCACTCGAGATGCTTGTTCACTTCCAGATCAAGCAAGACGCCGTTGACGTCGTCATCGATGAATTCCGGAAGGGCGCCCTGCCGGGTGGCGATGACGGGAACCCCGCGGCTCATCGACTCGATCGCGCTGAAGCCAAAGGTGTCGCCAAACGTCGCGAGCAAGGAGAAGTGCGACCTGTCCAACAGCTCCAGGACCGCCGCATTCGCCAGATTGCTGTGAAGGCGGACGTTCGGCAGCTCCTTCAGATATTCAAACTGCTGGTAGTATTCGGGCCGCGTCGGATCGGTCCAGATGCCCGCCCCTTGCTGGAACGTCGAAACGATATCGAGCTGTATCGGCAAGCCCGCCTTGAGCGCGAGCTCGGCCATCCGGAGACCGACCCAGCCCCCTTTGCGCGCGAAGTGGTTACCTACGAATATTATCCGGATAGGTTCGCGCTCCAGAGCCAAGTCACTCTCTGGCATGGAGGGGATCTCGATGTTCGGATATCGAACCGTCAGCTTCCCGGCGACGGCGTCGTAGCCCGGCCGATCGCGCGCAACGTCCAGGAAGATATTCCGGGCGCACTCACTGATGGCGACGATCGCCTTGCACCTGTCGCTCGCAAGCGAGGCGAACATTGTGCGGTAGAGCGCCGTGTCTTCGAGACCGAAGGCCCTGGGCAGATGCGATTCAAAACCGATCACATAGGGCTCGTGCCCGATGGGAATTCGGTTGAAAGCATGGATCAGGTCGAACTTGCGCGGCGGCCAGGGCGAAAACATCGTCACGCCCTCGATCGAGTAGTGAACTCGATTGAAGGGCACGAAGTTTCTATTCGAAATATCGTGCCTGGAACTGCGAGGCCCATTGAAGCGCCATGGATAGCGCGTGGGGGCCAGGATGCTAAGCTTACGTTCCATACTACCAAGCCCCCCACAGAAGCAGTGTCATCCTTGCACTCGCACCCTGCTCTGCTTCCGAGACTCGGGCTCACCGCTCAGTCGATCAGATAGCGCAGCTGTAGCCAGAAGGACATACATAGCGGTCAGAATACTGAACGGGTATATGAGAGATGTTTCGATATTTATCCGAGCGACCAGGAAGACAAACAAACTGATCAATATCGGCGCATACTCACGCCCTCTGAATACGCCCACGAAGACACTGATGCTTGCCGAAATCAGCGTGATCACGAACACGCTTACGCCGACCCAGCCAAGGTCGACCCTCAGGTCCCTGAACTCGCTATGGAAATTGAAGCCGCCACGGTTGACGATGTGCCCCCATTGCCAAAGACCTTCGGCATCCGTGGAGCCTTGCTTCCAGAAGGATTGATAGCCTCGCCCAAAGACAGGACGGGACTCCGCGATGATATCCGCGCGGTACCACAAGTAAGTCCGACCTGTGAGTGAGGCGTCCTTCTTCAGGACACCCTGCCGAAAGTTATCGGCCAGGTTTTCGATCTCCGCCTTTTGCCAAACGACAAGAGGAAGAGCGACCAGCATCAGCATCAGCACGACAACACGCCCCGTCGGGGAAAGCTTCCGAGTGATCTGCGCCGCAAAGAAGGCCACCAGGGACATGCAGAGCGAAGTGAAAGCGCCGGCCGACTGACCCAGCGCGACGCCGCCGCAGCCCATCAAGAAGCCCACGATCGCCATCAGACGCATGACTTGGGACTTGTTCGTCCCGAAGGTCTGCAAGCTCGTCAAAAGCAGCACGACGGACGAGAACGCGAATTGGTTCTTGCTCCCGAAAAAGCCTTGCATCGCCCGCCCCGCCGAGAGAGCAGCGGGCAAGTCTCCATAACAGATCGCGATCGCGACGAAGTTGGAGAAGAATAGTGCGCTTACGATATGCTTGAAGTTGACAATCCTCGCGGCCAGAACCGCGAAGAGGAAGGTGAGAAAATACTGGATAGCTGAGCGCAGCGTATCGTTTGCCGAAACCGACCAGACGGTGGAAAGCAAGGCCAGGATCGGCAAGGCGAACAAAAGGATCGCGCCGCCGAACTCCAGCACCGTCCGTCGCCAATCCGCGAACACCAGTCCCGCCAGGGAAAGCAGGAAGAACAGCGCCGACAGCGGTCCAAGAAGCTGCGCAACGGACAGAAAGAACAGGCCTGAAGCCGCGCAGAGCCTTTGCAGACGAGGCGCATCCAACGATGGGATCCTCAAGACGCCAGGCGCCGCGCCATCACGCTTCATCAGATACTCCAAGATCTTGCGTTTGCGCCCCACGCCCGACGGCAGATCGCAAACCGAACCGCTCTAGCGTCCAGCGCCACCAAAGGCATCCGCCTCATGCATATCGCCTGGACCTGAAACGCTCCGCCATCCCCAGCAGGAAACCGGCGCCATGCGCAATGCTGCAGGCGCTGTCGATCAAGGCCGCGCTGCCAGGCAGAAGCGCAAGCGGCATCTTGACCAGGCCGGAAGCGATATGACCTCCGCCCTTCACGATGCAGACCGCCACCGCCGACACCGGGCTACGAATGGAGCGCTCGATGCTGAAGCCCGTGGAGCCATACCTGTAGGCCCGCCGCACGGCCCACTTCCTCGAGAGGCGCCCCGAGACGACCGGCTCCCTCACGACAGCGTCGGCCACCCACACGATCTTCCCCCCAAGCTTGGTGAAGCGGAGGAAGAACTGCTTGTCTTCGCCCCCCGTGGCGAACTCGGACTCGAACCAGAGTGCGTGCTTCTTCACGAACGGAACAGAGAAGATGACGTTATTCGTCGCGGCCCAGGCGCAGCGGCTTCCATCGGCCAGGCGGCGCTCACGGAAAATCTCGGCCTTGCTCAGCTCAGCGGACGTGTTGGGCGGAAATATCGGAACCTGCGGCCCCGTTGCAGCATCGGCCCCCTTCCCCTGAAGGGGCGAATACAGGCGCTCCAGCCAATCGGGATCCGGCGCGGCGTCATCGTCGATAAAGGCCAGATAGTCGAAGCCCCCGTCAAATGAGAACTGCAGGGCCGCGTTGCGCGCGAACGGGATACCGAGACGGCGCTCCAGGACGACCGAAGCCGAAGCGATTCCGGCGCGGTGCGCTTCACTTTCCAGGTCCTCTTCGCCGGGCTCGCCGTTCCTGATGATCGCGACATGCACCGAGACCCCGGCCGGCAGCCGCAGAGCGCCAATGCCGGCGAGGCACGCGGACAAGGCCTCAGGCCGCGTTCCCGTGGTCGGCACCGCGATACAGATGGTCCGGGGCTCCAACGAGCCTTCGAGAGCGCCTTGCGTCATCTCATGCCACCCCTTGCTTGACGGCGCGCACGGTCAGAAGATTTCTCAAGAGGCCCGTCCAAAACCCAAACGACCAGGACGAGTGCATGACGAGCGCCGCCGCGCCGGTCATCGCCGGTCGACCGGCCGAGCCCGTCAGGAAGGCGCCATACGCAAGGCAGAAGGCCGACCAAACCAGGAATGGCAGCGCCGCCAGACCCAGCCACGGCGTGACCATGGCGAGAAGGATCGTGGGCGCGACGCCGATCATGATGAGCTGCCTGGGCTGGGGAAGGATGCGATGCTTGAACATCGTCTTCAGACGCCCTTCGCCATACTTGAAGTATTGCCGCGACAAGCTGCCTACAGTTGTCCGCGGATAGTAGGTCATGCTCGTCTTGCCGGTGAGCCACACCGAATACCCGGCCGCGCGCAGTCGATAGTCGAGCTCGGCGTCTTCGTTGTGCGAAAACGTGACGTCGTAGCCGCCCACCGCCTTGAACGCACTGATGCGCATGAGGGCGTGATGCCCGTGCTCGACCCAACGCCCGTCGCTCGAGGCGCGCCGGTGGGCCGAACCGCCGTTCCCCAGGATCGAGCTCTGCGCCGCCGCGATGGCGCGCTGAAAGCCCGCGATCCCCACGGTGTCCATGCTGACCACCACCGAGTCGGCGCCTGTCGCCAGCGCGTCTTCCACGAGCGCTTTCACATAGCCGGCCGGATAGCCCCCATGGGCGTCGATCCGAACGAGATAGTCCGCGCCGTCGCCGAAGCGAGCCACCGCAAGATTGACGGCAGCGCTTTGCAGACGCTGCGGATTGTCCATGACCGTGATCCGGGCGTCGCTCAGCGACAGGCGATTGGCGATTTCCACCGTCGCATCGGAACTTCCACCATCGGCGATTACAATCCGCGCCTGCGCCGGGAGACCGGCGTCAAGCAAACTGCGAATAACGTCCTCGAGGTGGAGTTCCTCATTGAGAACAGGGACGACAACTAAGATCTGTGGGTCCATCGCGCTGGATTTCCGCCTTTGGAAAGGTCTCAAATTCAATGTGCTTGTACGCGTCTATAGAACGATACCGAGACGCTTCCTTACCCACCGCGCTGCGCTGTCTATCGATTTGGGGCGACTGCTGCTGTCGACTTTCCACATGAGGATTGTCCGCGCGAGCCCCTCGGGCGCTCGCTCAAGTATAGTCCACCAGAAATAGTTGAAGATACGCTTTCCGGAACTGGCGCCGGCATCAAGAGTACGCTGCCCATATCTCGCCCATGTGACCCGTGACCCGGCGGACCGATCCTCAGTATCCATGAGGATGGAGATCATGCGTTGCTCGATATGCAGCCGATCCTTCCCGCCTAGATTATCCGCGACAGGGAGATTCAGGCGCTTTGCATGGCTTTCGATCGCCGCATAGCGCGCAGCGTCGTGACCGAGGCACCATCGCGCGCGCTTGACCAGTCTCTCGTCGTAGCCGGAAAAGCCGGAATGATTGGACGAGTGCTTCCGATATCCGGACACCGTGACGTCGAGCGCCCTGACCTGCCCGTACAACGGAGCAACGGCCGACAGGTAGCCGTCCCCGCCCATGCGGAAAATCTCCGGATCCATGGGCATGATCTTCGACAGGGCCGCACGGGAAAAGACGAGACCCGAGGTGACCGTCCCCGAGTACCGGCCTTTTTCCCGAAGTTCCGCGGAGATATCGCCATTGGCCAGCGGGATCTGCTCCGGAGGATATAGATCCCCGAGACGCCCCTCCTCGTCGGCCAACAGCATCCTGTAGAGATACATGGCGGAGCTCTCGTCGATATTCTCGACGATGGTCTTGAGCGCGCCGGGCAAGAGGAAATCGTCGGCGTCGAGGAACATGACGACCTTGCCGCTGGCCCTCTCCCACCCCGAATTGAATCCTGCTCCGTGTCCCCGGTTTTGCGGGTGAAGCACGGGGATAATGCTGCTTCCGTAGGCCGCGATCACATCGCGCGAATGGTCGGTCGAGCAGTCATCGACGACGATCAGTTCCACGTCGCTCGCGCCCTGGTCCAGCACGCTGTCGATCGCGATCGGGAGGAAGCGAGCGTAGTTGTAGTTCAGGACTACAACGGAAAGCAAAATTGACGCCGACATGCTTGCCCCAGTGTCGCTAGAGTCCACCTTCACTTCGCGCCTCCCAGGAAACGCATGCCTCTCAGCTTCGTGATCTCTTCCCGGAAAGCAAAGAACACGAAGGCGGCATAGATTGCGACGCCGATGGGAACACTGGAAATCAGCGAAGCCACATTCGACCACCCGAGACCGAGCAGATACGTAGAGGCTTGATAGACAAGAGCCGCCATGATCGCAGCGCCGAAGACTATGAGCGCAAACGAGCTCATCCCTTTGCGCCAAGAGATTTCGGCATGATTAAAGACGACAGCGCAAAATAGCAGCAGTACTGGGACCATCGCGATGGCGTACCCGACTCCCGCGCCCGTGACGCCGCCGAAACGAATGCCCAAAACGGTGCCGACAATGAGCAGGACGGACCTGACGCTCATCAGGCCCCACAGCAGGCCCATTCGATTTGCAGCCTTCAGATACGAATAGAATCCGGCGCACGGCGCGGCGATCGCCTTACCGATCGCCAACCAGGCCAGCACACCGGCCGCTCCGATGAACGCGGGGCCCAGAACGATACTGCAAAGCGGCTTGGCCACCGCCGCCGCGCCGAAGAGGATCGGGACCGTGGCGAAGCTGTTGGCGGTGCCGCTCCAGACGACGGCCTTCGCGCGCTCCTCTCCGCTCGGCAGAGAGGCGAACGCAGGAACGAGGATTCGCGCCAGGCTCTGCATCAGGATATCCCCGGGAAGCGACGTGATCCGATTGGAAACGCCGTACAAACCGCCGCCGGCTGCGCCCAGCGCCCTGCCGACCAGGATCAGCGGTCCCTGGACGCCCATGAAGTTCACGAGTTCAGCCGCCGTGGATTTCGCGGCATAGGGCGTCAACGGCCACACGAGGCGGAAGTCGGGGCGCATCGTCGGGAGAAGGCCGCTGGCGCGCGTCCCCAGCACGAACCGTATCGCGTAGGCGACTACCTGCTGGATGACCAGCGCCCACGCTCCCAGGCCGGCCAGGGCTCCCGATATCGCGGAGATGGCGGCCAGCACCTCGGCCAGAAGGCCGATCTTGGCGTCGGAGCGGTACCGATCGGAACTGATCAGATAGGTCGATAGGAACTCGGTCCCCAGAACAAGCGGCAACAGGAATGCAAGCGCGCGCAGGAACGTCACGCTGCCCTTCATGCCGATGAGGGCCGCCAGCGGGTGCGCGAAAGCACACACGACGACTGTCATTATCGACGCCAGTATCAGCGTAAACGTATAGGCCGACCTCCAGGCAGCAACATTGTGCCTGTGAATAACAACGAGCGCCGCGGACCAGCCGCCCTGCCCTCCAAGCGTTGTTATGAAGAGAATGAAGGCCATCGAGACCGTCACGACGCCAAACTCTGCTGGATTGAGCAGCCTGGTCAGCACCGGCACGAGCGCCAGCTTGAGGCAGAGCGAAAGCGCCTGCCCCACGATCAGCCATCCGGCCGCCTTGGCGACGTGATGCGGACGAAAGCGCCCGACTTCGGAGTCGTCAGTCATGAGTGTCGAGCAACTTTGAATTTCCCACTGAAACCTCGCGCACGCCCCCACGCACGCCCGCCGACTGGATCGGACAATAGAGCCGCCACTATCGATCCATCATTCGCGACGCCCGGCTTCAATCCCAACAAGGCCAATGCATCGAATTGACGCCCCCGCGCCACCCTTTTGAGCACGGCCGTATAAACGCTCTGACGCAATGCGTCACGTGACACTTTTGAAGAATAAGTCGGTTTTTAAATTGCCACTCATATGCGCTAATTCTACTTCTGGACAATCTTCCGGGGGATAACGCGAACAATTATCCTCCACCCTGTAACGTTGTGGAAGTGCGTAATGAAAAAGTACCTACTTCGCCTACTTCTCGTCGCTTCAAGTTTTCCAATTTTTGGAGCCAGAGAGCGTAAACATTTACTAAGATTGTGCGGAATCAGAGTTCACGGAACATCATATATTGAAGCCGGAACCATCATACTTGAAGGAAATGTTGAACTAGAAGCATATACATACATAGGAAGATACGTATTCATTGACGACCAGGCGAAGGTTACAATTCATGACAATGCAAGAATTGGCGCACATTCGCGCATTCTAACAAGAACACACCCAGTCGAAGCCTCTGTTGTAAGAAGGCAGGCCGGCAAGAACATCGACATACCCCTCACCATCGGCAGAGGGTGCTGGATCGCGACCGGCGTCACCATCATGCCTGGAGCCTCCATCGCGGAGGGGTGCGTAATCGGCGCGGGCGCGGTCGTGACACGCCCCACCGCGCCGAACGGGCTGTATGTCGGATCTCCAGCTCGCCGCATCAAAGATCTTCCCACGGACAATGACGCCGCACTCAGCGGGCAGTAGGCAACGGGTATTCAAAAAATATATTTACCAATTCAGCGCAAACGGCGCCTCATCGCGACTCAATCTGACGTAATAGTGTTGCGACCCAACGGAGACCTAAATTGGGTTTGTCGCGACCAGATTAGACCCTTGCAAAACTGCTCCCAGGCCACCAATGTTTAGCTAAGGCGCGGGGGCGTTCGATACATTTGCAGTGGCTCAACGGTAGACGATCGCGACTTCTGCGTCGCGATCGCCTGACGGCGGGCGCGGCTAGGCGCGCACCTCCCGCTCCTGGACGCTCATCGAAGGCGCCCAACCTCTAGAACGCACATGGCGATACGATTGATGCTGATCGAAACGGTAGCCCTCTTCTTTGCCAATCTGCCCATTCGGTCCCGCTATCTCGACAGGCGCAGATGGCACCTGCTGCGCATGGCGGGCGTCAACGCAAAGCCTTGCGACATCATGGCCCCCGTGAACCTGGCCCCGTTCGGCCACCTCAAGTGGATCCACATCGGCGCGAACACCTTCATCAACTCAGGTCTGAGAATCGGCGCCTCGATCGACGCCCCCGTCGAGATCGGCGAGAACTGCGCGATCGGCCCCAATGTCTCCTTCGAAGCGACGGGCCATGACCTTGTGTGGCGCACCGAAACGGGCTGGGGAATGAAGGTCGGGAAAATATCGGTCGGCGATCGATGCTGGATCGGAGCCGGTTCCATAATTCTGGCGAACGTCACTATTGGCAACGGCGTCGTGGTTGCTGCGGGATCCGTAGTGACTCGGGATGTTGAACCCTATTGCGTGGTGGCCGGCGTGCCCGCGAAATTGGTAAAACGCCTTGCGCCGCCCCCAGAACTATAGTTTACATTTGGAGATACTTGAACATTTGAAGCCCGTCACGCTTGAAGATTTTCACCTTCAATTCGACCTCCCGACTGCTTATGCTTTCGGCCGTCGCCGTGACAGGACCGAGCGCTGACGGCTTACCGGAGCCGATCGGGAAAAGTGGAAGCTTTATCGCGTCGGTCAGCGATGCAGCGGAAAACATCAGTTCTGAACTCTCGAAGCGCGAGCAAGATCTCAAGGATCTTGCTTCCCGCACCAGCGCCAACATCGCTGCACGGAGCAATTTCACTCCTGTGCGCTTCAACTACAAAAGCGCGCCCGCAAGGCAGCCGCGCATAGGCGTGAACCTGCCGATCGGGCGCTGCATAAATCTATCGAACGTGCTCGAGGCGCCGAAGGAAGGCGAATGGGGCAAGCCGGTCGAAGACGGCGATTTCGCCTTCATCGCCGACGCCGGCTTCAAGACCGTACGCATCCCGATAAACTGGGCGGCGCACGCCAAAGGGGCCGCCCCCTACTCGATAGACAAGGCCTTCATGGCTCGCGTCCATCACGTCGTTCAGGCCGCAACGGACAACCATCTGAACGTCATCATCAATGTTCATCATTTCAGCAGCATGATGACCGATCCCGACGCCCACTATGATCGACTGGCCGGGATCTGGGCGCAGATTTCTCTCGAATTCTCCGACGCCCCAACATCTGTTTGGTTTGAGATACTGAACGAGCCGCAGAAAAAGCTTAACAACAAGAATATTATATTCTATCTCAAGCCGAGCCTGGAAAATATTCGAAAAAACAACCCCAATAGACCCGTTATCATCGGAGGCGAAGATTGGAGCAGCCTAAACAGCCTCTCCGATCTGAACATCCCCTCGGATCCGTACCTGGTTCCGACCTTCCACTACTACACGCCGTTCGATTTCACCCATCAGGGGGCGCACTGGGTGAAGTCGGCGCCGCCGTTCGGTCGCCGGTGGGGGTCACGCGAGGACAAGGAAATCCTCGATAGGGACGTGGCGCGAGCAGAAGCCTATATGGATCGCACAGGCAGAGCGCCATTCATCGGCGAATTCGGCGCTCAGGATGATGCGAAGGTGCCAATCGCGGATCGCATCCGCTACTATGGGGCGGTCAGCGGCGCATTTGCCTCGGCCGGCATCCAATCCTGCGCCTGGGGCTATGCCTCCGGCTTCCGCTTGCGAGACAACACTGGGTGGCTCCCCGGAATTCAAGAATCGATCAGGACTACGCGCTAAAATATTGACCGAACAGTACCAGGCGGACCGCCCGGGTGTTCCCCCTTTAAGCTTTTGAGGGCAACCGTGCTTGAACTATTCGATCAGATGGCCTCCAGAATTCGCGAGGCGTCCGCTGGCAGAGAGCTGATCTACATCCCGAATCCCGGGAATTTGGGCGACGGCCTCATTCGCTACAGCACGAAGAAGTTTCTGTCGGACTTTGATCTGCCGCACCGCGAGATCAACGTCGAGTACAATCGCGTCCTCTACCAACTGGCGCCCTTCCTCGCCAACAAGAGGAAGTATTTCTTCCTGTATGGCGGGGGCGGAGCCTGGTGCGACGCCTACTCCTTCGGCCGAGACACCTGCAAACTGATCTCGCGCTTTACGGATCAGTACGCCGTGCTTCCGTCTACCTTCGCCCTGTCATTTGACGGCAAGGGTATGTTTTTCCGACGGGATGAGTTCGAGAGCAAAGAGAAGAACCCGAATTCCGTCTTTTGCCACGATATGGCGTTCTATCTGACGCAGATCGAAGACAGCATATTCAACCACCTTCCGGAGCCCTCGATGAAGGAGGGCTTGCTCATGCGGACGGATCGGGAGTCTCGCTTCCCGCCGAACCACTGGCCAAAGTCGAATATAGACGTCAGCCTTGCCGGCGATCACATGTCGAACGCCGAGGAACTGGTTCTGCGCGTGTCACGATACGAGACGATCTATACCGACAGACTTCACGTCTGCATCGCTGGCTGCATTGCCAAGAGGCAGGTCCGGCTCGTGTCCGGGAACTATTACAAGATCAAGAGGATCTTCGAATCTTCGATTCAACCGAACTTCCCGGGCCTTGTGGAACTGGTCGAAGAGATATCGCCTGAAGACTTCACCTGACGGGTGAAGTCGCTGCGGCCCAGACAGCCCAAGGCCTTTTAAAGGCTTTGGGCCTGGTGCCAGGTCCAGGCGCTCGACAGGATGGCGTCGAGGTCGCGTGACGGCTTCCAGCCCAGCTGCTCGCGGGCCTTGGCATTGTCGCCGACCAGGATCGGCGCGTCGCCCGGGCGGCGCGGAGCCATCTGCACCGACAGCGGCTTGCCCGCCGCGCGGCCGACGCCGTCGACAAGCTCTCGCACCGTGGTGCCGGTTCCCGTGCCCAGGTTGTAAGATTCAGACGTCCCGCCCGCCAGCAGGCGCTTCAGCGCCGAGACGTGAGCGTCGGCCAGATCCAGCACGTGGACATAGTCGCGCACCGCCGTGCCGTCGCGGGTGTCGTAGTCGTCGCCGAAGATCGTGAAGTGCGACCGCTGGCCCAAGGCCACCTGGATCGCCAGCGGGATGGCGTGGGTCTCCGGCTCGTGCCACTCGCCGATGCGCCCCTCGGGATCGGCCCCGGCGGCGTTGAAATAGCGCATCACCGCGCTGCGGAAGCCGACATAGCGATCGTAGTCGGACAGGGCCTGCTCGACCATCAGCTTGCTGCGGCCGTAGGGATTGAGCGGTGCCTGTGGGTGATCCTCGGCCATGGGCAAGGTCACCGGATCGCCGAAGGTGGCGCAGGTCGAGGAGAACACCAGAGCCTCGACACCGGCCCGCCGCGCGGCCTCGACCAGGGTGATCGTCCCGCCGACATTGTTGTCGAAGAAGGCGCCAGGGTTCTTCACCGACTCACCGACCTCGATCCGGGCGGCGAAGTGCAGGACGGCTGCCGGCTTGTGCGCCGCGAACACCGCGTCCAGCCGCGCGGCGTCACGGATGTCGCCCACCTCCAGCGGTCCCCACTGGACATGCTCGCGATGGCCATTGGACAGATCGTCGAACACCACCGGCCGGAAGCCGGCCGCGGCCAGCGCCAGACAGCAGTGCGAGCCGACATACCCGGCCCCGCCGGCCACCAGAACGGTTTGCACGAATTCCCCCGACCGCAATTAGCTCGACGCCCTAGCGCAGCTTCAATAGCGCCTAGTAGGCGTTTTCCGCCATCAGCAGGTGCGGCACGGTCATCAGGATGATCCGGACGTCCTCGCCGAAGGACCAGCGCTCGATATATTCGTTGTCGGCGTCAACGCGGGCGGCCATGGCCTCCACGGCGCCGGTGCCGCCGCGCAGGCCCTTGATCTGGGCCAGGCCCGTAAGACCCGGGCGGGCGCGGAAGCGCAGGTGGTAGTTGGCGATCAGGGCGCCGTATTGGGCGTCATGGGCCAGGGCGTGCGGACGCGGGCCGACGATCGACATGTCGCCCTTCAGCACGTTCAGCAGCTGCGGCAGCTCGTCGATGCTGGTCTTGCGGATGAAGCCGCCGACCACGGTGATCCGGTCGTCGTCGCGACGCGCCTGGACGACCTTGTCGCCGTTCTCCTGGACCCGCATCGAGCGGAACTTGAAGATGGTGAAGGCCTGCCCGTTCAGGCCGCCTCGCGCCTGCCGGAAGAACACCGGCCCGCGCGACTCCAGCTTGATCAGCAGCGCGACAAGCAGGAGCAAGGGCGCGAAGAACAGCAGAGCGCCGCTCGCCACCACGATATCGACGGCTCTCTTGAGAGCGTCTTGAGCAACCGGCTGGCCCTTGGAGGCACGAGCACGCTGCTCCGCTGACGGATTAGATACGATCAACACCCGGTCCCCACCAGTCTAAGTCCCGGGTCTTTGCCCGATGATTTAGAAAGCCTTTACTAAATCGGCGTTCGGCCGACAACGCTGAACAACGTTCTTAACCAAGCTTTTTTCGCAGCGCAGCGATGGCTGCGCGATCTGAGAACACATCCGCCCCAGATTGGGACAAATCAAAGGCATCGCAACGCAGCAATATTGCGAGAGACTAGGTTAGTGTCGTGCAGCTGATGTGACGAAACACATGCGCAAGCTTCACCGCTGACTCACGCCGAACGAATGTTCTAATCCGGACACGAAGCAGCGCCGCGGCACACTCGGATAGTCGATGCGGGGGGATGGCGGAGACGGAGGGATTCGAACCCTCGATACCCTTTTGAGGTATGCCGCTTTAGCAAAGCGGTGCCTTCAGCCTCTCGGCCACGTCTCCTCCTGAGAGGGAGCGGTCAGATAGCCTGTTCGCTTGCGGATGACAACGGCGCTTGTGCGGAAAATTCGCCTGTTAACGGGGTGCTCAGACGGCTCCGCTAGGCTGAACATGGTTTTTCAAACGACGAGTGTCATGCGTCCTCTCCCCTCGCCTACCTCGCCCGCCGAATCCGCCGCCGCCTTCATCGGGACGGCGCCGGCTGGGGCGCGCGCTCCGGCCGGCCCGGGCGGTGACGCCGGGCGGGCGCGGCGCGGACCGTTCCGGCCAGGACAGCTGATTCCGTCGCGGGCTCGCCTGGAAGCGCGGCTGCTGGCGCGCACCTTCCGCATCGTCGACGTCCTGATCGCCGCCGGCGTCACCCTGGGGCTGACGATCGAGGGCCATCCGCTGGCCGCCGGCCTGTGGGCGCTGACCGGGCTGGTCGCCCTGCGCGTGCTGGGCGCCTATGCCTTCCCGCGCAAGCAGGACCTGCCCCGCCACATGGCCCGGGTCGTCCTGGCGCTGGGCGCGGGCCTGCTGGCCGCCGCCATCGCGCTGCTGGTCTCGGGCCGCGCCGAGGCGCCGGTCGTCTGGACGCTGCTGGCCGCCACCGCCGGCGTCGCCGCCCTGCACGCCGCTTGGTGGACGATCATCGCTCGCGGCCGCGCCTTGGGCCGCCTGACGCCCAACATCATCGTGGTCGGCGCCACCGCCAACGCCCAGCGCCTGGTCGAGGCCGCCCTGCGCACCGGCGAGGCCAATGTCCTGGGCGTGTTCGACGACCGCCTGGACCGCGCGCCCGAGAACATCATGGGCGTGCCCGTACTGGGCGACACCACCGCCCTGCTCGACCACCGCATCATGCCCTATGTCGACCGCGTGGTGATTGCCGTGCAACAGACGGCGCAGGGCCGCGTGCGCCAGCTGGTCGAGAAGCTGGGCGTGCTGCCCAACCCCGTGAACCTCTTCATCGACGTCGGCGGTCCCGCCGAGGACGACGCCGCCCTGGCCCGCATCGTCGCCGGCAGCGAGAACGAACTGTCGGGCGCCGCCACCGGCGCGCGCCGCGCCTGGCTCAAGCGCGCCCAGGACCTGGCCGTGGCCGGCGTGGGCCTGCTGGTCGCCGGCCCGGTCATGCTGATCGTCGCCCTGGCCGTGAAGCTGGACAGCCCCGGCCCGATCTTCTTCCGCCAGCGCCGCCACGGCTTCAACAACGAGGCGATCCTGGTCTGGAAGTTCCGCTCGATGCGCCACGAGATGGCCGACGCCCAGGCCGCGCGCCAGATCAGCGCCAATGACGACCGCGTCACCAAGGTCGGCAAGTTCATCCGCAAGACCAGCCTCGACGAACTGCCGCAGCTGTTCAACGTGCTGGCCGGCGAGATGTCAATCGTCGGCCCCCGCCCCCATGCCATCGGCATGAAGACCGGCGGCGTAGAGTCGGCCAAACTGGTCGCCGAATACGCCCACCGTCACCGCATGAAGCCCGGCCTGACCGGCTGGGCCGCCATCAAGGGCTCGCGCGGTCCCGTCGACACGCCCGAGAGCGTCCGTCTGCGCGTGGCCCTGGACGTCGAATATATCGAGCGCCAGTCGTTCTGGCTGGACCTCTACGTTATCGTCATGACCATCCCCTGCCTGCTCGGGGACCGGTCGGCGGTGCGCTAGGCGGCCGGCGATGTTCTGGCGCGGCGTCCTCGGCTACCTGCCGGTCAATGTGGTGCAAGGCGTGGTGGGGCTGCTCACCATCGTCCTGTTCACGCGCGTGCTGGATCCGGCCCAGTACGGCGTCTACGCCCTGGCCTTCTCGGTCGGCAGCCTGACCCAGACCGCCGTGCTGGCCTGGACCGAGGCCGCCATGGCCCGTTTCCTGGCGACGCGGGCCGAGGACGGTCGCATCGCCGACCACTTCGCCACCCTCTATCTGATGTGGATCATCGCGGCCCTGGCCGTACCGGTCGTCGGAATCGTCATCGCCCTGCTGCCCCTGAACCCGGCGCTGAAGAACGCCATCTTCGCGGCCCTGGGCTCGATCCTGGTCGGCAGCCTGATGAAGCTGGCCCTGGAGCGCCGCCGCGCCGCCGGCGAGGTGTCCAGCGCCGCTCTCCTGACCATGGTCCAGATCGCGGGCGGTTTCGGCCTGGGTCTGGCCCTGGCGCTCACCGGCATGGGCGGCGCCGCGCCCAGCCTGGGCACGGGCCTGATCTCGGTGCTGTGTCTCGCCGTCGTCCTGCCGCGCGAGCTGAAGCACATGGTCGGCGGCAAGTTCGACAAGGCCATGGCCGCCACCTACGCCGCCTATGGCCTGCCCGTCGCCTTCTCGCTGATCCTGGCCCTGGTGCTGGCCAGCACCGACCGGCTACTGCTGGGCGCGTTCCTGGATGAGGCCACGGTCGGCGTCTATCACGCGGGTTATTCGCTGGGCAGCCGCACCCTGGACGTCGTCTTCATCTGGCTGGGCATGGCCGGGGCCCCCGCCCTGATCGCCGCCCTCGAGCGCGGCGGCCAGGAGGCCCTGACCGAGGCCGCCCGCGAGCAGGCCAGCTTCATGATCCTGCTGACCCTGCCCGCCGCTGTGGGCCTGGCCCTGGTCGCCAGCCCCCTAGCCGACCTGATGATCGGCGAGGCCCTGCGCGAGGGCGCCAGCCACGTGACGCCCTGGATCGCCGCCAGCGGCTGGCTGTCGGGCATGACCACCTATTATCTGCTGCAGGCCTTCACCCTGGCCCGCCGCACGCCGCTGCTGATCGTCAGCATGATCGCCCCGGCCGTCGCCAACGTGATCCTGAACCTGCTGCTGATCCCGATGCTGGGCCTGGACGGTGCCCTGTGGGCGACGACCGTCAGCTACGCGATCGGAGCCGTCGCCGCCTGGGCCCTGGCCCGCCGCGCCTGCCCGCTGCCGATCCCGTGGGACGTGCTGGCCAAGGCCGGCGGCGCCAGCCTGGCCATGGCCGCCTGCGTGTCGCTGCTGCCCTCGCCCGGCGGCGTGCTGGAGCTAACCCTGAAGGCCGGTGTCGGCGCAGCCGTCTATGGCGCGTTGACCCTGGGCCTGAACATCGGCGGGCTGCGGGCAAAACTCTCTGGTCTTCTTCGTCGGAGGGCCCCTGCCCTATGACCGCCCCCATCACCGAAATCCGTATCGAGAACGCCGCCTGGGCCGGCGCCCAGCCGCGACTGTCGGTGCTGATCCCCACCTTCCGCGACGACCCGTCCGCCCTGCTCAAGGCGCTGGATGATCCCAGCGCCCACGCCGAGATCGTGGTGCTGGACGACGGCGGCGGCGACGACGCCCTGGCCGAACGCATCGCCCGCCGGATCGAGAAGCTGCGCGTCCCGGCCCGCTTCGTGCGCCTGTCCAGCAACGAGGGCCGCGCCAAGGGCCGCAACCGCCTGGCCAGCCACGCGCGCGGCGCGCACTTCCTGTTCCTGGACAGCGACATGCTGCCCGACACCCCGGACTTCCTGAGCCGCTGGGCGGCGGTGGCCGAGACCAACGCCCCGGTGGCATTCGGCGGCTTCACGCTGGACCAGACGCCCCAGCGGCCCGAGACCGACCTGCACCGGGCCATGGCGCTGAAGAGCGACTGTACGCCCGCTCCCGAGCGCGCCAAGGCGCCGGAGAAGCACGTCTTCACCTCCAACCTGCTGGTCCGCCGCGACGTGTTCGAGACCATCGGCTTCGACGAGGGCTTCGCCGGCTGGGGCTGGGAGGATGTCGAGTGGGCGATGCGGGTGGTGCGCCAGCATCCGATCCTGCACATCGACAACACCGCCACGCACCTCGGCCTCGACGCCGCGCCGACTATGGCCGCCAAGTACGAGCAGTCGGCGGCCAATTTCGCCCGCGTGGTGGCCAGCCACCGCGATATCGTCAGCGCCTATCCCAGCTACAAGGTGGCCAAGGCGCTGAAGCCCTTCCCGCTGCGCGGCGTCTGGCGGCCGATGCTGAAGTCGATCGCCCTGGCCGAAGCCGCCCCCGTCTCCCTGCGCGCGTTCGCCATGCGGCTCTATCGCGCGTCCCTCTATATCGAGGCCGTCTGATGCAGGTGCAATTCGAGAAGGTCGACGCCTACGAGCCCGACCGCAGCCTGAAGGGCAAGTTGCGCCGCCGGCTGATCCGCCTGGCCTATCGCCGGCCGGCCAAGGTGGCGCTGGAGCGGCCGATGGTGTCGTTCAGCTTCGACGACGCCCCCGCCACGGCCTGCGAGGCCGGGGCCAAGGCGCTGGAGACGCGCGGCCTGCGCGGCACCTACTATTTCGCCGCAGGCCTCGCCGGGCGCGACGGGCCGATGGGCCGCTTCGCCACCGGGACCGACGCGCGCCGCCTGCATGACGCCGGGCACGAGATCGCCTGCCACACCTTCTCACACCTGGACTGCGGCCAGTCGTCCAGCGCGGTGACCCTGGCGGACATCGACCAGAACGCCGAGAGCCTGGCCCAATGGGGCACGCCCGATCCGGTCAGCTTCGCCTATCCCTATGGCGACGTCGGCGCGCCGGCCAAGACGGCCCTGGCCGGCCGCTTCAAGACCCTGCGCGCCCTGCACCACGGCCTGATCGCCGACGGCGCCGACCTCAACCAGGCTCCGGCCGTGGGTATCGAGGGCGAGGACGGCGAGAGCGTCGCCAATGGCTGGCTGGACAAGGCCAAGGCCCGCAAGGCCTGGCTGATCCTCTACACCCACGACGTGGCGGCCGAGCCCTCGCAGTGGGGCTGCACGACGGGCGCGCTGGAGCGGCTGATCGATCGGGCGGTGGCGGGTGGGTTCGACGTGGTGACGGTCGCCGAAGGGGCGCGCCGGATCGGGCTCTAGCCCTCGTCCTGGGCCTTGTCGGAGAAGGCCAGCTTCGCCGCCAGGGCCACGAACACGGCCCAGCGGAAGTCGTTGTACACCACCGCGATGCTCTCGGTCAGGCTGACCAGGGTGAAGACGACCAGGAACGGGAAGGCCAGCAGCGCCCCGCGATTGCGGAACACCGCGATGATCGCCAGCGTCATGGTCTGCAGGTAGAACAGCACCCAGGCGCCCAGGCCGATGATCCCCATGCCCAGCCACTGCTCGATCCACGAATTGTGGGCGTGCTGGGGCGTGAACTTGGCGTCGTGGACGATCCAGGCCAGCGGTCCCCAACCGGACTTGTCGCTCCAGACGGCGGCGTAGCCGTAGCCCAGCCATGGGCGGTCCTCGATCTGGCGCATGGCGGCGGTCCAGATCTGCGTCCGGCCGGTGAAGGTCGCGTCCTTGCCCAGCAGTTGGAAGAAGACGTCCGACGCCAGGAAGATGAACGCCGCCAGGAGCGCCGCGCCACTGACCCCGGCCCAGGTCGCGGCGGCGGCGAAGGCCGGGCCGCGCTGGCAGATCCACACGAAGGCCAGGGCCATCAGGCCCAGCATCAGCGAGGCCAGCGAGGTCTTGGACTGCGACAGGATCACCAGGCCCACCGACAGGGCCGCGAAAGTCACCCACAGGCCCTTGTAGCGCGGGTCCAGCAGGGCCGCCGCGCAGAGGATGCAGCAGCCCAAGGCCATCATACCGCCCAGCGAGTTCTTCTCCAGCCACAGGCCGCGCCAGGCGCCGGGGAAGAGCTCCCGCATGATTCCGATCGACGGGAAGGCGATGGCGGCGACGTAGCAGGCCACCACCAGCACGCAGAAGGTGATGGCGAACACCCGCGCCATCTCGGCCCAGCGGAAGCGCGCGGCTACGGCCAGGCCCGACAGGGTCGTGCAGCCAACCGCGAAGCCGCGGCGGATCGAGACGTCGGGCTGGATCGACCAGTAGATCGACGCGCCCACGACCAGCATCAGGAGGATCAGGAAAGGCTGGCGCAGCGTGGCCCGCACCATGTTCCAGGGCCGCGCCAGGATCAGCAGGAAGGCCAGGCCGTAGGCGGGCAGGAAGGCCACGCGCAGCAGGCCCGAGGCGCTCTCGTCGGTCTTCTCGCCGAACAGCGGCAGCTGCCAGCCGCCGGTGTAGATCAGCAGCATGACCACGGCGAAGGTGACCGTCAGGAACGACGGCTCCAGCGTCCGAGCGTCCCGCCTGCCCCAAGCCGCGTCTGGGGCTAAGCTGGTCACGGCAGGATCGCCTTCAGGAAGCCGGGCGGCTCGACCGAGACCTTGTTGAAGAACATGCCCGCGCAGCGACCGCCGGCCGCCGTCAGGGCGTCGCGCAGCATGGCCGGCTGGCGCACGTCCGGCTGGTCGGCCGAGACCACCATCACCGTCTGGTCCATGTGCTGGGCGATGGTCGGGCCCGACTGTGAGCGGTCCAGAGACGGGCTGTCGACGACGATGACCTCGGCGTGCTTGCGCAGCGCGCGCCAGTAGTCCGCCGACGGAATGACGTGCGCCTGCTGGCGGCCGCGCAGGGCCTCGCGGTTGAAGCGGGTGATCCACAGGCGCGGCCCGCCGACGCTGTGGCCGGTCAGGAACTTGGCGTCCGGCCACACGCCGCCCTCGGCGCGCGGCGCGGGCGGCTGGACGGTGAAGAAGGTCGAGCCGTCGGGCGAGGCCGCCACCGGCGGGCCCATGGGCCCAAAGCGGTTCGGATCGGCGGCGATCTCGCGGAACTGGCTGGGGCTGTTGAGGTCCAGATCGATCAGCCAGGTCTTGCGACCGGCGCGACGCGAGGCGAAGCGGGCGAACTCGCGGGCGACCGTCGAGGTGCCCTCCCCGCGCCGTGCGGAGATGAACTGGACGACGTGCGGACGTCCGGCGGGCGGCGTGCCAAGCGCCCCCCACAGCTCCGTCATCTCGACGTTCAAATCCACCATCTACCGAATCGCCACGTACTCAGAAGATCGCAACTTGCGACATTAACCCTACGGGCGAAAGGCGACGAAAGCGCTCACCGCTTGACCCCGGCGGTGGCCAGGACCGGCACGCCCAGGGTGCGCGAGGCCGATTCGGGCGTCTGCAGTCCGGGACGCAGGAACATGCGGACCAGGCCGACGCACAGCGCCGTGAAGCCCGCGAACAGGACGGCCAGAATCAGGACCGGCTTCTTCAGGCTTTTGCCGGTCGACGGGGCGACGGCGCGCTGGACGATGCGGATGTTGTCACTGCCTTCGGCCGACATCTGCCGCTGGGCCTCGTCCTGTTGTTCCTTGACCGTGAAGTCGCGGACGTTCGTGGACAAGACGTCGCGGTCACGCGACAGCTCGTTGAACTGCGGCTCCAGCCCGGCCAGGCGCAACAGACGCGAGTTCACGTCGGTCACCTGCTGGGCGTAGGCGGCCTGCGACTGCTGCAGGGCGGCGACCTCGGCCCGCAGATCGTTGCGGGTGGTGGCCAGGGTCTGCCAGATCGGGTTTGGGCCGCTGCGGCGCGCGCCCTCTCCATTGGTGCGGCCGGCGGCGAGGCCGGCTTCCAGCTGGGCGATCTGGGCGTTGATGTCCTGCACCGGCTGGGCGCCGGCGGTGTAGCGGGCCAGCAGGCCTTCGCGGTCCAGCTTCAGAGAGGCCAGCTTGGTCGAGGCCGACATGTCGGTGTCGCGATACAGCACCGCCTCGGGCGGCGTGCGCGCCAGCTCGGCCTCGACGGCGGCCAGACGGCCCGTGCGGTCCTGCAGCTGGGCGTCGACCGAGTACTTCTGCTGTTCGACCTGGGCCTGCAGCTGGGTCAGGGTGGTCTTCTGGGCGGTGAAGTCGCCAATGTCGTTAGTGGTCAGGAACGACTGATAGGCCGTGTCGGCGTCCGACAGCTTCTGCGAGAAGATGTCGCGCTGGCGCTGCAGCACGTTGTTGTCGCCGCCGATCAGCAGGCTGCGGCGATAGATCAGGTATTCCTCGAGCAAGGTGTTGAGCACCTTCTCGGCCATTTCCGGATTGTTGTTCTGATAGGCCAGACGGATGATCGAATTGTCCGGCGCGGTCTCGATCTTCAGGCTTTTGGCGATCGAGTCGCGGCCCTCGGCGAACAGCTTGCGCTTACCCTCGGGCGTGGCGGCCGCGTACTTGGCCGCGGCCTTCGGGAAGATGTTGCCGAAGCCGACCTTGCGGATCACCCGCTCGCGTAGCTCGCCGCTGCCCAGAATCTCGGCTTCCGACTGGATGACCTCGTCGGTGTTGGGCACTGCGCCGCGGCCGGCGTCGCCAGCCCGGGGTTCGTAGACATATTCCTGACCCAGGCGGACGAACAGGCTGGATTGGGCGGTGTAGTTCTTCTTCAGCGTGGTGGCGAAGGCAAAGCCCAGCGCCACGATCACCACGAAGACCACCAGCATCAGGAATCGCTCGCGCCACAGCAGGGTGACGAAGTCGGTCGGCGCATACTTCGGACGCGCACCGACGCTGCTCCCCGCCATCCTGGGCGGTGAGTCATGCGGCACGTTGGTCCAAGGGCTCGTCGACATCCGAATCCAAGCGGTTCAATCTGTCCCGCACCCTGGGGCGACCGGCCTTAAGGGTTCGTTACCCATTCCTGTTAAGACTTGTCGCATGCAGAGCCGCACGCATCTCAAGACGGCCTTGGCCGTGGTCCTGATGGCCGGCGGGCTTTCCGCCTGCGGGCACATCGACGCCGAGCCGATCACGCCCGGCCCCAGACCTACCGCGAACTTCTCTAATATCGGTTACGCCGATTGGAGCGAGAGCGAGCCGTCGTACCGGTTCTATCCGGGCGACGAGGTCGATGTGGCCGTGCCGTCGGCTCCGGAGCTCAACAAGTCGGTGACGGTGCAGCCCGATGGCCGCATCACTTTGCCGCTGGTCGCCCCGGTCATGGCCGCCGATCGCACGATCGACGAGCTGGAGGGCTCGATCAGCCAGGCCTATTCCGGCACGCTGCTGCGGCCTCAGGTGCAGGTTTCGGTGAAGACGGCGACGCCGCTCAAGGTCTTCGTCGGCGGCGAGGTCAAGAACGCCGGCGTGTTCGACATGGCGGGCGACAGCGACGCCCTGCGGGCCATCATCCAGGCCGGCGGCTTCACCAATGGCGCCAAGCGCAATCAGGTTGTGATCATTCGTCGCGGCCCCGACGGGCGGGCGATGATGCGGACGGCGGACCTGCTGGCGGGCCTGACTCGTCCGGGCGGCACGGATCTGGTGCCCCTGCGGCGTTTCGACGTCGTCTACGTGCCGCGCAGCGGCGTGTCGGAAGCGGGCCTGTTCATGCAGCAGTACTTCCGCGACCTGCTGCCCATCAGCTTCAGCTACGCGATCAACGGCAACGTCAACGGCGGCAACTGAGCCGGTCCTTCACAGGACCGGCGCTCAGCTGAACCCGGGTGACCGGGTTCAGCCGTGGGCGAGCCATTCGCGGGCCTGACGCTGGGCTTCGGCGACTTCGTCGCTGGCCATCTCTTGCGACAGTTCCTTGCGGTAGATCTTGGCTTCGACCGAACCGCGCATGGCGGCCAGGTTGAACAGCATGTGGGCCGACACGTAGTCCAGCGGCGCGCCGCCCTGACCGGTCGAGTACAGCAGGCCCATGCGGAACAGCTCGTCACCGGTCGACCCAGCGGTCGGCAGCGGCAGGGTGGCGACGATGGCCGGCGGCGCTTCATTCATCATCATCATGGCTCATCTCCTCTCTCAAACTCGCCCCGGACGTTTTGTCGGTTCTGAGCTTGAAGAGAGGAAAGTCCCGCGCGACTGAACATATAGTTAAGCGCGAGGAGAGCATAAATGCCGCACCCTGTTACTGTTTATTGACTCTGATTACTGGGCGTAAATCACAGTATACAGCCCCTTAACGGGCGCGCTGTCCAAACAGGACTCTGCGGGCTTCTTCGGCCGCTTTTCCCGACGCTTGCAGCCCTGCCGTGCGTAGCTCGGCCCCGAGCTTAAAGCCTTTCTGCACGTTTTCCCGCGCGCCGACCCGCTCGAACCACGTCCTCAAATTGGGGAACTCGTCGAGAATGATGCCCTGGTTCTTCCAGGGAACGATCCACGGCCAGATCATGAAGTCGGCGATGGACAATTGGCCGCAGACGAAATCGCGCCCTTCCAGCTGCTTGTTCAGCACGCCGTACAGACGATGGGTCTCGTTGGTGTAGCGGATGGCGCCGTAGGCGATCTGGCGCTGGTCGGCGATGATCGAGGGCGCGTACTGGCGGAAGTGATGGGTCTGGCCGGCCATGGGGCCCAGCCCGCCCATCTGCCACATGACCCACTGGTCGATATTGACGCGGTCGCGCTCGGTCTCGCCGTAGAACTGGCCGGTCTTGCGGGCCAGGTACTGCAGGATGGCGCCCGACTCGAAGATCGAGATCGGCTGGCCGTCGGGACCGTCGTGGTCGACGATGGCCGGCATGCGGTTGTTGGGGCTAATGGCCAGGAAGTCCGGCTTGAACTGCTCGCCGGTCCCGATATTCACCGGGATCATCTCGTAGGGCAGGCCCATCTCCTCCAGGGCGATGGAGACTTTCCAGCCATTGGGCGTGGGCCAATAGTGCAGTTCGATCGGACGGCTCATCGGCCTTCCCTCCCTGTAATCGTTGTTGTGACGGAAGATGGTCGCCCGCGCCCTCCCCGCCAAGGCTTTCGTAGGGAAATCGCCTAGGTGAAGCCTGACGGCGCCGTTCAGGCTGGGTTCAGCCGAAGGGCGTCATTCTGCGTTTCAAGGTCGAGGGAAGTTTCTAGGCGACGTCTCGGAGGCGCCGCCCGACCACTAGGAGAAGACGAAATGAAACGTCTGCTGCTCACCATCGCCGCCGTGGCCTCCGTGGCGGGCCCGATGGCTCTGACGGCCACCGACGCCGCGGCGCAAGACCGCGGCCGCTGGGAACATAACGACCGTGACCGTGGCGGTTACGATCGCGGCCGGGATCACGACCGTCGTGACTATGATCGCGATCGCGGCCGTGGGGACTACGGTCGCGGGAACTATGGTCGTGGCGACTATGGCCGCAATGACCGTTGGGATGGCGGCCGTCACAACGGCTACTATTACAACAACCGCTGGTCCTACGGCCCGCCGCCGTCCTCTTACTATGGCCGTCCGGGCTTCCGTCCCGGCTATACGTCGTGGCGTCGCGGCGCCTATCTGCCCAGCTACTATCGTGGCGGCGGCTATGTGGTGAGCGATTACTATCGCTACAGCCTGCGCCAGCCGCCCCGTGGCTACTATTGGTACCGCACCGGCAATGACTACGTCCTGGCCGCCATCGCGACCGGCTTGATCTTCGACGTCATCGCCAACCACTAGACCTGAACTGCTTTTACAGCAGCGAGACGGCGTCCTGGGCTTTGCCTGGGGCGCCGTTTTGCGGTCACAAGCGCCTCAACCTCGCCGCGACTGAGGCCTAAGCGCCCGATTGCGAAGTCATTTCGACCGCAATGCCAAGCCAGCGTTGGGCTTGCGTCACACAACGACGCTGAAGCAACACGGTCCCCACCCATGAAGACCCTGCGCATCACCACCGCCGCCCTCGCCCTGGCCGCCACCGCCTATGCGGGCTCGGCCCTGGCCCAATCGACCCTGCCCCAGACCTCGCCGGCCAATCCGCAGCCGAGCATCACGACGCCCGCTCCGACCAACGATCCGTCGGCCGCCGCCCCGAGCACCGAACAGTCCGCGCCGCCGGCCTCCGAGACCGCCACACCCGCTGACTCGGCTGGCGCCCCGACCTCGGCCACCGCTCCGGCCACCCAGGAACCGACGGCCCCGGCCGCCGATGACAAGGCCGCCAAGAAGGCCAAGAAGCACAAGAAGCCGGCCGAAGAGCCGACCACGCCCCAATAATAAAAGTTCGCATCAACGAAGAAGGTCCCGCGGTTTCCACCGCGGGCCCTCGTCGTATCTGACAGGTCGCTAGCGCCCTATTCGGCGACGCCGAGCTTCTTGCGCAGCAGCTCGTTGAGCGTGGCGGGGTTGGCCTTGCCGCCCGTGGCCTTCATGACCTGGCCAACGAACCAGCCCAGGGCTTGCGGCTTTTCCTTCACGGCCTCGGCCTTGTCTGGATTGGCGGCGACCAGGTCGTCGATGGCCTTTTCGATGGCGCCGGTGTCGTTGATCTGCACCAGGCCGCGCTTCTCGACGATCTCGCTGGGGCGGCCTTCGCCGGCCCACATGTGCTCGAAGACCTCCTTGGCGATCTTCGACGAGATCGTGCCGTTCTCGATCAGCTCGACCAGCTGGGCGATGTCCGACGACGGCAGCGGCGAGGCGGCGATCTCGTGGCCGTTCGCCGACAGCTTCGACAGTAGCTCGTTGGTCACCCAGTTGGAGACCAGCTTGGCGTCGCGGCCCTTGGCGGCGGCTTCGAAATAGTCGGCGCGATCGCTCTCGATGATCAGCACGCCGGCGTCATAGGCCGACAGGCCGTACTGGCTCTGCAGGCGCGCCTTCTTGGCGTCCGGCAGTTCCGGCAGGGTCGTCTCGAGTTCCTTCACCCAGGCGGCGTCCAGGACCAGCGGCAGCAGGTCGGGATCGGGGAAGTAGCGATAGTCGTGCGCCTCTTCCTTCGAACGCATCGAGCGGGTCTCGCCCTTGGTCGGGTCGAACAGGCGGGTCTCCTGGTCGACCTTGCCGCCGTCCTCC